>Ga0098061_1000823_pt1 | contig 15257 bp, 27 predicted proteins | sample 22_taG_FD_92579 | JGI IMG/M metagenome (GOLD analysis project Ga0098061, IMG submission 92579) | Marine viral communities from the Subarctic Pacific Ocean - 22_ETSP_OMZ_AT15343 metaG | ecosystem: Environmental > Aquatic > Marine > Oceanic | place: Subarctic Pacific Ocean | collected 2015-01-20 | reverse complement strand
GTTATAACAGATAACTAAACAAACAGCTTTTGGTAATGCCAAGTCTTTTGATAAAGTCCAAGCATATTTGGGTATATCCATTAATTGATTAAAATTAGGATATTGTTTTCTTATAAAATTAAAGCATTTAATAATAAACTTATCCACCTTATTACCTATCTGTCTAAAGTTAACAGTACCATCAAGAAAATCTTTATCATTTTCTTTTAATAATCTATTATATTGGCTCTCCCGTAATTTGATCCTCATAGTCTTCATTTTCGTCTTCAGTTTCTTTTTTAAGTGTTTCACCTATTATATATGAACCAACAAATGGTGTAAGTGCTGCAAAATATGCACTCATCCCTACTATATCTAATTGTTTTACTATAGTATACACCCCAATTGCTAACCATAACGCAATAGTAACATATATCACTATTTCTCTTTTACTAGATTTCCCTGCTTTGAATATGGATGCGTCTTCACTTTGTCTTACAGATTCGCCATACATATATGCCCCCACAAAACCAGTTAAAGAAACAAAATAAGAAGCTAATTGTACGAAATCGGTTTTATATATTGTCCCTAAAATCCCTAATCCTACCCACATTAATATTATAATATAAGTTAAACATTCTCTTTTGGAGTCACAACATCTTTTAAAAAAATTCATATTTACGTTTATTAATAAATATAAATAAAGCATAAAAAAACCCACAAAGTGTGGGTTTATTTATTTTATCACAAAGTAAGGAATTTACTTTTTAAATGCCAGTAAGAATTCTCTTACACCTACACCGATTGAGATTCCAGCATAAAGTACACTTCCATTAATAAATAATGCGGCAGCTACTGCACCACATACACCAGTTCTAAAAAGACTGTTATTTACAATTTTACTTATTGTTTCCATATTATTTTTTTTATATGTATGTTATTTACAACCATAAATATATGGTTATTATTCAAACCACTAATTAGTAGTAGTTTCCGGCTTTAATAATATATTTAAATTACTATGTGCCAAACTTTTCATTTCACCACGCAAATTATTAACTCTTTCATAATATTCTTCCATTGCATAATCATATTTTTCATCATCTAATTCTCCATCCTCCGTCTGATAATTATCTTCATCAGGATATTCTACCTCTCCTTCATATTCTTCATGTACAAAACCATTTTTATTTACAACAAATCCACCTATAGGAGTAGTTGCCTCATTTTCATAATCACCATCTATTTCACATTCCACATCTAGTGGGGAACAAATTTTATATATATGTTGTACCAATTCTAGTGGGGGATACCATGCTGAGGTGGTCATAATTTCCGCATACTCCCCTTCAATATCTACCCAAAATTCATCATGATAACACCATTTAGCACCAACATTCTCCCCATACCACGCATATGTATTTTCCATATTATCATAGAACCCATTTATTAATGCAATATGATTATCGTTATTGTTTTCTTCGACTTTAATTTTTATTTCTTCTAATTTATCCATTACTTCTTTATTTCCAGTAATGTTAATTGTTGTATATACGTGATTTGCCATAATTTTATTAAAAAAAAAAGGACTAACTATTTTAAACGAGTTAGCCCTTTTATTAAATGTTATTATTATAATATTTATTAAGCGGATTCTCCAACCCATTTAACTACAGAATTTAATCCATAAATTTCTGTTAATTTCTTAACAAATCTCTTAGGATTTTTTCTGATATAAGTTAGTGATTCAGTTGGGACTCCATTTCCTGAAGGACCAAAAAGAGTTACTAAAGACTCCTCTCTTGTTTTTTTCAATGTTTTACGCATTTTTGTTTTTTTTAATTATGTTATTAATTTATTTAAACCAATATTAGATATAATTTTTTTAATAGTCAAATTTTTATTAAAAAAAATTATACTACCTCTAATACTTCAACATCAAAAATTAATTTTTTTCCAGCTAAAGGATGATTTGCATCTATTTTAACGCCTTTTTCAGAAATTTCTTTAACTGTTACATTAATTGTTCCTCTTTCTCCCGATGACTGGAGTACATCACCTACTTTTACACCTTCTGGCATTTGTGTAGGGGGGATGACATTTACTAACCCATCTAAATATTCACCATACGCTTCAGTAGGTTCAATCTCTATAGTTTTATTTTCCCCTTCATTCATACCTAATAATCCTTTCTCAAACCCAGGTATTAAATTACCTTGACCTAATATGGTTTGTAAAGGTTCTCTACCTTCAGTTAATGATGTATCAAATACTGTCCCGTCTTCGAATTTTCCAGTATAATTAACTTTAATCGTGTTTCCTGTTTTTACTTCTGACATAATTTCTTTTTTTTTTAATTATTATGACACAATAATAGATATATTAAAAGAATTAGTAAAGGTATTTAGAAATTATTTTTAGTGGAGATGGGGGGATTCGAACCCCCGTCTTGCCCGTCATCCATATGAGATCTTTTTACAGGTTTAGGATAAGTTTTTATAAACTTCCATAAATTGATAGGTTTTCGTTAACTGTAAGGTCGTTACTCCCGGATCACTATCATTACCAAACATCACCATCTACTTCCTTTAACATCTTAGCAACCTACAAGTATGCTCAGTTACATGATGTGCTTAGCATCTAATCTAATTAGGCTGCCATAGCATACTCAGCGTTTCCAGCTAAGGTTTTTGATGTTGGTCATCACCCGAACCTGAATCTTCACACTTCTCTACGTCAATCAATTCCGTGTCATCCCCATATCTTTGACTATATAATTTTTCTTCCATATATAGTTGTTGATAATGCTTTTCCATTTCTTCAACGTACAATTCTTCATAAAGTTGTTTAATTCTTCCCACAATTATTAATTAAGGTTAAACTCATTTTTTTTATCATAAATATTCCACATTATAATTCTATATGGTACAACTAGTTCATTACAACACGTACTACAACATTTTCCCTCCTTAAGGGGATAAGCATTATGCCCATGTTCCCAATATATTTTACCTGTAGAATCTTTTAATTTATCTATTTCATTTTTACATATCACACATTCCATAATATTTTATTTAAACAAATATAATAATTTTTTTTATAATTACCAAATATTTATAATAAAAAAAGATTATGATTAATAAAGACAGTATTATTGAACTTACTTATACTATAGAAGTAGAGGGGGAAATTATTAACGAAAGTAATTCGGAAAAAATAAAGGTGGGGGAATCTCATCTTTTACCAGGACTACAAAAATATCTCACAAATTTATGTGATAAGAATGAAAAGGATGTTGTAGGTGAATCCTCTATACTTACCATTGATCCATCTCAAGGGTTTGGAGAAAGAAAAAAGGAATTAATTGTTGCAATTCCTAAAAAAATGATGAATAAAAATAAAATTAATGATAGTGTAACTATAAACTTAAAGGACGGGAAAAAGATTAATGGGATAGTAAAAGAAGAAAATAAAGATACTTTTATTGTTGACTGTAATCATCCTTTGGCAGATAAGGAACTAATCATTAATTTAAAAGTAAAAGGGGTGGAATAAAAAAAACCCTCAGAAGAGGGTTTAATGTTATAATCTATTTTATTATTTTAATCAGTTAACAACTGTTTACTATTGTTTTTATCCATTAGTCCATCAATAGTACCTTCCAGACTATGGATTTTGTCGTATAATTTATCAGTTCTACTGTCAACCATACGTCTTATTTCATCGAACTCTCTTTGTGTTCTTTCCGAGTTCATTTCATATTCACCCCACAAAGCTCTTTCCACCTCATGTGATTTTTTATTAATGTCATCCTCTATTGAGGATATTTCGTTATAGATTCTCTCTAACTCTTTTTCACTATCATATTTATTCATTTTATATGTTTCTACACCAACCTTACCTTTTAATTTATTAAAAACGACCACAACCGCTAATACGATCCCAACCACCAATAATGTAGATAAAACTGATACTGTTACTAAAATTGCTTCCATAATTCCTATTTTTTTATTTTATTTTATTATTATAAATTATAACAACTTTAAATATAAATAAAACTACCAATAAAGTCAATCTTTATTTATTTCTCTTATTAATATTCTTTTTACAATAGGGAGGAAAGTATTCTCAAAAGGGATTTCTTCTTTACTGTATGCACCATATGTCATCATAGGTAGATCATCTCTATCATTGATATACTCCTGTTTGATATCTTCATGACTACTAAACTCCGCAATATTCTGAGTAGTAATAGGTGTTGTTTTTAACATTTTATATCTATTACCTTCTAAATTTAAACTCTCCATATGGTATTTATATATGATACTATTTTGAGTGGTAAGTATTATATATCCTTCATCTTTATTTGCCGTAATTATACCTACCCTATTAAATGTAATATCTTTTTCTATATTATCACAAATTTTTCTACCTTCTTCTATTGTATTCTTTAATCTTCGTAAAGAGTAATTAATTAATTTTTGAATATCCGGAAATATATCGTCTTCTATGGTGGTATAAATTAACTCCATCTTTTTAAAGTCAATAGAAGTAAGTTCTTTAGGGGTGAGTTTATCTTTTTGTTCTAATAAATCTCTCAACGACCTAAATTCCTCAATACAATCCGAAAGATAGGGATAGATTTTTTTTTCATTAAAATTATTACTGACGGTTTGTAAGTAATCTAATAAAATATATTTTTTATATTCGAAATCAGTATTATCTTTAGTTAACCAGTCTTTGTCTAATTCTTCCATATTATATAAATAGAGAAAAAAATTATTAAACTAATTCTTCTATTATACCAATTATTTCACTCAATACTAATACAGATGCCGCAATTACTAAATCAAAAGGTATAATAATATACCCTATAATTCGTATCCCACTTTTAATGAAGGAAATTATCTGATGCCATTTTTGATTAGGCATCTTATCCAGGTCCTTATTTGGGTGCATCACCTTATTATATTCATCACAAAATAAAGGATTTTTCATTTTGGTTAATTCTTCATAATAAGGATTTCTTTCTCCCGTTTGAGGATCATGTGTTGGTATTTCTTTTTTCATATTTTTTTATTTTAATTTTTCCAAAAAACTTGTATACAAATTAATATTAAACATAACATTAATGAAACTAAAATTTTTGTTGATAATCCTTCATTGAAATAATGACTTACTAATATGGTATATACTATTATCCCAACACCAAACCCAATAAATCTAACCGGCCATAATAAACCACCAAATGCCTCTACACTATATTTAGTTGCCCAGAGATACGCAAAAGATAAGGGAATACCAATAATCGCCATAACCCATTCATTATCTTTCGCCCATTTCCAAATAAATTGACCGTTTAATTGAAACCATGTGACTATTTGTGCTAGAAAAAACATTAACACACCAATACCTAACAATTTATAATTCATATTGTGTTTTTTGTCGTTTTAACATTTCGTATGTTACTTGTTCTTTACTCAAATACTTTTTTGGTTCATTTATATCTTCACTAAGTACTTCAAATGAAGAATATCCATCACCATACAAACCAGATTCGCCCCCAACCACTGAAAACCAACCACCATTACCTTTATCTATTAAAGGAAGATATACTACTGCGGACACCGCTTTGGGTACTACTCTATGTGGATTAAAGTTTAAGGACTTAAACGTTTTAACCTCTAAGATGGATGAAGCTTCATTTTCAGTGAATCCCATATACTTAGTTAAGTCGGTATATGCATCTACACTATTTTTATTTCTAATATATTCTATTATTTTACTACCCATCTCACAAAGATACAACATTTTTTTTTAAAAACCAACTTTTATATAAAATCATTTTCCTCTAATTCTTCTTTATTAGGATAACCTAATACTTTTTCACACTCCCCACATACTTTTAAAACACTTTTACATTCTTCATAATATTTTAAATTATAGTTAAGGTGTTTACAATTAGTTTGTAGGGTAACTAATTCGTCAGTTAATGATTTAATTTGTTGTTTAATTTCATTAACTGATTGGTTAATATTTTCCATACGGTAAGTTTAAATTTCACTTAGATCTTCTTTATAGAGTTTTGCAATTCTATTCCGAGCGTATTCGCAGAATTTTTCTACTAAATCAATTCCAATATATTGCCTATTCATTTTAGAAGATGCATAGGGAGTAGTACCGGTACCCGAAAAATTATCTAACACTACATCATTTTCTTTGGAGTATAAATCAATAAAGAAAGATGCTAATTCAGTAGAAAAGGTTGCTTCATGACCTTCTACTTTACCATCATTATTACGTGCCTCTATAAAATTATAATAGTTATTATAATATTTTTGACCTGTCCTTGACACTGATGACACTGTTTTATTTGCTTTAAAATAAGGGGTTTTCGCAAAGATATAAACCATTTCTACTATTCTAGTTACCCTATTAGGGTGTCCCGAGACCGGCATTGCAGATTTCTTTTTCCACGCAAAGGTATCATATATTCTAAAATCCGTATTTTTAAAAACTTCATTAATAAGGAAATATGGAAGGGACGGGTTGAAGGTGGTATAACTAAAATTAAATACTAAAACCCCATCTTTCTTGAGTATTCTTTCGTATTGTTTAAAATTTTCCACTATCCATTTTAAGTAATCATCTACCGACTGGTTATCCTTAATTTGGTCTTTTGCTCCTGGATATTTGTGATTATCTGCCCTAATAGAGGCAAGATAAGGAGGAGAAGTTAATATCATATCAATAGACTCCTCATTTATTTTTCCCATAGTCTCTACAGTATCCCCACAATATATTCTATTAGTCATCAAACCCACATTGTTATTATCTAACATCCTAACGGGAGAGGTATACAAATAACACTCTTTTTCTTCTTTTTTTGTAGGTGGTACAGTATCAACTGAACTCACCATATCCTCAAATAATAGGTATTGACTATTATTGACTTTGCGCTTTGGCCTTTTCATAATTTATTATTTTATTTATTTAACAATTTTTTCTGTCTGTGAATCTTTAATTTCTATCTGGGGGGTGATATGTGGAGTCATAGTAAACCAACTATCTTCATATTGACATCTAGAATCCTCCATCACTTCATAGATGGGGTCAACGTCTAACATATATAATTTATGATAAGTTTCTCGAGTTAATACATCTATATTATCACCTAAAAAATCTTTATTAATCTCTATATCGTTAGTGAGATAATCCATAAATTCTTTGGGTGTTTTACCAATAAAAGCGGGAGTACAATTTCTAAATTCATCCATTTCGAAATCAAATTCCCTAGTGGTATGAGTAATAGTAAAGGTTTCTATTTTTTGAATATTAATTTTCATTGTATTTCATTCATTTATAAATATACTATCATTCACCAGATAAATATAGTTTCTTAAAATGTGACAAAAGTATGACATTTATCATCCTTCTTTGATTTTAATTTTTACTGTGTGGGGGGCAGTTTCATCCCCACCAAAATAAGGGTATAATTTATATTTTTTATATACCCCACTACAACTTCTAGGGGTGGACTTACTTACACCATTAACGGATAAAGTATACTCTGTATCGGAAATACTTAATTCTAAATTATTTAATTGATTTATATCAACCGTAGTAATAGTTTCAAATTCAAATTCCCCAAACTGATGTTTAAACCACAATATTTCTAATGTATCATTCAACCATCTCCACCCAAATCTAATAGAGCTTTTCATATGTCGCTGCCCACAATCACTCACCCCCCATAACTTATTAACATCGTATTGATTAAGAGGGTCCTCTGATTCATATTGTGCGGACTCATCAAATATAACTTCTAATTTAAAATTATCATTGTAGGTAGTATTATATTTACACACTGATCGGTGATTACCTTTCTTTATTATATAATCCTTAAATCCGTTTTCATCTATCTTACTACAAGAGAAGAAAGAAATTAATATAAAAAATAATTTTCTCATAAATAATCGTGTTTAAATAAATCTAATTGTATTCCTTGCCATGGGGGTACAATATCACTCTCCCCGTAATTCATAATTAAAAGTTCTTCACCCATATTTTGTTTAACCCCACTTTTTGCGGCTGCAGCTTTAGCAAACTCTTTTTTCTTCCATACATATTCATGTTTAGGAAACCATTTTCTTAATATTTCAAAATCATAATAACTTAAAGAAAACATACCTTTCATCTCTTTAATACAATCTGCTAATCTTTCATGATCTGATCTATCAAAATCATGATTAGAATAATAATTTTCAGTTTTCCAGTAAGGTGGGTCAATATAAAAATAAGTTTTTTCTGAATCGTATTTTTCTATTACGTCTTGAAAATCCATATTCTCCACAAAAGTGATTTTATCAAAATGCTCTCTATATTTAGGGTTTTTTAATTTATCCATAAATATTAATACCTTACACCTATATTTACCTTTATAATCCGTATAAGAAGAGGTTTCAGGTTTAGAACCAGAAAATATTTGTGTAAGGACGTAAACATATTTAGCTGCAATTTCATATTTATTTTTTTCCGTTATAGTAAATTCTGTATGGAAAACTTCTTTTTGGTATTCATTAAACATATCCACATATTCTTGGGGTGTATCTTCCACACCTAATTGTTGACAAGGATACTTTTTTAATTCGTCCCATAATCTATCGTATTGTAAACTACAATCAAATAAATTTGCATTCAACCCATTAAAATCATTATAAACTACATTTTTAAGATTGGGGTAGAGTTTTAAATTCATATTGAAGAATACCCAAAACATCCCCCCAAATGTTTCCACATAAGTTTCAATGTCTTTTGGGATGAAGGGTACTATCCATTTTCCTATTCTTGCTTTCCCACCAATATAACTAATCATCTTTTTATTTTAAAATTAATAAAACTTTCATAAAAGTCTAGACTTAATAGACTTTTTTTTTAAATATAGGATTATTTTTCCAATTTTTCAATAACCTCATCAATAATTCCATATTCTAATGCCTCTTTAGAATCTAACCATTTATCTCTACTAGCAAATTCTAAGACTTCTTTAGGTTTTTTATTACAAAATTCCCCTAACATTTTAAATAATAAACTATTATATTTTTCCGCCTCCGCTAATGATATTCGAATGTCTTGAATATTTCCTTGTGCCCCTGAAGACACTTGATGTAACATAACTCTACTATTCTTTAAGGATAGTCTTTTACCTTTATTTCCTGCACCCAATAATATTGACCCCATTGATGCCGCCATTCCCGTATTAATAGTGATAATATCAGATTTCGCGTAATTCATTACATCCACCATCGATAACCCACTTTTTACACTTCCACCTGGACTATCTACATGCATTGTAATATCATTTTGATTTAACTGATCTAAAAACATTAACTGTGCTTGAACCACTGTAGACATGTTATCATTTACTGGTCCCGCTACCCATAATATTCGATCCATCATCAACCTAGAAAAAATATCCATTTGAGTAACCCTTAGTTCCCTTTCTTCTAAAATATAGGGAGTCATAGAAGCATTAGGAGAATATATCCTATCTTGTAATTTTTCCCAGTAATGGAATTGTATTCCACTTACACCTAAATGTTTATGAGCGTATTCTTTAAACTCTCCATAGTAATCAAAATTTGTTATATTTTCCATATTTTTTATTTTTATTTTTTCTCTCTAAATGAAGACCCACTATTAGGGATAGTAGATGTTTTTACAATTAATTTACCACAATTATATAACTCCATCCTTTTATCTTAATAAATCTTTAATGAATTCTAATACTGATTTTTTAGGTTTTTTAAATTCAATCACTTCTTCTACACTATCCTTCAACTTAAAAACAATACATAATCTATTATACCCATCAAAAATATTACCAAACTCCCCTTTATTTATTACCCACTTAAACGTTAATTTACTTTGGGGGATAAATCCATCCTTACAATATATACCCCTATTAGAGTGGGTTATACTATCTAATATTATATTACTATATCTTTCCCACCATTTGGTAGTAGTGATATTTTCAATAAATGAATTATATTCCTCTTTATCTTTAAACGCATCAAAGAAGGGATTACCACCTTTCCATTTATTTCTACTAGGTGCAACTTTAATTATAGGTTCAGAATACAACCTATAGGTTTTTAATTGTTTCTCACTATATTTTCTTATTTCATATAAATTACCTTCCTCATCAATAGCATCGGACTTAATAAATTTAGATTGGCTTAATATTGGTTTAAATTTTTTAGGGCACTTATCTAAACTACATAATTTATCCATATTATTTTTACCTTTTCCAGTCCACTGTAATCGTGGACGTTTCATGTGTCTACTTAATCCATAAACTCTACAAATATGATCCTCAAATTCTTTATAATTCATAATTTTTTTATTTAATATTCTACACTTTTTTCCGTTTTACAGTCCTTTAAAGTTTCACTTATTAAGTTTATAACTTTATACGGGTCAGCATTGGATGCTGGTCTTCTATCTTCCAGATATCCTTTCCAACCATCATTAACTACACCTACCGGTATTCTGATGGAAGATCCTCTATCAGCTACACCATAACTAAAATTACTTATGTCCGCAGTTTCATATTCACCAGTTAACCTTAACTCATTAAATGAACCATAATTATCAATAAATTCCGTATGTCTACTCTTCAATTTTTCACATATCTCTCTAAATAATTCTTCACCACCCACTTCTCTCATTTCTTTATTAGAGAAGTTAGTGTGCATCCCACTTCCGTTCCATTCACCTAAAACAGGTTTCGGATGAAATTCTACATGAACACTGTATTTTTCACAAATTCTATGTAACAAATATCTACTTAACCATAAATCGTCTCCAGCAATATGATTTCCCTTTCCTAATAATTGATATTCCCATTGACCTAATAATACTTCTGCGTTAATTCCTGTAACCTGTAAACCTGCAGACAAACACGTATCTAAATGTTCTTCTGCAATCTCTCTGCCATTTACATTTCTTGTCCCTACCGAACAATAATACATTCCTTGTGGGTCTGGATTACCATCTTTAGGAAACCCTAAAGGTTTACCGTTTTTTATTAGTGTATATTCTTGTTCGAAACCAAACCAAGCATCAGAATCCGTTTTTAACTTATCCCTATGGTTAGTTTCATGTGGAGTAAAATCTGCATTTAATACTTCACACATAACTAAAAACGCCTGTGTCCTTACAGGATCAGCAACTACCCTCACCGGTCTTAATAAACAATCGGAAGATGTTCCTTCTGCTTGTCTAGTAGATGACCCATCAAATGACCAAATAGGTAATTCTTCAGGACACGGACCATTTTCTCTGAGTGTATTATATTTAGGTTGTTGGGTGGGATCCCAGTCCCATACTTTAGTCTTACTTCGTAAATTAGACTCTGGTTGGTACCCGTCCAACCAAATATATTCTAGTTTTATTAACATCTTATTTTAAATTATTTTTTTTCTTATTCCACCAATCCATTCTTTTCAATTTTCGGTATATATTATAAGGTTGTAATGTAATACCCACTAAAAATCCCCATATAGTAATATACATTAAGATAACCGTAAATAATGGAATCCACCCACCATAATATTCTTCTAATACAATGGGTGGTATATAAATAACTTGAAATATACCACACAACATTGCAATAAACTTTCCTATCCCCTTTCCATTATTAAAATAGTGATCAGTGAATACCCAATGTATATAGTTCTTTGGTGTTTTATCTTCTTTCATAATTATTTTTTTTATTTTTATTATTGTGGAGGATATCGGAGTCGAACCGATGACCTCCTGCGTGCAAGGCAGGCGCTCTAGCCGGCTGAGCTAATCCCCCATATAATATAAATATATTAACTCCATCTTAGTTATACTGTTACCTTACTTTTTTTCGCTGCCTGTTTGGCAGCATCTTCTTGAATTTTTTTCTGTTCTTGTAGTGTTTTAATACTCTCACAGATACTAATATAGTCATCTATACTATATTGTCTTAATACCCCACTAAAAGTAGTAATATCTGGTTTATTAATAGATAATTTATCACTATCTAAATTATAAACTATTTGTGCCAATAAATCTTTAACTACATAATCTTTTTGGTCTGATTGTAATTGTTCAAAGATAGGTTCATTTATCTGTATTATAACATCATAATCAGTCATAAATTTAACTATATCTTGAGATTTAGTTACTTGACCAAAACAATCTTTTAATGATTCATTAGATAAAATTTTAATATTAACAAATCCTGGAATCCCACTATTGTTAATATGGGTATTAAATACCTCTTTTGTTTCTTCATATACTTCTTGAAATTTTGCCATATGCGTTTATTTTTTTATTAAAATTAATAATATTTAATTAATTAATCAAATTTATAAGGAACTTATTTTATTTTTTTCTTCCTCACTTATATTTTTAGGGATATCTAACCATACTTCTAACATTAAATCTCCTCTATTATTTAACCTTTTCAACCCTTTTTGGGGCACTCTTAATATATTTCCTATTTCTGTCCCCTCTTTAATATTTACCCTAATTTTTCCATCTATTGTTTTTATTTCTTTATTTGTTCCCAACACTAATTCTTTATATGATAGAGATAGTCGTTGGTGTAAGTCTGTATTTTTACGTGTAAATATATCGTGAGGTAATTCTATTACATTAATAATTAATTCACCATTTATACCTCCTTTTATTGAATTTCCTTTCTCCTTCATCACTAACTGTTCACCTTCCATAATACCTGGGGGTATATCAAAATCTAAAAATTCTTCCACTCTTTTCAATCCTTCACCACTGCACTTATCGCACTGGTTGGTGATGATATTTCCTTCTCCTTTACACATCCCACACGGTACAGTTGATTGCATCCTCCCAAAAGGAGTGGTTTGTATTTTATTAACCTGACCTAATCCTCTACAGGTATTACAAGTTTTATTTTCACCACCTGTTCCACTACAACTACCACACGAACTATTTCTTTTATATTTTATTTTTTTATGTACACCTGAAAACACCTCCTCTAAAGACAATTTAATATTAACTCTAATATCTGACCCTCTTTTTATTCTATTTCTACCTCTATTATTACCAAAAAATTGTTCAAATATATCATTCATATCAAACCCACCCCCGAAAGGATTACCTTGTTTACCATCTGGTGATCCATAGGTATCATAATTTTGTCTTTTCTGGGGATCAGAGAGGACATCATAAGCTTCCGCAATTTCTTTAAATTTTTCTTCGGACTCAGGGTTATCTTTATTAACATCTGGGTGATATTTCTTAGATAATTTTCTATATACCTTTTTAAGTGATTTATCATCTACGTTTTTATCTACACCTAATATGTTATAATAATCTTTAACCATACGCTGATATTTATTTTTTTATAAAGTATAGTTATTATTTATAAATAAATAAATAGATGGAGTATAGAATAATTATTACACAGAATAATAAGAAAAAGAAAATTATTTCTAAAGGATATAATTTACCTACTATTAAAAAAAAATATTTTAATATAAAGGATAAAAATAAAGTTCTATTTCCTAAACGCAATTCTACATATAAAAAACTACACTCTATTAATCATGAAATTCTTTTAATGAAACAATGGGAAGAGGAAGATTTGCCTTATAGTGGGAGGGACGACTTAGGACAAAACATCGAGATTAGTGACCCTAAAAAAGAATGGAGTATACTATATAAAAATACTTACGAAATTGAGGAGAGATTCACCGTATTCAATTACAATAAACGGATTACCTTAAGAGAAATTATTAAAACGATAGTATTAAAACCACATTCTAATATAAAAATAAAACAAATAAATTATTTAAACAATAAATTACTTATCCATCAAAATAATGATTTCGATATTATTCTTTGTAAATGTAATGAAGATTGTGAACGATTATACGATACACTGAAAGACTTTATTGAAAATAACGGAATTGATTATATTTTATTCACAGGTAAAATCCTCAAGAATAAAAAAATAACATATGATATGATAATAGATAAGACTCAGTGGGGTAAAGATAAAATATATCGAACAGTAACTAGACCTTAGCTCGTCCTGAGACACTTAATTGATTACTTAACTCTTCAATTAAGGAGTCTATTTTTTCATATTCGTTTTCATCCTCAATATATAGTGGATTAATACAAACTATTTTTTCATCTTTTTCTGTAGGCATAAAAAATAAACGGACATTATCACCTTTTTCATCTAAATATTTTTTCACATTTTCCCCATATGCAGCAACTAACTCTTTATTGGTAAATAATTCACTATTTAAATAGAATACTAAAAATAGGGGTTTGTCTCCCGTATCTTCATCTTCATTAAATTTTTCTAATGAAATGTAACTCATATCTTCATCTCCCAGATTATATTTTTCACTTAATTCTTCCTCTTTTTTTAATCTATCTTCCACCCCATAGATATCATAACATTCTAGAGAATTATTATTATGGTCTGTTAAGTACACTAAATACGATCTTTTTCCGTTTTTAAGTGAATAATTTTTAGTTACTATTTTCATTACATTTCATTATGTTTTTATGTTATTTATAATATAATATTAGGCATTTTTTTTAATACAGTAAATGATTATAAAAACTTTTTAACCGATTCAGTAATTAAATTTTTCGGGGGTAACCCACTTTGTCTCCAGACTATTTCACCCTCCTTAAATAAAATAAGGGTAGGTACACTTCTTATCCCATATTGTGTTGCCGCCTCTCTATTCTTATCAATATCTACTTTTATAATTTTAGTGGTTTCCCCTAATTCAGTAGACACTTGTTCTAATAAAGGTGACATCATTTTACATGGTCCACACCATGTTGCGTAAAAATCTACTAAAGTAGGTTTAGTAGAATTAATGATTTCATCAAATTTTCCCATAATAATTTATTTATTAGTAAATATACTAAAGTTATAATAAAAAAAAAAGAGGATACTAATTAAAATATCCTCTTTTCAATAATGTGGTGTCGGAATGGGGGTCCAGCTTTTATTTAACGTAAGGACCGTCCCTACGGTAGACTTGATAACTCAGTCCCACTGAATGTCTTTTTTTATTTGTGACAAAACAAAAGGTATGTTTTACAACCTTAAGGTAGGGAAATTCCCTGTTTAAACCTCTCCTATGGTTGATCCCTTTATTGATTTTGGGTAAAGGGATAATAAAACCTCTGTTCTACGTTTCTAGTTTTAAGTTAGAGTTTGCAGAAACCAT
>Ga0098061_1000822_pt1 | contig 15259 bp, 14 predicted proteins | sample 22_taG_FD_92579 | JGI IMG/M metagenome (GOLD analysis project Ga0098061, IMG submission 92579) | Marine viral communities from the Subarctic Pacific Ocean - 22_ETSP_OMZ_AT15343 metaG | ecosystem: Environmental > Aquatic > Marine > Oceanic | place: Subarctic Pacific Ocean | collected 2015-01-20 | reverse complement strand
TGAATCGCGATATTAAAAACTTGTCTGAGAGTGAGGAGATCGCGAATAAGATTTGGCAGCAGACGAGATTGTTTGAATATTTGAACAATCTTCCGATCATTCAACTAGTTTCAGAGAATGTGGAGGCTGACGATGTGGTGAGCTTTATTGTTCAAAACGCTAGAATGAAAGGCAAGCAAAAGATCATCGTTAGTTCTGATAAGGACTTTTATCAACTGCTTGATGATGAAACAGTATTGTTTAGACCAGTACAGAAAGAGGTCTTAAATAAGAGCAGAATCGTTGAAAGGCACGGCATTCATCCTACAAACTTTGCTCTGGCTCGTGCAATCTGTGGAGATAAGAGTGACAACCTCGAGGGCGTGGGCAGTGCTGGATTAAAGACAATTGCCAAGAGGTTTCCATTTTTAGCTGAAGATAAAACATATGAGATTGATGATGTGATTGATTTCAGCAAAGAAGCGGAGAATCGTTTAAAAGTGTATGATAATATTGTTGAAAAGCAAGATTTGGTTAAAGAGAATTATAAGTTGATGCAATTGTATGCACCTTCTATCTCAGTACAATCAAAGACAAAAATTAATTATATTTTGGACAACTTTGAACCAGAGTTTAACAAGACTGAAATGCTTAAAATGATGACAGAAGATGGTTTCGGAGAATACAATTGGAGTGGATTATTTCAGACAATGAAGAGGTTTGTTGTTGACAAATTTTGAGAAACCTGTATACTTAAACAATAGAACTGAGAGGTATTAATGACGGAACAAGAAAAGGTTAGTTTTTCAAAATTTGGCAAGTCTTTCCAAGAGAACTTAGTGCAGCTTATCCTACAAGATAGGGCATTTTCAGACAGAATACAAGAAGTATTATCAATTAACTTTTTTGAATATCGTTATTTGCAGATTTTCGTTAAAAAGGTCTTTGAATATCGCGAAAAGTACAGCGTACATCCTACAATGGATGTTATGATCACTATTCTCCGCACCTCATTGGATGGAGAAAATGATGCTGTAAAAAAGCAAACCCGTGATTTCTTCGCTCGTATCCATAAGGCTGATTTAGAATCTGATGGCGACGAGTATATCAAACACACCGCTTTGGACTTTTGCAGAAAGCAAAAGCTTAAAGAAGCTATGATACACTCGGTTAAACTCCTTCAGAGTTCATCCTTCGATGAGATCAGCGATACTATCAATCAAGCCCTTAAATTGGGTAGTGATAACAACTTTGGCTATGACTATAAGGCTGACTTTGAAGAGAGATTCAAACCTCATTTTAGAAACCCGATAACTACCGGATGGAAAGAAGTTGACGAGATTTGTAAAGGTGGCCTGGGCAGTGGAGAGTTGGGTGTCGTTATCGCCCCCACAGGGGCTGGAAAGTCCATGGTATTGGTGCACCTGGGCTCTGAGGCTGTTAAGCTGGGAAAAACAGTCATTCATTACACTTTGGAGCTAGCATCTACGGTCATCGGTACACGATATGACAGTTGTATTACGGGTGTGCCCCTTGACAGTCTCCGCACATTTAAAGAACAAATCTATGAGAAGGTTCAGGACCTGGAAGGTTCTTTGATTATCAAGGAGTATCCAACAAAATCAGCATCACCAGCAACAATAAAAAATCATTTGGAGAGGCTGCAACATCGCGGAATTAAACCAGATATGATCATCATTGATTATGCCGATTTGTTGCGTCCAAGTTCTAAACAAAAAATGGAAAAAAGACACGAACTGGAGACTATTTATGAGGATCTCCGCGCCTTGGCACAGGAGTTCAAGTGCCCGTGTTATACTGCATCGCAAACAAACAGGTCAGGTTTAAATGCAGAAGTCATCACAATGGAATCAATTTCCGAAGCGTTCAACAAATGCTTTGTTTCGGACTTCATCTTTACTGTATCAAGAACAGTTCAAGATAAAAATACCAATGCAGGGAGAGTTTTTATAGCAAAGAATAGGAACGGTCCCGATGGATTGATATATCCAATCATGTTGGATACGAGTCGCGTCAAGATGAAAGTTTTACCTCCGACTGGCGAGTCAATGGATGAGATTATATCCAAGACCATGAAAGAACAACAGGTTACGCTGAAAGAAAAATACAAAAAGTTTAAGGAAGGAAAATAAGGATGTTTACAGAAGAAGAAGTAAAAAAAGCTACATTAGAATATTTTAACGGCGACCAGTTGGCAACAAACGTTTGGATGACAAAATATGCTTTAAAAAACAACGGAGAGTTTGCCGAGTCCACGCCTAGGGATATGCACAATAGGCTAGCAGACGAATTTGCTAGGATTGAAGGCGAATACCCCAATCCCCTCTCGCGTGAACAGATCTTTGAACATTTGGATAACTTTAAGTATATTGTTCCACAAGGCTCGCCAATGATGGGCATTGGCAACAACTATGTTAATGTTTCATTATCTAACTGTGTCGTCGTGGACTCGCCAGCAGATAATGTTTCTTCAATTATGGATGCAGGTAAAGACTTGGCAAACCTCTTCAAACGCCGCTGTGGTGTTGGTCTGGATATATCTGAGCTAAGACCTGAAAATGCTTCTGTCAATAACGCAGCAGGGACCACAACGGGGGCCTGGAGCTTTGCAGATTTTTATTCGTATGTTTGTCGCATGATAGGTCAAAATGGTCGCAGAGGGGCTCTAATGATCTCTATGGACGTCCGACATCCAGACATCGAACAATTCGTTGAAATGAAACATGACCTGACAAAGGTCACCGGTGCCAATGTATCCGTAAAGATTAGTGATTCTTTCATGGAGGCCGTGGAGAGTAAACAGTCGTTTACTTTGCAATTTCCAGTAGGCTCTGATAATCCAACCCATACGAAGACCATTGAGGCCACTGACCTGTGGAACAAAATAGTTGAGTCAGCGACGAAAACTGCTGAACCCGGCTTATTGATGTGGGACAATATCATTAAAAACCTTCCAGCAGATTGTTATAGAGATGAGGGCTTTAAAACAATGACCACAAATCCTTGTGGAGAGATCCCCTTGAGTGCTTATGACTCTTGTCGTTTAATTTCAGTTAATTTAAAACATTTAGTCGTTAAACCTTTTACGGAGGAGGCTTATTTTGATTTAGATAAATTAAAAGAAATTGCCCGTGTAGCGATGAGAATGTCTGATGATTTAGTGGGACTTGAAATTGAGAAATTGAAGGGTATATTGGGGGTCTGTGACACGCCAGATGAGACTCAGCTTTGGGTTAAGCTTTTAAAAGCATGCGACGACGGCAGAAGAACCGGCTTGGGTACTCATGGCTTGGCAGATGCCATGGCAAGATTGGGTACACGATATGACTCTGATGAGGCATTGAAAATCATAGAAGCGATATATGAGGAACTTCGCAATGCTGCATATACAGAAAGTGTAAACTTGGCAAAAGAACGAGGTCCGTTTATAGTTTTTGATTGGGAAAAAGAGAAGAACAATGAGTTTATCAAAAGATTACCAAAGAAAATTCAAAAGGCCATTAAAGAAGTGGGGAGAAGGAATATTTCAATATTGACCAATGCCCCCACTGGTAGCGTGTCAATCATGTCTCAGACTAGTTCTGGCTTGGAGCCGGTATTCCGCAACTTCTACATTAGGCGTCGTAAACTTAGTCACAATGAACAACACATAGAGGCAGACTATATCGATGACTTGGGAGACAAGTGGGTAGAATACAAAGTGTTCCATCACAATGCCAAAGAATGGTTAGATATGCACAGTGGCGAAGAATTGCCAGACTTTTTTGTACAGTCAGATGGAATTGATTGGCAGAAGCGTGTTGAAATTCAAGCAGTGATTCAAAAGAGTATAGACCATTCAATTAGTTCCACAATTAACTTACCAGAAGGTACAGAAGTTGCCACGGTAGCCGAACTATACCAACTTGGTTGGAAAATGGGTCTTAAGGGCATCACTGTATATGTTGACAACTGTCGTTCCGGTGTGCTTGTTACTGAAAGTAAACAACAAGAAAAAGATTTTCCGCAACATGATGCGCCAAAACGAAAAAAAGACTTGACATGTAACATACATCGTACTAAAATAAAGGGTGAAGATTGGGTTATACTAGTTGGTCTACTTGAAGGTAAGCCATACGAAGTTATGGGCGGATTGGCTGATTTAATTGAGATTCCTAAGAAGTATAAGGAGGGAATATTGGTTAAAAACAGCTATAAGACGGTAGACAGCAGGTATGACTTGAAATTCGGGGAAAATGGCGATGAAGTGATTATTAAAGATATTGTGAAAGTTTTTGACAATGCAAATCATTCGGCTTTCACTAGAATGATCTCTTTGTCTTTGCGCCATGGAGCTAGACCGTCGTTTTTGGTGGAGCAGCTTCAAAAAGACAGAGACAGTGATATGTTTAGTTTTTCAAGATGCGTGGCCAGGGTACTTAAGAATTATATTCTAAACGGAGAAGTACCCAGTGACAAAACTTGTTCTGAGTGCAAGCAGGATGCCTTAGCATATCAGGATGGTTGTGTTGTTTGTACATCTTGCGGATACACCGCTTGTTCATAGGAGGATATTGTGGTACATAATTTGATTTTGATTTTAGTGTTTTTAACTGCTCCATTAGCCCATGCAGAGCCACCAAATAATTTTCATACTTATTTTGGTGCTAGCAAGGGGGCAGTTCCTGGGTTTGCTAAAAAACCTGTATATTTCAATGCAGTTGAGGCAGAACAGCAATTACGTTATTTATACAATAATCACAAAGTCAGGCTAATTATCAGTTTGGATCACTGTAGAGATATGACAGATATAATTGATCATCTTAATCATAAATATCCTGGCATTGATCTGGTGCATATTTGTCGTAAGGTCAGAAGGGGCAAAAGGCATTACAACAAAAACGTCGCTTTATTTAAAGAAGTCGCCAGTTACATCAGCAAGGAGGAATTTTTTATTCACTGCCGGTATGGGGCACACAGGGCCGTCACAGTATTGACGGGTGCCTGGGTTGAATACGGCAATTTTTCGTTTAAGGAGGCTTTTAAACGTGCGGGTGGAAAACACCGCGCTTTTAGAAGCAAGGGTCAGAAGGAATTAATAGGTCAAGTTCGTAAGTTCGCTAAACAAACCAATGGAGGAAAGTAATGCAAACCAATGTTGAGCAAGGAATTAAAGAAGTCGTCAAAAAGAAAGAAAACTATATTGCAAAGTTCATCAAGTCTATGGCAGCAATTGAATTTGAAATTCAGCCTTACAAGGAACAACTTAAGGATCTGAAATCAAACTACATTGAAAATGAGTGGCTTTCTAAGGAGGAGCTTCGCATGGCAATTAAGGCATATCGTCTTTTGAAAGTTGACACTGATATGGATCAGTTGATGGATTTCTATGATCACGTCAACAAAACCATGAAGGGGGCTTAATTATGTATTTGCATCCGTTTAATAGGCATCTACTGGTTGAGCTTGTTGACGAACAGGCGACACAGGAAGAGTCTTCTGGTATTCTCTTGCCCGAAGACTATCAAAAGAAAGTGGAGAAATTTGCTGTTGCTGAAGTTGTTGAGGTATCCGAGGACTGTTCGTTACATTTGCTGGAAGGTGATTTTATTGTTGTCGATAGAGCCATGGTTGATACTGTGGATGTTAGGGGCATGACATTTAATTTAATTTTAGAGAACTATGTCTACGGTCGTGTTGACGAAGGCGAAGAAGAGGATGATGAGTAAACAAATTGAACTATATGGAGATGGAGTAGGATATGTGGGACTTGTTGATCACCTTGGTGATGATCTTTCCGTGGTTAACAGCGCTAGGGTTTCTTTCGGCAAGCATAAAACGGAAGTCGAGGAAAAGGACAAAAAATTAATTAGCTATCTTATTAAACACAGACACACTAGCACATTAGAACACAACGTGGTGACATTTCGTTTTAAAGTGCCGTTGTTTGTGCGTTCCCAGCACCATCGTCATAGAACATGGTCTTATAATGAGATTAGCAGAAGGTATACTGATTTTAATATCGAGTTCTATGAACCTCAAACCTTTAGAACCCAGCACAAATCTAATCGTCAGGCTAGCAACAGTGAACTGGTTGACCCATTGCTTGCCCCATATCCAGGGTTTGCCAATGGAGCTAAATGTGGTGAGGTGGTAATTCACCACCACCGTGCGTGTTTGCAACTTTATGAAAACATGATTGAAGCTGGTGTATGCCGTGAACAGGCAAGGGGCGTGTTACCTCAGAATGTGTACACTGAATACTATGGTACAGCAAATTTAAATAATATTTTAAAATTTATTGACCTTAGAACGCACGAGGGTGCCCAGTGGGAGATTCAGCAGGTAGCAAAGGCCATGACAGAAATTATAAGAGATTTGTATCCAGTTACGCTGGGTGCATGGGAGGAAAACAGAAGTGCTTAATCCGTATCATATATTAGGGGTTGATGTTAATGCCAATGAAGAAGAGATAAAGAAGGCATATCGAAAATTAGCAATGAAACACCACCCAGATAAAGGTGGTGATGAAGACAAATTTAAACAGATCAATGAAGCTTATTCTATGTTAACCAACAAAGATGGTGGCCCCCAACGCGGCGGATTTGGTGACATCTTTGGTGATTTTGGAGATATGTTTAGCAGCTTCTTTGGTGGCGGCGTAAGACCCCGCCGACAATCATCTCACGAACAAACAGATAGTGAACTGGTATTTGATTTTAAAATTTCTTTAGAACAGATCAAAACAGGTGTTTCACAGACTATCGTATTTAAAAGAAATCAGCAGTGTAAAAAATGTGAAGGAGCCGGGGGTGAAAGTAAACAAAATTGTGCACTGTGTCGCGGTACGGGTATGGAAGCATTCCGTGCTGGAAATATGTTTCAACACATGACATGCCGTGGATGCCATGGCGAGGGTGTCACGTTTGAAAATAGGTGCGATTACTGCTCTGGACAAGGGGCAGTGAAAGCTAACGACTCTATTACGCTTGAAATTAAGGAGGTAAGGTAAAATGAGTAAAGTTATTGGAATTGATCTTGGTACAACTAATTCAGCCGTCGCTGTTGTAGAGGATGGCAAGCCAAAAATTATTTTGAATGAAGAGGGGAGTAGAACAACTCCATCCATTGTCGCGTTCGCGAAAAATGGTGAACTATTAGTGGGTGCTTCAGCCCGAAGGCAAGCTGTGGTGAACCCTGAAAGCACAGTTTATTCTGCTAAGAGGTTTATTGGGTGTAAATTTGCAGAAGTAAAGAAAGAGGCGAAAAAGATGCCTTATCAGGTCAAGGAAACATCCAGTGGTGGGGTTGCAATCAACATCAACGATAAAGATTATACGCCACCAGAAATTAGTGCACGGGTTTTACAGAAACTCAAAAAAGCGGCAGAAAGTTATTTAGGAGAGGAGGTTACTGAAGCGGTAGTGACAGTACCGGCTTATTTTAATGACGACCAGCGACAGGCCACGAAGGATGCTGGTAAAATCGCTGGTTTGGAAATTAAGCGCATCATCAACGAGCCCACCGCTGCGGCTTTGGCTTATGGGTTTGAAAAGAATAAAGATGAACTAATTGCGGTTTATGACTTTGGTGGTGGTACGTTCGATGTTTCTGTTTTGGAAGTTTCTGATAATGTTGTTGAAGTGGTTTCAACCTCGGGAGACACACATCTTGGTGGAGATAACATCGATGAAGTTATCATTGAACATCTTTTGGATACTCTGAAAAAAGATACCGGCGTAGATATGTCTGGAGACCCCACCGCACTGCAGAGAGTTAAAGAGGCTGCGGAGAAAGCTAAAGTTGAGTTGAGTTCGACGTTTGAGACAGAAATTAATTTGCCGTTCATTACCGCAGATGCAACGGGTCCAAAACACCTTGTGACCAGAATCACTCGTGCGACACTTGAGCAGATGATTGAACCCATCATTAAGAAAACTTTTAAGTCCTGTAGAAGGGCCTTGAAAGATGCTGGTAAAAAGCCGGCTGACATCAATCAGGTTGTTCTTGTTGGCGGTTCTACGCGAGTGCCAAAAGTTGCTGAAGAAGTAAAGAAGTTTTTTAAACAGGAACCGAATCAAAGCGTTAATCCTGACGAGGTGGTATCTCTTGGCGCAGCAGTGCAAGGCGGGGTTCTTTCTGGTGACGTCAAAGATATTCTGTTGTTAGATGTTACTCCTTTGAGCCTGGGTATTGAAACATTGGGCGGCGTAGTGACCAAATTGATTAATCGCAACACTACCATTCCAAGGCGCAAAACAGAAATCTTCTCTACTGCTGCCGACAACCAGCCCTCCGTAGAAGTCCATGTGCTTCAGGGGGAACGCGAGATGGCAGCGGATAGTCGTAGTTTGGGTAAGTTTAGTTTGGAAGGTCTCCCCGTGGCACCCCGTGGGGTGCCACAGATTGAAGTCACTTTTGATATCGATGCAAATGGTATTTTACAAGTCTCAGCGAAAGATAAGGCCACCGGGAAAGATCAATCAATCACTATTGATAATTCTGGAGGATTGTCCGAGTCTGAGATTCAAACCATGATCAATGATGCGGAGAAGCATGCAGAAGAAGACAAACAACGTAGAGAAGTGATTGAGTCTAAGAACAAGCTTGGCACCATGGTCGCTCATGTGGAAACTCTCATGCAGCAGCTTGGTGAAAAGTTGGAGGGTGAACAACTTTTGGAGCTTGAGCGAGAGAAGGACGCTGCAAAAACTGCCTTAGAGACAGGGGATAAGACTAAGATGGAAGATGCTTTTGTTACCTTGACTCAAAAGGTGCAGGAACTTTCAGAACTTGTAGCTTCTCAAGTGGCCTCGGAAGCAGAGTCTCAAGATGAAGATGATGTGATTGATGCAGAAGTTGTCAACGGTTGATACTATTTATTGAAACAAAGGAGTGTAAAATATAATGTCCGATGCTATTAACGAAGATGAGATATTGTTGGCAGAAGAGGTATCAAGTGATGCTGATCTAAAACCGAAACCTCCTTCAAAGTTGGCCCCGCAAGGTATTAGAACCTTTACCGTCTTTCGCGGAAGCGATGAAACTGGGGTATCCGGGGAGGGGATTGTTATCGAAGGGGTTGTTTTAGCAACCGGACATTGTATAGTACACTGGCTTTACCCCCCGCCTCGCGGGGGTATCGCTATCTTTGACTCTATGACTGACTTTATTAAAGTGCATATCAAGCCGCACCCTACCAACAAAACTATCATCACATATGAAGATGGTGAGCAAAAAACTTTTGGTGATGATCCAGAAAAGGAATAATAATGATAAGTAAAATTTTGTGTCTAGCCATGCTCAGTTTGGGCATGCCAAAAGGCGAAAGGGCTCAGTTTGCCTGTGATCTCCTGCCAGATGTCATAGAAGCTTCTGAGACTTATAACTTAGATCCTGCATTAATGGTGGCCATGATACACACTGAGAGCAGGTGGAGTCACAAGGCAGTTAGCAGGTCCAATGCTTGTGGGCTGACTCAGGTGTTACCCAAGTATACTAAAAATCCAAAGTTATCTTGCAATGACTTGAAAGATCCTAAAACTAGTATCTGGGTCGGAGCAAAGAAACTTAATTATTGGATTTATAAGTATGGCAGAGGCAATAAACGCATTGGATTATGTGGATACAATGCCGGTTTCCGATGTAAGGGCGAAAACAAACACAGGCGTGGAATGAAGTATGCTGCAAAGGTCTTGAAACGCACACGAATGATAAAGAGAAAGTACAAAAAGATTGATTTTGAAATGTTTCAGGAGCAAGAAGAGGCCGACTACATTTTTAAGAATGATTGAGTTTAATTTTGAAAAAGTAGTAATTGGCAATTCATTAGACGCAGTTTTATATTCTCACACAAACAAACTTCCATTATTATTAAATTCCTATAACCCACCATTTAAATTTGACGATCCTGATAAATTAGATGTTTATCGAGAAACATTGTCTTCGTTGGCCTTTTCTGGCCTTACACCAGTGTCGGATAAGATACAGTCTATCAGGGTTGAAGATAAAATGATTAAAGTTATCACCACAAGAAACTTGATGGTGAAAGTTTATTTTGAAGAGTTGTTCCTGTTTGACGATGAAAAGGTGTATGGCTTAGATCCACCTCGCGAAATCCTTAACGAGGGGGAGGTAAAAGCCATTCATTGGATTACTGTGAACTCTGGTTGCAAACATTCGGTTGATATGCTTGAAATTGATGATAAGTTTATTAATAAAGTGTTCTTTTATAAAACTGAAAGAATTGGCGGGGATCATAATTTTAAAGATGCAGTTACAGTCTCTTATCTAAGAGAGGACGATGTGGATGATATAGAATATTCAGACATATATGTTAAGTATAAGGTAAAGAAATTAATGAAAGAAGCTGGTATTCGTGGCACTCGTAATGGAAAAGATGTTGACAATCCCGACAAATTCAAGTATTATGATATCAGGTTGGACGTTGCAAGGAGGGAAATTATAGAGTTGCGTAAAAACGTTTATGATGACACTGATTGCATTAGGTTTATTATATGAGTCACTTAGCCGGCGTAATACCATTGGCTGCAAAGCCTCTGGATTTTAACTTTCCATGGCACGATTCGTTAATGCCCATAGGACGCGATTACTTGGCCGTTGAGAGGTCCGTTGTAGAATGTGCGTACATGGGTTGCGATACCATCTGGGTGGTCTGTAACGACGATATACAGCCTCTGGTGAGGCATCGGCTGGGAGATTACATACAAGACCCGGTTAACCTCTATAGAAAGCATTTCCTGGGCTCAAAACAGCTTAGAAAAGAAATTCCAATCTTCTATGTCCCCTTGCACCCCAAGGATAAATGGAATTGTTTGGCGTGGAGCATTCTCCATGGAGCAAACACAGCTTACTTTGTCGGAAAGAAGATAAGCAAGTGGACAATTCCAGACACATTTTATGTATCCTTCCCGTATGGCGTTTATCCTCCTGAATCGGTTAGACCCTACCGTCAGAAAGAGAATGTTATGTTGTCCTTCGAAGGCAAAACTGTTAAAGATGGCGAGTACTTGGGGTTTATGTTTAAAGAGGATGATTATAAGAACTTCAGAGATAACGTTAAGTCCTTGAAAGTAGACAAGAATTTGCCGTTACAAGAAAGATGGTCAGATGAGTTTTTTACTCTTGACAAAATTTTTAAATCGTTTATAGTAGAGTGTATGGTGGTTGATTTGCCCTGGTATAAAAAGGTTGACAGTTGGGAGGGACTGAGAGGGTATTTGTCCGGCGAGGAGAGCATTGAGAGACCATCTAAAGATATTTTGTGCTATCATGAATTTAACCCAGTAGGAGAAGAAAATGCAGAGTAATTCCGAGAAATATTATGAGATATCCTTGCAAGCCAAGGAAGGTGCAGGGTTCCCCAATAACTATGTTAGTCTGAATGAAGACCAACGTTATTTTGTTGATAGTTTGTTAGAAAAAAGCTTTGAAAAAGATGAAAATTATGATATAATCATAGACGAGGTGAAGTTGGCTATAGGCGATCTACACGATACTAGAGCTAGTTTGGTGAAAGTTTTGTCTAACCTTTCAGGAGATAATTAATGAGTAAGATTCCGTTTGTTGGGCTACATGCCCATAGTGTTGCAGGGTCTGTATTTGATGGCTTGGGATATCCCAAGGACCACATGGACTATGCTTTTAGCAATGGTATGGATGCGTTGGCTCTTACTGATCATGGAAACATGAACGGTTTATCCTATCAGGTATTACATGCCAAGCAGATGCAAAAGGAGGGTAAGCAGTTCAAGCCCGTGTTTGGCGTTGAAGCTTACTTCTTGCCATCTATAGAAGATTGGCGTCGTGAATATGAGAATAACAAAGAAGCAAAGAAGGCAAAGAAGTCTGATATTTCAGGAACAGTCATCGAAGACGAGGGCCAATCTAAAAACAAAACAAACATTCTAAATCGCAGAAGACATATGATTTTGTTGGCACAGAATCAAACAGGGCTTAACAATATCTTCAATATGATATCTAAGTCTTTTGATTCTGAAAACTTCTATAGATTCCCTCGCATTGATTATGATATGCTTAAAGAGAACAACGAAGGTGTCATCGCCGCTAGTGCTTGTCTCGGTGGCATTTATGCGGGGAACTATTGGGAGAATAAAGAGCAAGGCAGCGGCGCGATTTTGAGTGCTATGCGTGAGACCACAGAGCGCATGGTAGACATCTATGGTGATCGTTGGTTCGGAGAACTACAATGGAATAACATACCGGACCAACACAAATTGAATGAGTATATCATTCAAATGCACAAAGAGTATGGCATTGAATTGATATCCACCGCAGATAGTCATTACCCTAACCCTGGCGTCTGGAAAGACAGAGAACTTTATAAGCGTTTGGGATGGTTGGGTAAGCGCCGACCAGACTATATGTCAGCAGATCTACCAGTTTCAGTTGAGGATATTGGCTATGAACTGTATCCTAAGAATGGCGAACAGATGTGGCAATCGTATAAAGAATACTCGGATCTGGTCGGAGTGTCATATGATGATGACTTGGTTTATGAGTCTATCGCTAGGACACATGACATTGCTCACAATCGTATTGAAAAGTTTATGCCCGATAATAAAGTCAGGCTTCCTGATTTTGTTGTACCGGAAGGTCAGTCGGCAGACGCAGCTTTGATGAAGTTGAGCGTTGAGGCCCTCAAGGACAAGGGACTGCTAGAGACTGAATATATTGAGCGATTGAGACATGAGATTGATGTTATTAGTGAGCGAGGGTTTAGTAAGTATTTCCTTACAATGAAAGCGATTGCCGATGAAGCCACTACGGTCCAGTTGGCTGGCCCAGGTCGTGGGAGTGCTGCCGGCTCTTTGGCTGCATATGTGCTGGGCATCACACAAGTAGACCCAATTAAATATAACCTTCTCTTTTCTCGTTTCTTGAGAAAAGATGCCAAAGATTATCCAGACATTGATTATGACGTGTCAGATCCCATGGCGTTGAAAGAAATATTGATTGAGAAATGGGGTCGCAAGACCGTTGTTCCCATTTCAAACTTCAATACCTTGCAACTCCGTTCTTTAATTAAAGACATTTCAAAGTTGTACGGTGTGGAATTTACAGAGGTAAACGCTGTCACGTCCAGAATGTTGAAGGAGGCTACGCCAATTGCCAAGCAGGTTCATGGGATCAAGGCTGGCGTTTACACTCCTACATTTGAAGAGGTGATGGAGTACTCTGAGTCCCTTAAAAGCTTTCTGGAGAGATACCCTCAGATCAAGGATCACATTAATGTTCTCTATGGTCAGGTCCGTTCAACGAGTAGGCATGCCGGTGGCGTGGTCGTCGGAGAGGACTTAGACAAACACATGCCATTGATCAATAGCGGGGGCATTACACAGACGCCTTGGTCCGAGGGTCAGAACGTCAGACACTTGGAACCCATGGGTTTTATTAAGTTTGATATCCTGGGCTTGGCTTCACTGAGAATGATTCAGACTGCTATATCCCACGTCCTAAAGAGGCATCACGGTAACGAGAGCCCCTCTTTTGACGACATTCAGCAGTATTATAATGATCACTTGCATCCAAATACAATTGACTTCGATGATCAAGAGGTTTATAAAAACATTTTCCACGATGGTAAGTGGGTCGGAGTGTTTCAGTTTACTGAGAGAGGTGCACAGAACTTCTGTCAGAAAGCCAAACCGAAGAGTATCATTGACTTGGCAGCTATTACTAGTATTTATCGCCCCGGCCCCTTGAGTGCTGGTGTGGACAACATGTATGTTGATGCCAAAAACGATCCTGGCAATATTGAGTATGCACATGATTTAGTCAAGGAAGTTACTCAGGAGACATATGGGTTTTTGATCTTTCAAGAACAGATTGCTATGCTAGCACACAAACTTGGCAATGGTATCTCTCTTGACGAGGGTAACTCATTGAGAAAGATCCTGGTCAAGAAAGGGTCAGGCAAGAAGGACGACAAGAAGGAAAGTCTTAAGCGCAGGTTTATTGAGGGCTCTACCACCAAGGGGTTAACCAGGGGACAAGCCGAAGAGCTTTGGGCTAAGTTTGAGTACTTCAGTGGATATGGATTCAACAAGTCTCATGCTGTGTGTTATAGTATTCTATCGTATCAGTGTGCTATGTTGTTAAATTATTATCCAGAGGAGTGGCTTGTGTCTTTCCTCGATAAAGAGCCAGAGGATAGAAAGGAAAAAGCAATTAGTTTGGCCAAGTCGTTTGGATACAAGATCCACCCCGTTGACATCAATGTATCTGGTACGAACTGGGAGATTGATACTGAGGACAAGACCTTGATTCAGCCATTGACCGCTATCAAAGGATTGGGTGAGAAGGCTGTGGAGCAGATTATGAATAATCGCCCCTTCAAGGCGGCTGAAGAGTTGTTGTTCAACGAGGAGATTACTTATGGCAAGCTAAACAAAAAAGCATTGGATGTGCTATGCAGGGCTGGAGCTTTGGATGGTTTGGTGGATGAAAGGTTTTCAGGGACAAAACATTTTTGGAGCGCATGTGTTGTAGACCGCCCCAAATCTGTGAAAAAGTTACTTGAGAACATAGGAACTTACGAACCAGAGGGTAATTTCTCAAACGAGGAAAAGATTGAGTACTTATCATCTCTAACCGGCGTGTATCCGATCAATTTGGTTGTAGACGACCATATTATTAAGAAATTGAATGACAATCACATACCACCGCTTGGAGAGTGGGATAACGATTTGAAGGTTGCTTGGTTTATTCCGAGGGAGGTTGTTAAAAAGAAGACGAAAAACGGTAAAGATTACTGGGTAGTAAAAGTTGTTGACACGAGCAACAAAATAACGTATATTAAGTGTTGGGGGGTTAAGCCCGAGAGGGATAGAGTTTATTTGAATAGACCTTACATGGCTAAACTTGACTACAATGAGCAGTGGGGATTTAGTTGTAGGTCTATTGAATGGAAGTTTAAGATGCTAGCATAAAAGGAGAAGCATGAGTATTATTAATCAGGTAGCTAATAGGGTCAATGAAAATCTTATCAATTGTGACAATTGGGAGAAGCTGACGACAATCAATAGTAACTGGAAACGAGATCCTCTTTTTCATAATTATCACAAACTTGGTAACAAACAAAAGGGTGTGTTGGGCGAATACTATGTTGAAAAGTTGATGGAGGCCAATGGTTCTAAAGTGTCGGCCCCCAATAATTCTGATCATGATCGTATCATTGACGGATATGAAACGGAGATTAAGTTTAGTCTGGCGGTTTCTAAAAAGGATACTGTCATTT
>Ga0098061_1000820_pt1 | contig 15275 bp, 23 predicted proteins | sample 22_taG_FD_92579 | JGI IMG/M metagenome (GOLD analysis project Ga0098061, IMG submission 92579) | Marine viral communities from the Subarctic Pacific Ocean - 22_ETSP_OMZ_AT15343 metaG | ecosystem: Environmental > Aquatic > Marine > Oceanic | place: Subarctic Pacific Ocean | collected 2015-01-20 | reverse complement strand
GAAGAAATGGAAGACAGCATAAGCTTCTTAGATACTATAATGGGCGAAGAAGATTACATACATGTAGAAGATGTAATGATCTTCATGGTAAATCGAATTAAAAACCTCGAAGCAGAATTAGAATGAAATATACAATAACATATTGGGATAGAGAAGGTACTGTAATAGAATATTTACTTAGCACAAGAAAACCATTACCAAGCAACAATATTCCATTTGATAAAGTATTACAGGATCAAATAGCAGATGCAATAGGATATCCTGAAGCAAAGGATTGGTTAGATGGAGACTTTGCTTTCTTTGATTGGGAAGAGTATACAGATAAAATAGAACATAAACTGGAGAACTAATGTCAATCCAGTAAAAGGAGAAGAGATGGACTTCCATCAGAAACATGAACCAAAAAGTTTTTCAATGTGTGCACCAACTTATGATGCTACTTCTCTAATGGAATACCTTGAGAGTGACAACAGGAAACAAGTATATTTATTACATGGTTCTACTGGACTAGGTAAGACTACTACTGCAAGAATACTTGGTAACTGGTTAGCTGGAGGTAAAACTGTAGAAGTAATTGAAAAGAACATGGCTGATCAGAATACAATTGAGAACGTAAGAGATATAGTATCCGCATTCAGAGAAAGAACTATTCTTGCTGATGTTCGTGTGTTCATACTAGATGAACCACAAAGGATACAACCTAAGACTCAAGACGTATTGATTAAAGCATTAGATGAATTACCTGAAGACATCTGGGTTATCTTCTGTACTACAGACCCACAAAACTTAAAGGATACGTTAAGGCATAGGACTCACGAGATAGCTTTCAAAAGTTTAGCCACCAAAGAACAAGGTGAACTAGTAAAAAGTATTATAGAAAAAGAAGGCTTTACTATAGGTGGTGATACGGACACTAAGAATAAGATAGTATCCAGAGACGATGCTGTTGAAATCATTGACAACAGTCAAGGAAGTATACGTAAATTGTATGATAACATACATACAATTATTACTGGTGGTACATTAATACCAGTAGAAGTAGAAGCAGATACTGTATCATTAGTTAAAGCTATACATAAAGGTACTTGGATGGATGTAAACTTAGCAGTTAGAGGAACTTCTAGTTGTGAGTTAACTAGACAACAAACATGTTATGCTATCGTTAGACTGATGAGCCAAGCAAAAGATGAGAAAAGATTAAAACAATTCGGAGATGCATTGGGATGTATGATAGGATTAATAGTAGATCCTGATCCTACCAATACATTAATGTTCAAAGCATTTGGAGCATGGTCCCATATAAATGGGAAAAGTACATGGTTAAAATAATATGGAAAAGTATAATAAACACCATATAGAATACTACAAAATTAGATACAACCTCAACAAATTACAATACGAAAATGTATTACTCTGTGCTGAATGCAGGATCGACCCTGCAGATATTGATTCAAGTCTATGTACAAAATGTAACACTCTACTTAGTAAAGTAATAGGCGAACATGAAGAGGCAAAAGATTCACCAGAACAAGAAGAAGCTGATGTAGATGTACGATTCGAAGAATTCACTAACATGATACTAGGTGATTAATATGACAAACTATAAAGAATTAGATCGATATCTACAGTTACTAAATACTATAAACGAAAACAAAATTCTAAATGAAAAACCAGAAATTACAGCTATGGATCAATATAACGAACTCATGGAGAAGACATTTACGAACATAAAAACAAATTCTCATATGTACGATGGAACTGATACTGATAGGATACATGAATTTGCAAAGGAACATATTCCTATAGGAGTATCTGATGCAGGTAACTTAAGGAAAGATTCCGATGAGTCAGATATGGATCTTGATGACTTCGCAGATATGATGTTAGGAGAAGATGAATGATATATGTTTGTGACTATGATGTATTCGTAGATAATAGTAAATCAACTATAACTAGAATAGGATCACATCCCTTAGAAAATATTAATCCTAAATCAATATCTATATATCTCGAAGGAGTATATAAACAAGCAACTCAACATACTCAAACCAACCATGATATATTCTTAAATGTACAAGCAGTAACATACCATGGCGAAGAAGTATGGTTAAGAGAATACTTGGGTAGTCAACAATGTGATCCTCCCGAGTTATATATTTCTATAGAAACCAAAATGAACGATAGACTCAAAAAAATCGCAAAAGATTTTGGTAGTACACCAACAGAAATCAACATTGCACGATTTAAACAAGGGAATTTTCCCACTATGATTAGAATCGGCAAAGGAGATGAAAATGAGAGTACCATTATGGATGGGAATACATAGAGACAAGATACATATTGTATCTAATGGAACTATATCCGTAGAATCATTACCGGGACCATTGGAAACAATGATATTAGGTAAGATAGATCCTGACGAGAGAGTAGAGTACGATGTCTGGAAGGATCCATTCTCTCGTAGAGATGAACAAATATCTATCATATCTCTAGAAGATTCCGAGGATCATAAAGGACTTCAGGAGGGATTCAGCGGTAAGTATAGAACCCATAGCCTAGATCCATTGGAACAAATGTATACCAAACACCATGGATGGTACGCTAAACACTTTGCAAATACCAATGAATTAAAGAACTTATTCTTTGATATAGAAGTAGCATCTGATGGGGGAGCTCTGTTCCCTAAAGCGAATAGACGTCCAGTACTTATGATTGGATATGCAATTAACGACGGACCAATAGAAATCATGACCGTCGATGACTACTCTAAAGATAAGAATGATGACAAGGATCTAATCCAGGCATTCCTTAATGTAATCAGAGACGAGGATCCTGATACTATAGTAACATATAATGGTAGACGATTTGATCTTCCATTCCTATTGGAAAGAGCAAACAGACATAACTTAGACATAAGTTCTTTAAAGAGAACAGGTAATGAATTCGAAGACATCATGGCAGGTAGGATTCATGTAGATTTATATGAAGACGGTGCAGCTAGAGATGCTGCTCCATTCATGATGGGCCTACCTAATAGAAAGATGAAGACAGTAGCAGAAGCATACAATATAGAAGTAGGTATGGATCTCAATGACAAAGAGATCAGAAATATCCTAGGACTATGGGATAAGAAAGACTTCAAAGAAAAGATAATAGAATATCTTAAGTCTGATGTACATATCACTAGAGAATTAAGTAAGATCTATACAAGTAACCTCATAGCAATAGCAGATTTTAATGAGGTACCACTAAGTGCTATTATTGATACGTATAAAAGTTTCATACCTAAGTTATTATGCACACGTCACTTCTATAATATGAGACTGTCATCCTTTCTAACTAACAAGGAGAGACACAATCCGTTCAATGGAGCAATTGAGAAAGCGAGACTGGGCACTCCTGATACAGAAGAAGCAGGACTTGTCTACGAAGGAGCGTACGTCGATATATACAAGACTGGGCTCTTCCCTAATGGGATATGGAAAGTCGATGTGGAAAGCTTTTACCCGTCGACGTTCCGAACATTAAACTTAAGTCCAGAAACATGCACAATAGAAGCAACCCGAGATTATTCAGGGAAATATAAGTTCGCAAGAGACGAAGACAATATACTCTGGCTTAATATACCTGACGATCGTATAGATCGAGACATAGTAATCCGTATAGACATGAACATAAAAGGATTTCTAGCAACAGAAATAGCTGATGCACTTGATGCTAGATTCGAAATGAAGCATGCTCTAAAGGATATGGAGAAGGGTAGTCCCGAATACATAGCCCTAGATGGACAGCAGAACGCTCGTAAGGTCTTACTTAACTCCATATATGGATTGATGGGCCAAAGCTCTTCAGAGTACGGTAGCGTAGCCTGTGCGATAGCATGCGTAGGTATGTGTAGGTACATCATGAAAGAAATACTCAAAGACATGATGCATTGTGCAGTAGAAACAGATACCGATGGTATCTATGTAGACGAAGCAGTCGACATAGATGAAATCAATGACAAAATCAGAGTACTACTGAAGCATACTATAGGAGAAGAAGGTTACGTACGAATGGATATGGATGATCCTTATCCTAAAGGTCTCTTCGTAAAAATGAAGAACTATATCCTAGAGGATGACAAAGGTACTATGTCACTCCACGGTGCTACATTTAAGAATGCTATGCACTGTGCAGGTACAAAGAAACTCCTTAGAGAAGTAGCAAAAGTAGAACTCAATGGCGGAAAGCAAGAAGATAGAATTAATATCATGAGTACTGTAGGTAATCCAGAGACGTGGAACTTGGAGGATTTCGTACGTACTTCTAGATTTAAAAGAGAAGCCCACGAATATACTAGCTGGTCCCAGATACAAACTTCTTTATCAGAACAATTGATAGCACTGGAAGGTGAAGGTCCAGAAGAAGGAGACTCAGTTGAATTTATTCATACTAAAGAACCTTGGACTTCATTCGTTGTAGAAGATGGTAAGCAGAACTTCAGTGGGAAACAACGCGTAGCTCTTCGTCCTTGGGTAACAAGGAAAGATCAGGTAGATCTTCTATATTATAAGAAGGAAGCTGATTCTATTCTAAAACGATTTGGTTTAGATAAAAGGGATCTATTAGAAGGATCCATTATGGATTTATTCTAAAGGATATACATATGAGTGACATGACCTTAGAACAACAACGAAAATTCATAGCGGAAAAGGTAATGAAATGGGAGTGGGACGAAAGACATCTATACTGGGAATGTGATATAAATACTCCAGGATGTACGTTAGTTGATGATGAACTAAAACCAGTTATGTTTGAATGGAGATGGACTCCGGACGAGGATCTGGATCAACTAATATACGTAGAAGATAAATTTCGTAGCATTACCCGACCAAGTAAGAAGGGAAGACTTAGAAGTATGTGCGATTACCTTGACGGGAAAATATAAGGAGAAAACATGTCATACAACACGAAAAAGGTATTCGACAGACATGAATTAGGTATACCGGTTAGGGATATATATGACGTTCTTGAGGATATTTCTAATGATACTATCATTCGAATATACATACCCAAAGAAAACGGTGACGAATGGGAAGAAGAGATAAAACCACTTCATACAAAACTAATAGAAGCTGGTGCTAAACATGGAGAAACAATATTACTAGACGTAACATGGTAAGGAGAAATAAAAATGCCAAGCAATCCTTATTCTGTTCCTAGTATGATAGGCAAATGGTTAATGCTCTCAGTACGACTGGGAGTAAGATGCCTTGCAAGACTAGGACCTATTGCTGAAGAGTGGGACAGAGTACTGACCCCACCCGAACATTTGAATAAACATCAGTTACAAAGAAGAGAAATACAGGATAGAAAACAAATCACGTCAGATAATCAACATAATCATTTAAATCAATAACAAGTTGCTGTCGCTTTGTAAAGTTTATGTTGTAAGGGAACTTACCTTTATCCCATGCATGAATACCGAAGGTCCAGATCTCAGGGACATCAAGTTCAACTGCTCTGTAGATCTGATCTTCCATTTCATCTATGGTGGGTTCACGATACTTGGAGTTAGTCCATAGGTTATGATTATGAGTTTGTATTATAAGAGAATATGTTTGAACTACATCGTACCCTACCTCTTTGCAATATGTAGATCTTCTTTAGATATATCGAATGTACCCTTAATCAATGACATCACCTTGTAATTTTTTCATGGTGGGAGTAGCATGCAACCATGCTAATCTATTTACTATAAGCAATATACGATCAATTGCATTGCTATCATGTCCAATTATTAGTCCTGCCTCATTATATGATAGCCCTAGAGTGTAATAAAGGTAGCAAACATACCTCTCGATAGGTGTAAGATCTACGAGATCCTTAGGATGAATCACTTCATCCCAAAGATCAGGTCGTCCCCAAGGTATATCAGTATTAGTATTATTTATTAGTATCCACTCTGGCCACTCAAGGGGTATCGGAGCAAAGACTTCGGAAGACGCATCCTTTGCATTCCCAGTCTCCGATTGATTCTTCTCCTGATTGCCATTTATTATAGCGCGCAGTCGAGAGTTTTCCCTTAGATCGTAAAGTATATATGTCATCTGAAGTATACACCTGTTTGAAATCTGCCTTCGGTACATAATTATTTTTTAAACACTTGTGCAAATAGGCAAAGCCTTTGTATATTGTAGATACATGAGCATTTGTATTGGCATTATTAACTATAGCAATACCGTTATCTAATGTGAGATGGTGCTCTGTTCTATCACAAGTACCGCGATCAATATAGATATAAACTAGATGATCGTAATCACTGAGACTTAAATATAACATACCTTGAAGTAAATGTCTAGCATTTGGTTTACCCCTAAGTACATCGTTCTTAAAACTGGGACCATAACCAGACTTTATCTCCCCAATGTATGCGATACCTTCTTTACTCTCAAGAATTACATCCATCTCACCAGCTACGACAGTAGAGGGAGCTTCAGGATTCGGTTTGTTAACTCTAACATGGTCATCTAATCCTTGTTTAGATGCATATAACCATTCAATCTCTTGCTCCTCTATCTTTATACCATAAGCAAACTTACGTAGAGTATGAGCATCGTGAGGATCAGTTGGTTCATAATTACTATATAGAAAATACAACTTTCGTTTACAGTCGCCAGCATCGCTGGCCATATACCTACCAATAGCACGAGCATTTCCCTCATCTTCGCTAACGATATGAGAGTCGACTCGTCGTATAGGATGCATGATGGAATCCTTTAAAATAGAATACGAATACGAAAATATAGGAACGTTCTTAGACAGAATAGACGCAAACATTGTGCCAAGTATTTCCTTTAAAAAGGGTGGAAGGGAAATACCAACAGATGTAATATTAAGTTATCCATATAATGTTAGAAGAAAAGTAATCGCAGTAGCGATAGATGACGAAATAGTCATGACAGATTTAACTATCATTAGAGATGGAACAAAGACAGCCAAAGGAATTACTCCATATGTTATCCTTCCTATGGGAATGGATGGAGATATTATAAAATTTATAGTATCAATGGAAAATAATTATGGTGAAATATTACTTATAAAAGGTTCAGCAAGAAAATTAATAAATTTAAGATTCGTAAACAAACACCGGTGCAAAGAATTATCGTTGGAAGAGTATGATGCATTAAGAAATACAATGAATGTACATAGCTTCTTCGATATAGACCTTCCAATTTTATCAAGTAACATCACAGATTTAAATTCATTCGCTGACTTAATATGTAAATAGTTGGCATATATATTGCACTACTAAGGGTAACTACCCCAAGGAGAAACAATGGAACAAGACACCAAAGATGTAATGGAAGACATACTATCTCACCTTCAAGATTATCTCATAGCTCAAGGTACTAAGATAGATAGTACTGGAATGATGTCATGTCCTATTCCAGGTTGTGATCATAAACACGGAGACAGAAGCAAGAGTTGCGGATTCGTACCGCATACTGATAGGAAATTAATTCATTGCTTCTCTAGTGATCTAAGTGTAAGTTTATTTCACATGGTACAGATGATAGAAGGTTTACCAAGAACTGATTCTAGATTCTACCAACAGACCCTTCCAGAATTAGCAAAGCGTTATGCTATTCCTTATACTCCAGAAGAACTAACACCTGAACAAGAACATCGTATGAAGATGGAGGCAGCCTATAGGGATACCGCAAATCTTGTAAAGAATGGAACCAAGTACGTTAAATCTTATATAGATCAACGCGGTTGGGATATAAAAGATGCATCGAGACTTGGAATTGGAGCTGTAGAAAGTTATGATAAGTTCGTTACTAATATGCAAGTTCTCGGATGGAAAGTAAACTACCTTCAACAAATAGGTATCTTACCAGCAGGAGATGATCCAAGTCAGATCTTCAAGAAAGATAATCTGATCTTTACTATTAAATCTCCCGCTGGTTATCCGATTGCATTCGTAGCTAGAGATCCTAACTTCGAAGCTAACGATACAGCAAAGTACCATAATACACCTACGCATGCTCTATACAATAAGAAAAAGACCCTCTATATGTTTGATGAGGCAAGAAAAAATAGAGTAGGTCCTCTTTGGATTGTAGAAGGTTATGCTGATGCTGTAACGCTATCCACTAAGGGTATTGAGAGAGTATCAGCATTAGGTTCTGCCGCATTCACTGAAGAACATGCTTCATTATTGGACAACGAACCAACAGTAAGCGAAGTCATACTTGCATTTGATGGTGATGAAACAGGAGCTAAGTGTATTAGAAAAGCTCTTGAAAGACTGGCACCATACACTAACATAAGAGTTCAAGTATGTGTAATGCCTGATAATGAAGACCCAGATACTATAGCTTCTCAAGGAATAGATAAGTTATGGAACATGGAGAGAATATCTGCATTCAGATATCTCCTTGGTCAGGGTGATGATCTTACTCACGAATACGTAGAAGAACATTTGATACCACAGATAGCGAAACAAGGTCCGATCGTAGCTCAAGGTATGATCGAAGACATTGCAGTAGAGAGTGGTATAGATAGAATCAAACTAGAAGAAGGTCTTGAGTACTATCAAGATGAACATGGTGAGACTAGACGTAAACAGAAGACAGCATTGGCTAAGGATATAGCTAATAAACTATCTAAGGATCCATCTAACGTATCAGTTATACTGCATTCAGCTCTTGCATCTGCAGACAAGATAACTGATATGAAAGAGAACTACGATCCACGTAAGATTCTCGCTGAACATTATCATGATACTGCTCAAGAATACAGAGAAGCGGATGCAACTATGAGTGGATGGAAGATGCCTAATCTTCCTATCTTCGAGGATAAGCTTGATGGATTATCCAGAGGTGCATCCATGACAGTCATCGGTGGTCTTCCTTCTGTAGGTAAGAGCACCCTATCTAGAAACATAGCATTAGAGATAGCTCAAAATAACGATGATGCTATGGTATTATACATGTCTGTTGATGACTCAGCTCAAAATGTCATCACAGCATGGGCAGTTAACATTGCTCAAATTGATATAGGTGCATTCACAAGGTACCAATCTCTCACAGCAACAGAACAGGAGAGATTCGAAGAAGCATTCAAAACATTATCCAACCAGGAAAACTTATGTGTATTTGATGTGACACAGGGTAACACTCTTGATGATCTCAAATGGCATATAGATTTCTATAAGAAACACGAAAGAGATAAGAAAATTATTCTCTTCGTGGACTCGCTCAATAGAGTTAGCATGTCAGATCAGGAACTGAGACAATCAGTTATGAATACTGCCATGGGTATCAGAGAATTGAGTACCAAGCATGACATACACAGTGTGATCGTAGCTAACTTGAGAAAGAGTAACAAATCAAGTGGAAGACAGAGAGAAGAGAAGACGCCTGATACCGATATGTACTATCGTCCACATCCAGAAGAAATTTCTGAGACTGTACATATATGGTACGAAGCTGAACTTCTTATCCTTTGTCATAATCAATTTGCGTTAGCAGATTCAACCTCACTAGCATGGGACTACATGAAAGATGACGGTACCATGCATAGAATGCCATACCTTGAAGCATATGTATGGAAAAACAAGACGCGTTCCACGTTTGTAAGTAGTGGATTCAGTTCGCAGTTGTTCTTCAAACTACATAGATTCCAAAGTAGAATAGAATCTGCAGACTTCAAATCACTCCCAACTACTGGACTCGGTTTAAATAGTATAATAGATAAAGGTAAGGAACATCTGAATAGCATTACAGGTGCTCCTGATTGGGATGAAATAGAAGAAGCAAGTTAGGATAAAACAATGCCATATAAAAAAACAAAAATTACTATCACACCCAAACCTCCAGGTAAGGTTTTTAACCCTGAAACACAGTTCAAAGAAACAAGTAATGAAAACGAAGTAGTGTTAGTTAATGGTCCTCTCTCAGGATATATTTTACGTCCTATAGGAGATGAATACCTTAAGAAAAAGAAGGTACCTGAAGATGCTCTTCGTTTTGGATTGTTTAAACCCAATGCAACCAAGCCTTACGTAATGATGATTAAGGATGGCGTAGTTTCTTGTGGATGTCCAGCATGGACCAGAAACAAAGAAAGAACATGTAAACATACTAAAGCTATATCATCTTACTTAATGAATGTAGTTGGAATTACTCTAAGTACTCTGAATATAGAATTCGAAGATTCAGATGCACTATTGGACTTTTTAATGTGATGTGTCCCCAGTACTCTCCTTCTGTGACAAAGCAGGAGGAGAGTATAAGACATAGTATACTATGTTCTCGCATTTGTACTTGTATATCAGGTAGTAGATCTGCAAGATACAGACACTTAGTAGATAGTCTTCCATCTATAGCGGGTGGAGATACAGAAGAATTTAGGTTGTTACTTAAGAATGTATATACACAACTTAAAGACTTCGAAATGGTATTACCTAATGTAAATGAAATACCTGCAATAGGTTATACAAGAGAAATGTTAATGCATACTATATTATTTGATACAGAAAATGATAAAGTTGCATTAGATAGTTGGTGGCATCAAGCCCAAATGTATGGAGAGAAAACTAAAGAATTTATAGGTGAGTATCCAGAATCAATACTAATAATATTTGGTTTAGTAGGATGCACAATAAGTATCAAACCATCTCCAGACTACATAAAATACTTTAATAGCTTACCCGAATACGAAGGAATAAGAGGTGGATCATATTGTCAGACTTGTACCAAGACATGCAAACCGACTCAGATCCCTTTGACAATGTAGAAGGACGTAAAGCAATCCTTACTATATTTGAAAAGGCTAAACCTCTAACTAAACTTATAGTTATAGGGATAGCTGAAGGTAGAACTCATGCAGACATAGGAGAAGCATTAAATATGACTGCAGATGGAATCAAGAAGAGATTAGCAACTTTTAGAAGGAAAGTGAAAGTAGAGGTTGATAAGTGTACCTAGATATTAAAGGAGACTTACCTGAAGGAAAATATCATACAATAATTCCATCTATAGATGACGATCCTAGTGTCCCATTTATACTATGGACTCCAAATGGACCATACATTCAATGTACATCCAACGAAGATATAATTAAGATCTTTGCATTAGATGTAGCATCGAAATTTCCTAACATGAATGTATCAGGAGCACCAGTGTTCCATCAATCGGAACAAGCTTTCTGTGAACACATGTTAGACATACTTGATAGAAACAATTGTAAAGGTTTCATACATTGGATAGAATCAACAAAACAAGTAACTATAAATAGGGACAGCATAGCATTAGTAATGGATGGGAAGAAAAGATTCGAAGACTTAGGTGAGAATCATAACTTCGAACCCTGGTTAATGAAAGAAGGTAAGACAGAATGTACTGGCTGGCTCATAGTACCAAAGGATAATCCAAAAATACATACATATAATATGACTTTAGGTGGTTTATCATTAGTGGTACATAAGCATTATGATAATGCACAACAACATGCGCAAGTAATAGAAAACACACCAGTTATAAATAGTAATGAATCATTACAACCAGCACTAATGCGATATCCTGATCAGTATAATTACATGAGTTTCCTAATGCAAATTCTAAACAAGAGGAAAGCACATGGAATATGGATATGGAATAGTAGAGGAGAAGGATTTTTCATGCCGAAGAATAAAGTATTCAGTCAAATAACTAATCAATGGTTAACTGAACGTATCAGTTAAAGAACACCCTTCATCAATAGGAGATTCAATGAACCAGATAAATCCAGATTTACTAAAGCCATTCAAAAGTGAAGAGAAGTACAGGCATACTACAAGTGATGGCAAAGAACTCACACATCTGAAAGCCCGCGTCATAGAGAACAGGTTAAATGATGTATTGGGTCTCGACTGGTCACACAAGATAGTTCCTGCCGCAGATGGTAAACCCTACCAGATCATGGAATACGATGATGGTATTGATATGATCGTTATTGTAGAGCTTACCATTCAAGATGGTGGACCTAGACAAGGTATAGGTACAGTACGAATAGATGAAACCAGTGGTATCATCTGGGCTGATTACGCTAAGATGGCAGAGAATAATGCTATCTTTAAAGCCGCTAACAAGTTCGGTATCGGTAACGATCTCTATGGTGCACCTCAAAGTTCCACCTCCAATTCCGACTCTCCAAGAGTAAAGAATGTTGACGATCCCGCGTCGGAACGTCAGATAGCTACTCTTAGAAAGATGGTCAACTGGAAGCTGAACGATACCGTAAGAACTAGCTTGACAGAATTAATTACTAAGCTTGATACAAATCAGCCAGTAACTAAGGGTGAAGCTTCTAGCGTTATGGATGCTAATCAAGCCTCGAAGAAATAATAAAGGTGCACGTCTATTGATACCTGCACAATAATAACATTTTTGAAGGGTGTTCTTTATGTGCAATAGGTGGAGATAGACGTGCATTTACTACTCGCTACCTTGTAGCAGGAGTAACAGTGAACATACTTGCAATTGATCCCTCTTCACGAAATCTAGGTTGGGCTATAGTATCCGAAGTAGCAGTACTAAATGCAGGACTAATACAGAGTACTCAAGAAGATAAAGGTTTCAGATTCGTAGAGATGATGGAAAGCTTCCTACCTATATTTGAAGAAGCAATGAAAGAAAATGTAAAGTTAGTAGTAATAGAAGAATACGTAACTAAATCACGCTACGGAACAGATGCAGTAAAAGGTATAATAGGTGTAATACAATATATAATAGCAAGACAAGGATTCAAAGCTACCTTTATACATCCTAGTACTGTAAAATTACTAGTGACTGGACATGGCAAAGCAGAAAAAGAACAAGTAGCTGAATCAGTCTATGTTCAATATCCATTCTCGGCTCGGACATATACAGATAATAATATAACTGATGCTATTGCTATAGGTATAGCAGGATTCAGAAAGATAGAAAAAGAACAAATAGTAATAGATAAAGTAAAAGAATTCGCAGAAGCTAATGATGGCAAGCTATCTGCTACTACTATATACAGATCAAAAATAGTTAAAGATCGTAAGCAAGCTGGTATGATTTTAGCTATACTTAGAAGCAAGTATGAAATCGAAGACTTTAAAAACAAAACTATATTTAAATTACCATGGATCGAGATAGACCAATGACTCCTCTACTAGAATACGGATGTCTTGTGGTATTAATATCAGCAGGAATTTTAGTCTTAATGATCTTAGGACTAATTTTAATAACATCAATATGCTGAAAGGATAATCATGTCATACATTGATATTGTAAATAAAACAATTGCTGATCTTACAACAGTAACAAAAATAGAAGAAGCAATTAAAAAAAGACATAATGACGCACAGAAAATAGAAGGGATAGATAATTTAGACCATTTTTATGAGGAGAAAGCGTCCACTATACGTACCATAAAATATAATTATCTAGATCATTTGCTTGAGAAATTAGGAATCTATTTGCCTCCAGACGCTAAGAGAATAGTAAGAGACTTAGATCCTAGTTCTATGAGTACCCACATAGATACTATACGTGCAAATGATGTTGAAAGTGCATTTCAAAATACAGTAGAAATGACTAGAAGATTGGTAGGAACAGATCCTATACATGTAGGAGATAAATTAATATTCTTTATTAATAATACATATACCCGTGGGTATGGATGGCAAGGATTCGAAGAAAAATTAAATACCATAGGTAGATTCTTAAATGTCATCATGAATGGTCAGGATCCTTTTATAAATGGTCCAACTATATTAGATTATATAACTAAGAGCGCCAATATAAATCCAAGAGACCATAGCGAACAATATATCAATAGTACAGATATACATAAAGTAAAATTGTTTAAGAATGGTAAGCTAAAAATATGGTTACGTTCTTACCAACAATTAGATTTCATAGGCGCACTCATAAGAGGAGAACTTGTAGACCAACCGTTTGTATTAGCGGATGGTACCACAGTTAAATGCCCATAAGACGTAAAGTTAAAGGGTCGACTATCGTTAAGAGAAAGACCCGGAAACCGTTACTTCCCATGCATGGTTATAATACTGAAGAAGGTTCTTTACCTGCAACTGATAAGCAGATAGAGAAACTAGAGAGTATAGCTCTGTCCAGATGGACGACTGAAGAAAATAGAGATATAGTTAAAACATTACTTAAAGCAATGTTTATCACTCGTGCCACAGCAAGAGAAACGATAATGAATTGTAAGAGTGATTGGGAAATAAACTTAGATATAGAGAGAGCTAAAAATGGAAATTCGTCCGGGTAGAATAGAAGAATACATTAAAGATAAATCTTGTATAGTATGTAAATCAAAACAAATTGGATTAATAACTGGAAATTATCATGAAACTAATATGCATTGCGAAAACTGTAATTCTAATTGGATCGACGAAAGAAGTATAATATCTTGCAAAGAACTATCGGTACGTCCAGGTCTCTACTATGCTAAAGGAGATGCAACTAATCCTTCATTTGGTCCTTCTATGGTTGCTCATATAGTTAATGACCAAGGTGGATGGGGTGCTGGATTTACCGGATCAATTACAAGAACTTATGGTACTGCTCCTATGGAACATTATAAAAGAGTACATAGATCTCAAGCTAGTGTAGGAATCAGACATGGATTCTGTTCTATATGGAGAGGTTCATTCGTACAAATAATGCACATGTGGGCACAACGAGGATACATATCTACAGATAATCCTCATCCATTAAATATGGATGATCTAGATAGATGTCTTAATATTCTTTTTGCTCAAGCAAAAGAAAGAGAACTATCAGTACACATGCCTAAGATAGGTGCTGGATTAGGTGGAGGTGACTGGAACGAAATATCAGCTATGATTGAAAAACATAGACTACACAATGAAGTACCTACGTTTATCTATAGCTTGGAGTAATCCATGGAAGAACTAGAAGAATTAGTAGGTGGAACAATTGAACACATAGGACAAGACGAAGACAATGAAGGATACTATTGTCTCATGATACGTAAAGATGGTAGGAAATACAATGCATGGATAATGAAAGATGCAGAGTGTAATGCTCCGGGTCACCTACACATAGAGGAAGACTAATGAAAGATTATACTATAACAGACATTAAAGATATTCTAACTACAGGACAAGAATGGCAAGAATATAATTTTGGTCATGTAGAGAATTGGAAGCCAGCTCTGGGAATAATAGAAGAGATGGGTGAACTTTCTCATGCTATACTAAAGAACGCACAGAAAATTCGTGG
>Ga0098061_1000816_pt1 | contig 15300 bp, 26 predicted proteins | sample 22_taG_FD_92579 | JGI IMG/M metagenome (GOLD analysis project Ga0098061, IMG submission 92579) | Marine viral communities from the Subarctic Pacific Ocean - 22_ETSP_OMZ_AT15343 metaG | ecosystem: Environmental > Aquatic > Marine > Oceanic | place: Subarctic Pacific Ocean | collected 2015-01-20 | reverse complement strand
TTAGAAGCACATGATATTATGTGTCATATTGCTGATGCAGTATTAGCAGGAGGAATTAGAAGGGCGGCATTAATTTCATTATTTAGTGCTGATGATATGGATATGATTTCATCTAAATCAGGCTCATGGTGGGAAGAAAACCCTCAAAGGGGTAGAGCAAATAATTCTGCTGTATTAATTAGGAGTAGAATTACTAAGAAGTTTTTCCTTAATCTTTGGAAGAGAGTTAAATTAAGCGGTGCTGGTGAACCCGGAATTTATTTTTCTAATGATAAAGATTGGGGAACAAACCCATGTTGTGAAATTGCATTAAGACCAAATCAATTTTGTAACCTAACTGAAATTAATGTCAGTGACGTTGATAATCAAAAAGAATTAAATTCAAGAGTTGCGGCAGCAACACTTTTAGGAACATTACAAGCGGGATATACAGACTTTCATTATCTTAGAGAAATATGGAAGACTACTACTGAAAAGGATGCACTATTGGGAGTGTCAATGACAGGTATAGCATCTAATAAAGTAATGAAGTTAAATTTAGAAGAGGCTACTAATATAGCAATTGATACTAATAAATTAATAGCGAAAGAAATTGGTATTAATTCTGCAGCAAGAATTACTTGTGTAAAACCCGCAGGAACAACATCATGTGTTTTAGGTACTTCAAGTGGTATTCATGCTTGGCATGACCATTATTATATTAGAAGACTTAGAGTTGGAAAGAATGAGGCAATTTATAATTATCTACAAGGTAATTACCCAAATATAATTGAGGATTGTTTCTTTAGACCACATGATACAGCAGTTATTAGTATTCCACAAAAGGCTCCAAGGGGTGCTATAACAAGAAAAGAAAGTTCTATGGACCTACTTCATAGAATAAGAGAATTATCTAAATCTTGGATTATGGGTGGACATATTGAAGGTATGAATACTCACAATATATCTGCAACAATTTCTATAAAGGAAAATGAATGGAATGAGATTGGTCAGTGGATGTGGAATAATCGTCATTACTATAATGGTTTAAGTGTATTACCTTTTGATGGTGGTTCATATAAACAAGCACCGTTTGAAGGGATTGGTAAGCAAAGATATAGTAGATTAATATCTGAATTAAATAAAATTGATATTAAAAATATTATTGAAATGGATGATAATACTGAATTACAGGGTGAAATTGCTTGTGCCGGTGGCACTTGCGAAATATAGAACATTTTGTTCGAGAAAAATACTATTGTGAGTGTCCAAAAGGACTTTTCCAAGTGTTTTTCAAGATTTAAAAAAAAAAGGATATGATGATATGAGTGAAAACGAGAATAATATGAATGAAGAAAAGTATGAAGTTGTTAGGATAACAAGTTTAAAGTCTAACGGTAGCGTTTGGACAAAACAGTATGATGGAGAAATAGACTATAATGTGATTATACCATTATTGATGGATAAGTTTCCACATATTGTAATGAGTAAGCAAACGCTGAAACAAAGCCCGTTAGAATATTTAGTAAATATGGGAAGTGAGTGAAATGATGACAAATAGAAGAAAGAAAGAAATAGAATTTAGATTGATAGAAGATGAAGAAATGCCACCTATGATTATTAAGGCTAATGAAGATGGAAATCCTGTGATTGTTATAAATCAACATCATAGAATATGGCTTTCATTACAAAGAAGAACAATTCCCGGAATTGTAGAAAGTTTGTCGCATAAACTTAACGATATATGTGATGGTTATCTTAATGAACAACTTATTTATGAAACGTTGGAGTGATATATATGGATTTTATTAACATGACACATATTGTAGATGGTGAAGATAGAGATACTATTACTATTAAAAAGACTGGTGCTTATAATGTAGCACTAATTAAAAGATTAACTGAAGAAAGTAATTCAGATGATTGGGAAGAGGCTAAGGAAGAATGGAGAGTTACAGGAAATGTTTGGTATATTCCTATGAATGGAATAGCATATAGATTGCCTGAAGTCCATCAAGAAAAACATCCTAAAGAATGTATATGTGGACACAAGATTGCATGGCATTTTGAAGTAGAGAATACAGAGAATGGTAATTTGGAAATACTTGGTAGTGAACATATTACCAATTGGATGATTATTAGACATTTGAAGGAAGTTATGGGTATACCTACTGATGCTATTACTGAAGAGAAAATCATGGAATGGATTAAAGAATCTGTAAAGACTATGAAGGCTGAATGGTGGTGGTCTGAATATGGTGATGATTTCGAAGAATACTTTGATGAAGTGAAGGAATTGGATTTGCGTATCAATGTAAGAGCAAAGGGGAAATATTATGACCATCAGACTAAGAGGTATGAAAAGCACTTTACTCTTGCTAAAACAAAGAATGGTTCTCTTGGTAAAATGGCATCTGTTGTATGGCGATGGAATCATCCTGATAATAAGCGTAAGCAAATTGAAACAAGAGGCTATCCTAATGAGAAACTATGGAAAGATATTCAATTGTTATATGCCCGCATGGAAAGAATGAATAATAAACTTGATATTATCGAGAAAGATAGAAATGATAGAATAGAGGAAGTCAGAAAGAATCAAGTGGTTCATGAGGCTCAAATTGAAGAAAGGAGACAAAAGTTGCGAGAACAAGCAAATCAAATTAGAGAAGAAACTGCTCAAGAGTATGAAGATACTGCATTGATTGATGCTTGTGCTTATTATGATATACCTATGTTCACAACAGATATGGCAAACAACGAATGGGAAAAGGGTTTCTTGAACAGTATTAGAAATCAGATTATTAGGAGAAAGGAATTGACAAGTAATCAATTGAATAGACTTATGACTATTATTGACCCTGAATCTGTTGAAGATTCTCCTGCAACACCAAAACAAATCCGATACATTGAAAGGCTTGGCGGTGAAGTAGGTGATAACCTGACTAAGAATGAGGCGAGTGGGTTAATTCAAAACTTATTGGAGAGTAGATAAAATGGGAAAAGTAACTTTTAGAGTAAGACATGCTAGTGATAATAGAGGTGATGTGTTAGAAACATTTATTGAATCTAAAGATATTGTTAGGGACCAACTTATAGATATTTATGCTAGAAGAGGAAGTGTTTCTTCTTCAAAAGAACCAACAATTGAAGGATTTACACAGGCTATTAAAACTAGACTAAGAATTGTAGAAAAAGTTAGAAATAGTCCTAAAAAATCAATTGTGCTTAGAATTGGTAAGTGTGGATATTTAACAGTATTGAGAAAGGATAAAATTCGTTATAATTTGAATGGTGTATATGCTAATTTAGATATTTTAGTAAAAGCAATAGCGAGGACCATTTTCCGTTCATGTTATATTAATGGTGAAGGTGAAGAAGCCGATGATGCATTAGATGATTATATGCAAAGATGTATTGATATGCCTGAAAATATTACATACTGTATGGAGAATAGAGTACCTTACAAATTCTTTCAACGTAGTGGGGGAAATATAACAGAACATAATTGTAGAATGAATGTAATGCAAATTGCTCCTAAAAACTTTGCACTTGAAATTAGTAGTGGTGTATGGGGAGAATTAGGTATTAAAGATTTAAACACATTTGTTAATACTTACCTTAATGGACATCGAAAAGGTAAGTGGTATATGATTAGCCCTAAGGAACTTTATGAAAAAACAGTGGGTGTAAAACCTACTGATGCCCAAGTAAAAATTATGAAAGAGTATCTAAAGCAGAATCGAAAGCAAGATATTGTTGAAAAGAGAGCAATGGAATTGTTTGATAATATGGTTAGAGATTATGATAATATTAAAAGAGGAATGTTTTCAACAAGGAATGGAAAAGAGGTATTAGCGATGTATGTTAGAGGTAAAATGGCTGATTGGATGATTGTAGATAATGAATCTAAGCGTGGTATTCAGGATGTATCTACATATGTTCTATGTGCAAATAAAAATTCTCCTGAAAGAAGTGGTCAAATGATTCAAGTCGGACCTAAAGAACCAACAATTCCATTAAAGGGATATAGTTATTATTGGGCAGGGCCAATTTGTATTGATAATCTTTCAAGTGGTGCTTCTGTGGGCGACCAATTTGCAGCAAGAGCATTTGCATGTAAAAATGACCCTATGCTTTGTAAATTAGTTTCAACAGTAGGGAGATATTTAGATGATAAATTACAAGTTGAAGGGCAGAATAAAGTGAGGTTGGATTGGGATGCCATGCCTTAATTGTAATTGTAAGAATATAAGAATGAACAGGAAAATAAATTTACCTGTATGTTCTGAGTGTGATGCTATTCAAGCAAATAGAATCTATGAAGTATGGACAGATTCTGGTAGTAAAGTATTTGATGACCCACTATTGCATTTAATTATATCTGAATTCTCTTTAACTGAACACAAAGATGATATTATTAAAAATTATAATACTTTAAATACAACTTTAATATTTCAACGATTTGATTTAGCCTCAAGATACTGTGCTACTATTTATTATACACTACAAGATAAAAATATCCCTGTACATATTAGAAAATATTGTAGATTTGCTGGAGCAGATACTAATAAAACATTAAAGTTAAGTAAAAAGATTAGTAAATATTTTGGAAATGTAGGAGTATTTATTCTAAGTGATTTAAATGAATATTATAAATTGGCTGGAATTAAAAAAGAGCATATCCAAGACCTCCTCAACAATTGCGAAGAACTTACATTGACAAGAGGAATAGTTGCAGCAATATTTTATGAAGGGAGTAAAATGACACAAAGGCAGACGTGTGATTTATTTGGAATTAGTCTGCCAAGATTAAAAAGAAATTTGAATAAGGTGAGAATATGAGTATGAAAAAATTAGAAGATGCGCTAATAATGAAGAAGATTGAAGAAGATAGAAAGGTTTGTGAAGATGCTGGACATAAAAGACAGTATAATACTCTAGCAGAATATCGTGGACAAGTAGGTTATGAAAAAGAATTCCTCAAGGTTATGTTTGAGGCTTTTGTGAAGAACACATCCACAACAAACTATTTGGCATTAGAGAAATCAATGCTACTGTATCAGAATATAACATCTAATTGTGGTTGGGTAAGAGGTGATAAAGAATGAGAAAAATAATGATAATAGGAGCAGGTGGAATTGGGTCATTCCTAATACCACTTTTAGATAAAACAGAATTGTATGAGATGTCGGTTTATGACCCTGACATTGTAGAGGAAAAGAATTTAACATATCAGAACTTCTTTAAGAATGAATTGAATAAGAAGAAAGTGGATGCGTTGGGTAATAGATATAATATAAAGGCAAATCCTTATCCAGTTTTAACTGCAAATCAATTGAAAGGATTTGATTTGGTTATATGCTGTGCTGACAATTTAGATATTAGACGTACAATGTATAATTCAAAATGTAAATGGTTGGATTTAAGAGCACAAGCCAGAAATGCAGCAATGATTTCTCATTTAGAAGACCCTAAACTTTATGCAACATTTACAGGTGGACCTGATGGTTCTTTTTCATGTCAAGGGGATTCTTGGGAAGGTAAAGCAGAAGGAGTACATTTCATGCAAGTAGTAATTGCAGGATATGGTGCTCAATGGATTCAACGTTGGTTTAATGAAGAACATGTTGAGAAACACTTTAGGGTAAATGGGTGATTAAAATGGATGAAGAATATGAAATAAATGAAGGAATAAAGAGAAGGAATGAAAAGGGTGCATCATATGATAAACCTGTAATTGATGCAAATTGGGAATATTTGAAAGAAAACATAAAAGAAGCCTACATTTTAAATGGTGAAAATTATGAAAGTGAGCAATTTCTGGATACTATTTGGGATGTATCAACCATAGATTTAGACGAGAAAGAAGTATCTGTTGTAGTAGATAGAGATAATCAATTGTTTATTAGTAGAGGAACAAGAAGTTTTGTGGATTATAAAAATGAATCAGTTAAAGGAATGAAAATCCCTCTAAAATGTTGGATTCATACACATCCTTTTGGTCTTGCTTATTTTAGTGGAACTGATTGGAGAACAATTAATACACAAAAACCAATATTAGATTCAGCAATAGTGTTGGGTAATAAAGAAAAAATGAAATGGTATACATTAAATGGTAAGGAAACATTATGTCAGACAAGAATAATAGAATTAGAAGAGTGAGATTTCCGGTGTTAGGACCAACAATAATTGAATGCCCCATATGTAATGGAAAGAAATGTAATGTATGTAATTGGACTGGTGAATATGAAATGGAAAATGAAGGATATGTTGAAATACAGCAGCCATTGGTTGTTAAGTATATTATTGATAATATTAATGTATTGTCTAGTGAGATTAGTAGAATGTATGGAAAAACTCCAGAAATAACTACTGAATTTGTTAATAAAGAATATGAAATAATTAGAGTAGATTCTCTAAGTGGTAGTGTTTGGATTGCACATGACCTTAAAAACAATAGTAGTCCAAAATACTTTTTTAATAAAAAGGAGATGGAAAAATGGTTAGTATAAGAGAAATAAGAAGAATATTTGAGAATGTTGCGCCTGAAAGACAATTACCAATGAGTGCAATTGTACAGTTTCAAACAAGAGCAGGAATAATTTTGAAAGGGTTTGCTGAATTATGCGATGAAGCGGCAGGTGTTGGAACAAATGTTAGATTAACATCAGAACATGTTAAGTTGGCATTTGTTAAATTTAATGATGAAAATGAAGATGAAGATATGGAAGAGTGGAACGAATGAATTTTGAAGAATTTGCACAAATAAACGAAGACTTTTTGGAGATGACTCCAACACAGATGATAAAACAAATTGAAGATACCAATATGGGTGATGGTGAAAAAATTGCATTTAAAATGTGGTCTAAAACATATCCTAATAATGGTGTTGGAGAAGCAGGATTGGTAAAGAGAATATCAGAATACCTTAATGTAGATGAAAATACTCTTGAAACTTTAATAGATGTACACGGTGGATTGCCTGATGCAATTCAAGAATGGGGAGAAAATAATCTTAATGAAGAGATTCCTATACAAAATGTTTCTATGTGTCTTTATGCTGAAGATAGAGAATTTGCATATACTACCTATATGGATTTGTTTCGCATCATGACAGCATTGGAGAGAAAGTGGTTAACTGCTTTTATTCTAAAAAAGACAAGGAATGGAACTGATGATGCTGTTGTTAAAAAAATGATTAGTAAGTGTTATGGATTTAAACCTTCTGAATTAAAGAAGGCTTCTAACTTTCTATCAATGGATGAATTAATTACTAAGGTTATTGATGAAGGTTCAATTGAATTTACTCCTACTGCTGGTAGGTTTATGAAACCAATGTTGGCTAAAGGTGGAACAATTAACGTTAGAAATAGAAGATGGTGTGATTATAAATATGATGGAATACGTGCTCAGATTCATAATGGAGAAGATGGAATTACCATCTTTAATAGAAAAGGAGATGATATTACTAATAAATATATATTAGATTTGATTCCAAACTTAATGGAGATTTGCGACCCCGTTGATTGGATTATTGATGGGGAGATTTATCCAATTGATACAGACGGTAATCCAGCAGAATTTAAAAATATAATGAGTAGAATACATGGCAAGACTGATGAAGTTATTTATCGCAATCCCGTTGTCTTTAAAGCATTTGATTGTTTGATGTATGGTGGTCAACCTGTATATGATAGTAATTTAGATACAAGGTTAGATACGTTAAAGTTGCATTTTGATGAAACAATTCTTGCAGAAACAACAGAAATTAATAATCAAGATGAAATGAATGAGTATTATAATAAAGCAATAGAAGCAGGATTTGAAGGAGTTATTGTAAAAGACCCTAATATGTCTTATGCTTTTGGTTCAAGGTCTAAAGGGTGGTTGAAGTTTAAACCACCAATGGTAGATATTGATTGTGTTATTACTAATGCTACTTTGGGAGCAGGTAAAAGAAAGGGTTTGTTTGGCTCTTATGAAATTGCTATAAGAGATGATGATGGATTAATACCATTTGGTTCTGTTGGTTCAGGATTTACAGATGATGATTTAATTATGATAACAGCAGCATATAAAGAACTTGGTGCTAATAGGATTATTATTGAAGTGAAAGGGGATATGATTACAAAGAATGAAAATGGGGATTATGGTTTGCGATTCCCAAGATATGTTAAATATCGTGATGACAAAGATGAACCAACACATATGAAGGAGTTGAAAATATGAATATAAGAACAATAGAAGAAGGAATAATGTGCCATTATTGCCGAGAAGATTTTAGTGGTGTAGAAGAAGGATTAGTACAGGAAATAGAAAATGATGTTGAAACATACTATCATCTAAGATGTATAGGTAAATTATGCGTTTATAGGATAGAGGGTGTATTACCACAACATCTATTTCTTGCCTGTATTAGTGAGTTAAATAAACCACTACCTGATACTTTACAAAATGGACAGAAAACATTAGATGAATATGGAGAAGAAGAGTAATGCTAAATGTCCTGCTATGTGAACAAAATATGCAAACGATTATATGTAATAAATGGAATCATCATACAAAGAGAAAAGTGATATAATGATGTGGGATGATATTTTCTCCACCATAACTATGAAAGAAGGAGACATTATTACATATGCCACACAAGATGGCGTATATATTGAAGCAGAAATTGTTAAAGTTACTTGCCCTCAATGTTTAGAAGAATTTATAGGCAATAAAAGAGAAGCAGGTGGCTTTTTAGCAGGACATTTACATTACCATGAGTTTATTTTGCAACAAGCAGAATATTACGGTGGAGAGTAGAATGTATTCAAGAGAACAATTACAAGGAATATTACTAACTGTGGCAAGACCTGAAGTTACTATTTATCGTTCTGATAGAAGTAAAAGTGGTTATACTATTAGGATTAGAATTATGTTTAGAGCGTCGGAAGATTTCTTAAATGCTCTATCAAGAACGTTTGAACAATATCAAATTGATTCTATTTATAGAATGAGTGAAGGAGTTAATAGAGATAAGCCTGTGTTAATAGTAGGCAAAAAAGCATCTATTAAAAATTTAAGAGGGTTAATACCTGACTTACCTTGTTCACATAGCAATTGGGATAAGTTGGATGTAGCATTAGAGCATATGGAAGCAGATTTACATTTAGAAGAAGAAGGAATGTTAAACTTAATTGAGGCTATTGATAATGTTGACGAAGGAAAGAAGTAGAAATATTATTATTGTTGGGGGATATGGGAGTGGAAAAACAACGGCTGCTATTGAAATTATGGGAAGTAGACCATTTATTTTAATGCAGGCTAATGATATATCTTTGAAAGATATTTATTCCTATCCGAAAACTCATGGAATTATCATAGAAGATGTGCATTTTAAACCTGATAAAGTTAATATATTAAATATAATGTATAATAATCAAAATGTTATATTAACATCTTTAAATGAAAAGGATGTTCCTAAACCAATTATAAATATGTGTACAAGAAAAAGATTAGGTAGAGAAGATAAACGTCAAAAGAATATAAAAGAACTTGCACCTAATTCTAATAATTTAATTGATTTAAACAAATCTGTATTTGATATTAATATGGAATTATTGAAATGTAAAAACAGGGCCGCAGTACTATTACTGCTTAAACACAACAAGGTTCCTGACATACAAATACTATCATGGATTCAACCAAATGTAAATATTAATCATATTTCATTCGCAGATAGTATAATGAGAAGATGGTCCATTAATTATTTTTATGAAATACTTGCATATTCTTTATCAGGTTATCATAGTGGAAAACCTAAATTTCCGAAAAGGTATTCTTTTAGTCCCGTTCCTAAAATATGTGGGAAATTAGGATTAAAACATAAAGATAGTTATTTAGTCAAACTGTTTATTGAGGATGATGAGTATAAAAAATGGGCTACTACTCAATTATCATCTGATGAATGTAAAATATTAGGCTTGAAGAAGGAAAGAAGAAGAAAAATCAGCACTTCTAAAACAAAAACGTTAGGTGAATTTTAATGAAATTGAGAAAAACAACAGGAACTGCTCTAACTATATGGATGAGTCATATTCCTGATGAAAATCTAAAATTAGCCTCGTTTAGAATATGGAAAGATATGTGGCAAGATAATTTAACGCCACAAGAGGCAATAATAAAGGTGATAGAATGAATTGGACAGAGAAATATAGACCGAAGAGATTAAATGATATTATAGGACAGCAAAAATTTGTAGATGATGCATTATCATGGGTTGAAAGAAATGATATGCCTAATATTTGTTTATATGGTCCAGCAGGAACAGGAAAAACATCTGCTGGATTAGTATTAGCAAGAGAATTTTTAGGTAATAACTTTAATAACAACTTTAAAGAGATTAATGCAAGTCAAGATAGACGACTTGATACAATTAGAACTACAATTACTAATTTTGCTTCTTGGAAATCAACAAATGATGTTCCATTTAAAATTTGTCTGTTAGATGAATTAGATGGAATGACTAAAGATTCACAAAGAGCATTAAAGAGGACAATGGAGAGAGCACAAAATGTTAGATTTATTATTACTTGTAATAATGAACACAATGTTGAATATCCCATTAGAAGTAGGTGTGCTAATTACTTATTTAAATCATTAACCGTAGATACTATGGTTGATGTATTGTTATACATTGGTTTAAATGAAAACTATAAGGTGGGAGAAAAGGATTTGAAAGATTTTGCAGAAACATTGAATGGTGATATGCGTAGAGCAATTAATGAATTACAGGCTTGTGCATTTAGTAATAGTAATCTCAAAGAAAAGACTAAAGAGTTTATGAATAACTATATCGAGATTATAAAAGCATTACAGGCGAATCTCAAAGGTGAGGCAAATAATCTTTTATTGAAGGAAGTTTATCTTGGAAGAAATGTGCAAGAAATTGCTAATAATCTCCATCATTGTGTATTAGAAATGGATATGAATAGAGAAGATATGTTTAAGAACCTATCAAACATAGGAGAAATGGAATGGAGGTCTAAGTCAATGACCCCCAAAATTTTAGTGTCATGGTTTGTGGCACAATATTGACTAAAATAAAAAAAAGGTGAAGAAAATGAACAAAAGAATAGAAAATGAATTGAATGGTTTAGCGAATAAACTAAATAAAACAGAAGAAGAAATGACAGAAAAGTATAATGAAATTGCTACATCTAATGGTCTTGATGTTGATAACGATAGACAGGCTATGGTGGCATTAACTCTTACACGTAATTATGCAAGAGGGATTCTAAAATCAAATTCTTCTACTACAAGAAGTAGTTTTGGTAATGATGCTTTTGGATTCCTTGTAGGTAGTGAACCAGCAAGAGATGTTCAAGAATGGCGTAGGAAAACTCTTTTGAGTGATTATAATGCTAATTCTAATACAGTCTTCAATGAAGAAAGATGTGCAGAAGTAGTATTAACTGATGCTGGAGAATATGAAAAGAGTCAAATAATTAATGGTGATGTTGATACAAAGAATATTCCACAATTACCTAATTCGGCAATTGAGATAGATGAGAATAAGTGGATTGTTCCTATTGATAATATTAAATCATTTATGAGTGGAGATACAAATCCTCGCTATGGAAAACCACTACCTGCTGAAGAGTGGAGAATGAGAACACATTTGATTGCTAAGACTGATACAGGAGATTATCAATACTGGACTTTCGGTTTGAAAAATGAAGCAGCAAAAACATTTAGCGTAGATACATTTCAATGGATTCATTTGAATGCGTTATTCAATGAAGAAAGAAATGCAGCATATGGAATTAAGGGTCGCACACTTGCATCTCTAAGATATAATAATGCAATAGACCCTGAAGATGATGCTTTTGTTGATACAAGTAAATTATCAATGGAAGATTTAATTGCAGAATGTATGCCTAGTTATGTTGCAGACCTTCTTGAGATTGAAGATTATCATTCTTCTATTATGTCAGAACCGGGAATGAAGTTGGTTATTACTGATGGAATTGTTAGTAGTATGAATTTGAATGTTAATGAGAAGACAGGAAATAGGGTTTTGTGGATTGAACCTGCTGATGCCAATTATGGTTTTGAAGCAGATGATGTTCCTGAATCAACACCTTGTTGGGTTCCTTCTTCAGTTGATATTGATTTTGGAGTAGGTTCAGATATTGTAATTATTGGAAAAACTAATCAAACACAAAAGAGAGATGGAGATGGTAATTATCTTGATGATGAATATAACCCAGTATCTCTAAATGTATTTGGTATTCTACCAAGAGTTGCTTTGGGAGCACCAAAAGAAGTAGATAATTCAAATGATGAAATTAACTATTGGTGAAACAATGAGATATATTAGAATGAATCAAATATGTCTGGATTTAAACGAAGTAGAAACATTAGAATGGAAGAAAATCAATGATGATGAAGTTATTACAGACCAAGATATGTATTCTTTAAGAATTCATATGAAAAGTGGTAAAATGTTTACCAGACAAGTGTTTGAAACACAATTTAAAGAAGTAAAGGAACAATATAAAGAAATGATAGGAAGTGAATAAAATGGGAATAGGAAATAAAAAAGGAAATGCTGCAGGAGCAGTTTTAGAAAAAGCGAAAAGTGAAGATGGAATAAGTGCGTTTAAACAAGCAAAAATGCGAGCGATGCAACAACGAAAAAATCTTCTTGAACAAGAACAAACACATATGATTTGTGGTATTAGTGGAAATCCGGGAACAGGTAAAACAGGTATTGCACTTGATTGTAGAACAGATGAAGAAAAAGAAACACATTGGATATTTGTGTTAGATTATGATGAAGGTGCAGAACCTACTTGGAGACAACATTGGTCTGCTGATGAAAAGGTAGTAATCTTTAATCCCTTCATTTACAATGATGATATGTCTGTTGATTATTTGGCTACGGCTGATATGTCAAGATACTTTATTGCTATGGTTAACGAAGCAATTACAACAGGTAAAATTGAATGGGAAGATGAAGAAATTGAAGTAGAGAATATTAAAGCAATTATCTTTGATGGACTTGATTCATGGCTTGATACAACCAACATGATTGCACGATTAAATCATATTAAGGGTAAAGACCCAAGAGCAGCAGATAAGATTAAGATGGTTCCTACACAATGGTTTGCACGTAATGAAGAATATAAGCGTTTGTTTAAAGCCGCTTGTCAATTGCGCTGTGATAAGTTTTTCATCACACATATGAAAGAAGTACATGATGGTTTTGATATAGTAGGCACTAAACCTGATTGGGAAAAATCTACTACTGCAAAATTGTATCAACACATTGAATGTAGTGTTGAAGAACGTGGTAAGAATTTGAAGTTATTTGGTAAGGTAAGAAAGTCTAAGACAAATGCAGAACATACAGGACAATCTTTCTTGATAATGGAAAATGAGAATGGGGAAATCACTTGGAATGGTATTCCAGAAATTAAAGACGGAACTCTTTGATTGGTAAGAAGGCTATGAATGTATTAGTCTGAACCAATTTGAGTGGGGTTTTTCACTGAATAAAAAATGACAAAGGCTCTTAAGTGTAAAGGGTTACTTTCCTCCAACCCTGTCATTTCCCCGTAAAGAGGTGATAATATGAAATTTAGAATTAATGGAATAAAAATGAAAGAAGCGATTGAAAATGTATTGCTAAAAGGTAAATGGAATCAAGGCACATCTTCTAAAAATACTTCTCTACAAACTACAATGATATTAAGTGTTAGTAAGGAGAATAGTTATTTGTATAATGGTAACCATTCAACGTTTGTTAGAAGAACGATTGAGTGTGAAGTAGAATTAGGTGGTAGAATAACAATAGATACAGATATAATAATGAAATATCTTTCTAATGAAATAATTCAATTTACGTTAAAAGACAATATATTAGAATTACATTCGGGTAATAAATTAACTAAAATACCTGTAATGGAAAGACATGAACATAATGATGCAATTGAATATTGTATTAAGAATTATACTGTGATAAGAGATTTAAATGAACCAGTAATTATTAGTGAGAAAACAAAATTAAATACACGTATTAAGGTAAGTTCAGAAGAATTATCTAACGCTATTAACTCTTGTGAATCAGTTGGAAATTCAATATTTAAATTGGATTATGATGGTGAAAATTTAATCATATCTTCTAATGAAGATAATGAATCGGTATGTATTACATTGGAACCGATTGAATCAATTGGTCCAAAGGCAACAATGGAGTTTAGTGTTCCTTTTCATAAGTATGTGAAGGGACCAGCAACAATATTATCTTATAATGATGAATCACCCTTATCAGTATTTGATAGAGACTTTACATTACTAAGAGCACCGAGGGTGGAATTATGAATTTGTTGAGTTATTTAGGACCAGCAAGAAATGAATTAGAATTAGCAGTAAAGAATGCTGGTTTTGAATCGTTAAAAGAATATATGGATGAAAGAAAGAATGAAGAAATGACAGAAGGTGAAAGAATATCATATTATCTAGGAAAGATTAATGTGATTTCAGAAATCTTACAAGAATTAAGCGTAGAAATAGGTGAAGAAGAATGACAGAAAAAATACCAATAGAAAATTTAGTAATAACATTATTACAAATGATACAACATATGACACATTTGACAAATATGGAAGCAGTAGGAGTATTACATAGAAGTGGATGGTGTAAAGATTTCATAACAGAATGTCCACAATGTAAAAGGGATGAGGAAGAATGAGTGACGAAACATATTGTTGTAGAAAATGTGGGAGAAGTATGGGGCCGAATACCGTTGACCATGACGTTGCTTGGTGTCCTTATGAAGACCCTGATTGTTATTGTTGTGAGAATTGTAGCGACCATTTCACATGTGATGAACCATTAGTCAAGCGATTGGAAATAGAGAATGCAGCATTGAAAAAACTTATTGAGATGCAACATAATGAAATTGCAAAATTGAAAGGTGAGGAAGAATGAAATGCGATATATGTAAAAGAGGAAATGCAGAGTATGTTGGAATACAATGTGGAAAGTATAGAGTATGTATGCTATGTATTCAAAAATTAATAGCAGAATGGATAAGTGAAAACGATGACCGATAATTTTACCTATAATAGAACATGGAAACAAATTGAAGATATGCTTGACAGTGCAGAAAAATTACAGAATTGGCATTTTACACAAATGGGATTAACAAATAATAAAAAGAAGCGAATCCACCATATGAGAAATTATAAAGCATTAGAAGGTGCTGTAAAAATGGCTCGTTGGGTTCTAGGTGATAAAAATATTGAACATCCTTTGGAGTGAGAAACA
>Ga0098061_1000815_pt1 | contig 15300 bp, 31 predicted proteins | sample 22_taG_FD_92579 | JGI IMG/M metagenome (GOLD analysis project Ga0098061, IMG submission 92579) | Marine viral communities from the Subarctic Pacific Ocean - 22_ETSP_OMZ_AT15343 metaG | ecosystem: Environmental > Aquatic > Marine > Oceanic | place: Subarctic Pacific Ocean | collected 2015-01-20 | reverse complement strand
CATCCTCCTTTTGAATTGGTATCATTATTTGGTCTGCCATCATCCATAATAACTGGACTTTTTCAGCAGATGAAGTTTCATTATAAAACTTTACTATTTTTTTAATTCTCATAATGCTATCTTTTCTAGTATGTTAATGGCTTCCTCGTAAGTATCACAAAAATGTTCTTCTCCTGTCTCCCAATCATCAACAATATAATCTACACTTTGCCCAAAGCAAGATGCAAGAGTTATCCCATTTTCTAAAGCTATATATACATAGCCACTATTAGTATTAAATCCAGTTCCTCCCTCCATTATATATTCGTTATATTCTAAATCTCTAAAGGCTTTTATTACTATATGCATAGATTCAATGTCCATGGAACCCATGATGTTCAAATCAAATTCTATTTTATTTTCCATATTAATGTATTTTTTTAAAACAATCACTAAGTGAGGAGAAACCTTAGGTAGCTACTGTATTGTAGAAAGAAATCTGATAATTTCTAATACCTCCCAACTATCAGGTTGGTTTTTTTGTTATTTCTTTATGGAAAACTTTATCCCTTCCTTTGCTAATGTATGTTGTCTTATTGTTTTATTTAAGCTGTCGTACTTTTGACTATCTTTCCCTTTGGAACATTAGGTCGTAAACCCTAAATTTTCTTAAAACCACTTTTCAAACATTCAAGTTCTCTTTCAACTTGTTTCACACTCTTGTTGTTTAACCTCGTATTAATTCCAACGAGCAGCAATTTTCCTTAGTTTTGTTTCAATGAACTTTTAATCTTAATACTATAAAGATATAAAGAAAAATCTTAATAACCAAACATTTCTTAAGAAATCTTAATATATATGATAATTCCCTCTGTTAGGATTCTGTAGTTTATTAACAACACTATACCTCAAAGCATCAAGTGAATGATTAAAGGCATCAACAGGCTTATTAGTTAGATTGCCATTCTTGTCTTCTATGTATTTATAGTTTCTAAGCTCTTTAATGGTGTTTATACTGTCCTCAGTGACATATAAACGAAATCTCCTAATAATGTCTATCCCAATATTTATCGAGCCCTTAAAGGTTGGTTTTGTGTTATAGCCCATTCTGTGTATTTCTTCAATACTCTTTGGCTCTGCTGAATCACAATATATTTCATCTCGCCTATCGAAACCTAGTTTCTTAAATTCATTCCCTAAATCTTGGTTTGTCATTCCTGTGCGATAAAGTAATTCTCTACAATACATATTATCTCCCTCTATAAAGGTTTCAATTAAACAACTAGGGTCATTTGAGTATCCAAAGTCTAAGCCTCTTGAAACAAGTTTAGCTTCTTCTGGTATTTCTTTTACTGTTTGAAAGGTAAATACTAAGCTTCTGTTTTGTCCTCTTTCTCCTAATCCATAAACTCTCCAATAGTTTTCATCTATTCCTTTTAGCCTTTCAATTTCTTTAACTAATGTTTCTTCTAAAAAAGGATTATCCTTATAAGTAGTTTGAAAGAAATCTGTATCCTCTCTAGTTAATACCTTATCGTATATCCAATGAAACTCATCTGAGGGGTTATAATCTAATATTATTCTCTCTTGTGTTCTGAATATTAGTTGATTCCAACTTTCCCAATCTAACTCATTACATTCATTGATAAAAAGTATATCTCTCTTTCTTCCTCTTATTCTTGTAGGTTGGTCAATACTAATAAATTCAATTCTATTGTTGTTTAGATTATATTCGCTTCTTGATTTAGAATGAAGCTCCTCGTAATATAATTTATAGTGTTTAAGGATATGAAAGAAATCCCTCATCACTGTTCCTCTAACTGCTGGAAAGGTACGCCTACAGATTGTTATTGTTTTACCCTCATGGCTACCACAATAATTAAAGATTAACCAAATAAGAATATTGTAAGTCTTCCCAGACCTAGTTCCTCCTTGCTCAACTATTATCTTTTTATCAGAGTTTTGTAAATGCTCATAAACAACATTAGTCGTTATCTTCATTCTTTATAACTTGTACTTCAAATAGTTTAGTTCCATCAAATCCTGTTATCTCTTGCCTTTCAACATAGCCTCTGTTCTTGCCTTTGGCTTTTAAATAAAAGATGGTAGATGAAGGTACTCCGTTATTGATTTGTTCGTGTAGTTTACTTTCAGCGAAATCTAAAGCTACGTTCTTTAAATCATCTACTTGTAATTTAAAATCATTATCTTTCTTATACCATTCATAGAAAGTACTACGATGAACATCAGCATTCTTACAAGCTGTTGTTACTACTCCTAATGACTTCTCTAAGGCTTTTAAAAGTGATTCTTTTTTTATAGTGTCGGATTTTGTCTTTTTATTCATTTCTTATTCCATTTAAAAATTCCATTCGTACTGAGTTATCTTCTTTAAATCTTCCTGTTAGTTTTGTAGTAGTAGTCCAAGTATTATGTTTCTTAACTCCTCGCATTTCCATGCACATATGTTTTGCTGTTAGCTGTACTGCTACGCCTCTTGGCTCTAGCTTCTCCATTAAAAATTCAGCTACCTGTGTTGTTATTCTTTCTTGATTCTGTAATCGTCTTGCAAATGTTTCAAGTGTCCTAGCTAATTTGCTGAGCCCTACTATACGTTTATTTGGAATGTATGCTATTGTGCCATAACCAAAGAATGGTGCTATATGATGCTCACATAAAGAATGAAAAGGTATACCTGTTTGTATTATCATTTCATCGTATCCCTCTCCCTCAAAGGTTGTACAAATCCATTCAGGAGGATTTAAGAATTCTTTTAAGAATTTAATATATCTTTTTGGTGTTTCTTTTAATCCCTCTCTCTCTACATCTTCTCCAAAGTATTGAAGCACTCTAGTAATATTGTCGTCTATATCTCCCTCTGAGTTTTCCCATGGAAATACAAGCCACTCATTAGTGAACTCATTTCTCTTATCAATTAATACTTCTATTGGTTTGTCGTGTTTAATATATCTTTCTTTAGTTGCTCCACTATCAATTAAGTCATCTACAATAACATCACAATCATTTATGTTATCTACAGCATTACCTAATATTCCAGCTACTACTTGACCACCTCTAGGTATTCCCCAGAATTTAGCCTCAGGATATTTCTTTTTTATTCTGTCTGCTTTTTTATTTATCTGCTCCCAAGTTATAAATGTTTTCATACTCCAGTTTTTTTATTCCAAATTTCTATATGTAATCGTGTAGAGAAATTAACACATTCTTTTTTGGCTAACTCAACTACATTAAGTTTGTTCTCATTTAATAGTTCTTGGTTTTCTCCTGCTGGCATCAAGTAGACTTTATCTCTATCAATAATAGGCATATATAAATATCCTATTTCATGCCATTCTTTTTTAGTATTTACTACAAATTTAAAAATGGTATGAAATTTGTTTAGTACTTCTATTACTTCAGGTTTGTAAGCTAAAGCTTTATCGTTACCACTATTAGATAGTTTAGGGCTACAATTCCAAAGCTTTACTTCTTCTAAAAGAAAATCGCTAGGCATAATTGTTCCGTTTGTTTCTACTTCTATATAAGGCTCCTCTACTATCTCATCTTTAATGTAGTTTATAAATTCTTCTAACGCAGGTTGTTGCATCATAGGTTCTCCCCCTGTTAAAACAATATGAGCTCCCTTTTCAATAGCCTCAATACAATCTTGATGTAAAACATCTTCAACTGCTACTGCTCCCCCATTCATCCATACCTCAACTGTATCACATCTCCATTCAGCACCATTGTGTAATTCTTTATCGAATTGTGTACCCATGCCACCACATATTAAATTACATCCACCTAAGCGTACAAAAACGCTTGGTACTCCTACTGTCTTCCCTTCTCCTTGAATAGAGTAAAAGACTTCACTAATTATTATCTTTTTCATTTTCTTTATATTTATTGATATAAAAATGTAAGCTGTTTAAAACTATTGGATGTAAATCAGGATACATAGAATATCCGTATTTAGCAAATCCATCTTTCTGTGCTTCTTTATAAACAGCCTCGGTTGGAGTAACAATATAATCCTCTATATACTTTCTTTTTTTTAGATACTTTCCTGCAAAATGACCAGACTTATTATTTCTTAATGTAGGTCTAAAATTAAAAACAATATACCTATACTTCTTCATCATAAAAAAACGCATTAGACTTCTTGTCGTATATACAATATACATTTCATCATATTTTTTTTCTCCATGAGCATCATAAGATAAAAAAGGATAATCAGTTTCATACTCAATCGGTATTATCCCTGCATTACTGCAAATAATAAAATCGACATCTTTGAATTCTTGAATAAACTTTTTCCACTTTCTTGAGCTAGAATAAGGTCTTGTTGCAGTACATAATGAAACAAAAGCTATTTTATTTTTTGGAATAAAATCTTCTAAAATCTTTTCTTGTGCTTGTATCATAATGGGGTGATTCAAAATCAACTCATCATTTCCTACTATCTTTTTCATATATTGCACTGTTTTTATTATTTTCAAAACATTCCACTTTTACCACCTCACATCTCCCTCCATTTGTTTTAGATAAAGTATCGTTAAACTTATCAAAGACTAGCTTACAACAACTCTCTGCTCCTATTTTATCTAATATAGTTAATTTAGCCAAGCCCAATTCTTCTAACCATTTAAAAGATTCTAATTGAGGGTCATCTTTTTCAATTAATAAAGTGTGGTCGAACATATCGTCCATCCATTTTTTTAATCCATTTCCTTTTGGTTGGTCTTTAAACCCTCCAAAATCTACTACCCAATTCATTTCATCTAGTTCTCCGTTAATAGGTTCAAACCATATTTTGAATTTCAAAGCATATCCATGTAAAAGTTTACAATGAGAATGTTGTGCTTTATGTTGTCTAATAGCAATAGAATAGTTATCAAATATTTTTGTAGATTGAAATTTATTTTTTTTTATATCCATCCTTTTTCTTTTGCTTCATAATATCCCTTAACTCTTAATTTAGTTGCTGGATTACTTTCCAAACCATAACCCCACTCATTTTTTGTTAGGTTACCATCATAGTCGGTTAATGTATCGTTTATTATTACATCTAAGCAGTCAAGGTCTTTAGCTAATTTCCAAGTTTCTGCCTTAGTTAAATACATTAAAGGAGTATGTATTCTAAAATCTCCTGAGCCAATGCCTAAGCTTAAAGTAGTTTGTAAACAATCAATCGTGGTTTTTCTACAATCAGGATAGCCACTGTAATCGGTTTGACAAACACCAGTAATTAAATCAGTAACCCTTAACCCTGCTCCATAACTTGCAGCTATTGTTAAAAATAAAATATTTCTTCCTGCTGTGAAAGATGCTGGTAAGTCTTCGTTTATATAACTAGCGTCATTATGATTTGAATGGTCGGTTAAACTACTGTGTGCTAATAAATCTTTGACATTAAAAATTTTATAATTAACGCCAATTTGTTTACATATTTTTTTACCTTGTTCTAATTCTTGACTATGCATCTGTCCATAATCAAATCCAACTGCATAGATTTTTTTAAACCTTTCCTTTGCCCAATATAGACAGGTGGTTGAATCTTGACCCCCACTTAATAATACTATTGCTTTATAAGTTTCTGTCTGCATATTTTTGAAATTTAATCCATTCATAATAATTGTGTATTTGTGATTTTTTAATTAATCTTGTGTTTCTAGGTCTATCAATTTCATTCATTTTACCATTTTGAAATTGAAATAAAAAACCAAATCTATTCCCATAATTCCAATATGTTGAATCTACAGTATCAAATTTAACATATTCTAAATAATCAACCCAAGTAAAACCTAGTCCATGAACTTTTGTGTTTTCTTCTTTCGCCATATTTATTAGTTTAGGAAGATATTTGAAATTTTTTTTTGTTATTTCTTTTGATACAATACCTCCAACTGAAACATAATTATAATCTTTTATAAGCCCTTTCCAACAATCCAACCCTCTATCCTTGTGCCATACAGGAATACATTGTTTGTTTGTTTTACTTTCAATATATTTAGTAATCTTTTTAACTTCATTATATCCTATAATAGAATCAAGGTCTAGTTCAAAAAAATATTTAATATTATTTAAGTTAATATAATTAATATATTTATCAATATATGAGTTCCAATCAATCTTATTCTTTTTATTTGAGTTCATAAATGTAAAAGCTCCACTATCAAGAAGAAAATTATTATCTAAAAATGGCTTCATTTTATCCTTAATGTAGAAAAAACTTTCTAGTTTGTACTTACTCTCTTGTATTAATTCTTTGTTTAAACTAACGAGTCCTGCTAGGTATATTTTCATTCTTTATTATCAGCGTACTCACAAGCTTCATTGTAAGCATTGTTATGGTTGGTTTGTATATAATCTACAAAATCTTTATACCATTCTAGTTCGTTTTTTGTTTCTTCTTTCGGCTCTGCTTCTTCAAAGAAATCATCTAGGTTTACATCTTCCGTCCAAACTTCCATACCCCATGCGTTTAACTTATCGCTTTCCCATTCATTAGCCAAGACATCCCAATCCCATTTACCAAAACCTACATTGTCTTTTATTATAAATTCTTTCTCTTGGTCTTGAGTTAGTTTATCTGCTATTGTTATTGGTACTTCTTTTAATCCAGCTTCTTGACAAGCTTTCAGTCTCATGTTTCCTCCAAGAACTACCATTTCTTTATTAACCACAATAGGTCTGAGCTTTAACATTTCAGGAAACTCTTTAACGCTTTTAACTAATTGTTGAAATTTATAATCCTTTATAACTCTAGGATTGTTTGAGTTAGGTTTGATTTTATTTATATCTACTATCATTTTATATAAAACACTTTTTATATAAAACGCTTTTTCTTCTTTTTTGTTAATAGCTGTTAACTATTCTTTTTCTTTTTTTTTGTTAATATCTTCAAGTATTCTTTTTTTAATTCCTTGTATCTTTGTTCACAAGGAAGTAAAGCCTCATCATCTGCTATTTTGTTATAAGTATAAGCAAAATCTTCATTATAAGCCATTAATTCAGGCCATACATTTTTAACTGCGTGGAGGACTGAAGCGTGGTCTTTATTTACAGAATCTCCTATCTCTGTTAAAGTATGGGGTGTTCTTAATTTACAAAGTTTAAAATAAATAGCTCTAGCATAAACATTTTTTCTTGTTCGCTTGGTGTCTTTTATTTTTACTCCTGTTTCTTTTTCAACTACTCGTTGAATTTGTTTCATTTTCATATGATTCAATTTTAATATTAAAATCATGGAAGTTATATTCTTTTACTATCTGAGTTAATAGAGCAAACTTAATGTACTCTAAAGCTTGTTTAATTCCTTCACATTCTAAATATAACTCTTTTGATTCATATTCTTTTAATAAAATAGAAATGTCTTGTATAGACATTCCTTTTTCAAACTCATAAATAACGATATTAAAATAACTTAAAATCGTTTCATTTTCTAATCCTTTTCCCAAAACGCCAAGCCTAATAAATTATAACATTCTACATATCTCTGTCTGGCTTTTTGTTTGTATATTTTTTTAAATAAAGTAAATACTTTCTTTGTATATTGGTATTTTGTTTTGCAATCTTTTAATAGTTTTTGAGCATATTTAATTCCATAGCCTTTGCAGTAGTTTACATTGTCTGCACTATCGCCTGTAATCATTGAAGCATAAAAGTTAAATAAAGCGTTCTGAGGGCTTATATCATACACGCATTGATGTTTATAATGATAGTTATAAATTAACGCAGGTAACTGCTTGTAATCCTTGTCTAGCGATACAATCATCACATTATCTCTGCCTAACTCTTTTGATAATCTTTTCCAATAGGTAGCTACCAAGTCATCTGTTTCCATAGCGTATGCTTGTTTCATAGAATATTGGTCAACTATTATCTCTTTTAATTCTGCCCATAGTTTAGGTTTTGGCTGTGTTCTATTAGCCTTGTAGGTTTTGTTTATTATCTTGCGATAATTTCCTTTTGCATTTGCAAATCCTATTACTTTTTCAACTTCAAAGAATTCTTCTAAATGAGTAATAATAGACATATATACTTGGTCGAACTTACCAATGGCTTCGTTAATCTCATCATCTACCCCACAACAAGCTGAGTAGATTAAACTATCTGCATCTACTAAGATTACCATTCTAATTCTTTTAAAGACATTTCGCTTATCTCTCCTACAAAATCGTGAGATAATAAATCGTAAATATCTGTATCTCCCTCTACCACATGAATTGCGTGTATCTGAAAATCACTAGGGCTTCCTGGATAATCATAAGTACTCGGCTCAGCAGGAGTGTAACAACCATGCACTTCTAAAACAATATCATGTACTTTTACTTCAATGACTTTGTTTTGCCAAATCGTTGGGTTTGGTTTTTTTAATCTTGTTTTTAAATTTTCTAATCCCATAATTATTTGGTTTTTATTACATTAATATATAATCTACAAGTTTCATATATGTAGTTCCATAGCTTTTTTGTAAATGGTTCATAAACGCCATAATTATTTTCCATAAGAAACGAGTTTAATCTTCTTTCAAATGGATACTCAAGCCACTCGTCTTGATTGTATTTACTTTTAATAAAATCGTTCACAAGAGTATCTACACTTATTTTATACTCTCGGTCAAGTCTATTATCTTTCCAAAATGTAATGTTCATAATTTTTCTTGTTTTAAATTAGTAATACTATAAAGATATAAAGAATTTTCTTAATATCCAAACTACAGATGCATTAATTCATTGATACAAGTTGTTCCATTAATGATTACTGCACAACCTATTGCGGGTTTCTTTCCTCGCTTTGCATAAGCCATAGCGTAAGAATCAAAATCAATTCCACAACCCACCTGACAACCAAATACTTTAAAGTTTTGTCCTACAAAAAACTGAGTATAACATTGAGTATGTAAATGTCCTTGGACTGTACTTTGCATATCTGCTCTACATTTTAAATGAGCTGTTCCTCCTTCCCCATGGATATACTGAACATCATCAATTACCACCCTATCAACGAACGTCCATTTAGGCGTTTCTAATACATCTTTATAAGCCTTAATCCATTTCTTTGGTACTTGGCTTGTTTGAGCTTTACGCATTATAATTCTATCATGATTACCAATAGTTACAAAAGCTTTAGGAAAAGCCTCATACCATCTGCTTAGCTTTTTAATAGCTAACTCTAATTCATCTGCTCCTCCTAATGCTTCAGTATCTGTTTCGTGGTAACTCGAATAATGATTATCAATTACATCTCCAATGAAGACTACTTTGTTACAATTGTATTTTGCATAAGTAAACACACAATGGTTTAAATATTCTTCTAAACAAAATGGCTCGTGTAAATCTCCAATAACTAATACTCTGTTTTGTTTGTTTGTTAAATTTTGAAAGGCAATTAATCTATTACCTCTCAGTCTAGGTCTTATCTCCATAAGTATTCAATATAGTGTTTAATTCATTATATAATCCTTTTATACAGCTTGAGCAAGTAGTAAAGGATTTTTTTCTTTTAAATATTCTATTGTATATCTTTAATAAGTTTCTTTGTTCGTCTGCGGTTATTGGTTTTGTTTGGTATTTTGGTAATTCTTTTTTTAAGTAATTATATTCTTGTTCGTTTAAGCAATCAGGAATATCGTATCTAAATTTAGTGTTAAGTAGTTTTTGTCTTTCATCACATCCACAATCTTCTCCAGCTATAAATTCTGTTAGCTTATCAATTCCTGTAGCCTTAGTAATTTTTTTTATTGTATCTCCTAATCCTTTAGACTGCTTTTCAAAGTTCTTTTTGAATTTTTTATAATCGCTCATAATTTAAGTTTTGGACAATTCCATTGTTTACCGAGAAAGTTAAGTGTGTTTTTTAATTTATTTCTTTTTAATTTTTTCCATTTAGTTTGTTGAGTATAATACTGTTCGACATAACATTCATTTAAAGGAATATCGCTTGTATCTTCAAATTCATGGGTAACATATAGTACAATACTTTTTGGTGTTCTCCATGCTTCACATATTCTCTCCAGAGCTAATCTTTGTCCTGTTGGTATTTTATTACCTTTCTTTTTAACTTCTATTAAAATTAATATTTCGTTATCAAATTCTAATACAGCATCAATATCTGTTGGATGTATTAATCCATTTTCGATTCCTGTAAAATCAATAACTTGTTTAACTTGGTTTTTGTTTCTTATTAATGTCATTTTGTTTCTTTATTAAAATACCATTTCTTTTAATTCTAGGCTTTCTTTTTTCTTCAATAAATCTTTTCTTTTGAATTTTACATATCGCTTTTTGTTTATTGGTTTTCCAATTTTTTTTAATTGGTTTAAATATTCTCATTTTGTTCTTTGTGTTTTTCCTTGTTTATTTGTTTTTTGCCAATTATAAGTCTGGCTAAACTCATCACAAGCAATAAACTTTATTGGTTTATCTTTTGTTTTTTTTCTATAATAAGTCATAATCTTTGTTTTTAAAATCTTCGTAATCTTCTTTAAATTTTTCTTTCATTTTTATCTTTCCTCTCTTTAAGGTGTGAAATATATTAACCCAACTAATATCTGTTTCTTTTGCCATACCTCTAATTGAAAGAGGTGTATCTCTATATATCTCAAATATCTTTTTATCATACCAACTCCAATTTTCTAATTCTTTATCCATCTTTGCACATAACTTCCAAAACGCTTCTTCTTCATCATGATTAGTAAAAGAAGATAATCTAGTCATATCATCAACTGTAAGAACATTTAAGTCATCATTAGTTTCTGCCCATTTAATAATAGTTTTAATTGGTACTTTTTTTATTTTATTCTTTATTCTTCTAAAATCAGAAACAACAGACCTAATTACAAAAAACATATAACCCCTATGTATTTCGTTTTTATCATTTATAAATTTCTGAGGTTGATTGTAGTGAACTAGTTTAAGATAAGCCTCTTGTACTACATCTTCAGCGTAGTGGTCTGCTCCTAAAGTCTTGGCTACTTCAACCCATTCTTTGTGATGCTTCGCTAAAGTTCTCAACCAATTCAAAAGTTTATATTTTTTAAAGGGTCGTACATTTCTTTTACAATAACAGGAAGTCCAAAATCATTTATTTTAAAGCTAAAGTTTTCAAAAGCAAATCCCCTTGACCTTTTACATTTAACTGTAATTTCATTTAAAATATTCTTCTCTAATTGAATATGCGTTTCTGTTTTCTTTTCCATGAAAGAGCCTAGATGTCCAGTTGGTTTTTCACTTCCCCAGTTAGAATGTATTACACAAATAATATGACAATTATAATTTGCTGACCATTCCATTATTCTTTGTACTACTTCATTGGCTTCAACTATATTATTGACATCAGAACATAAGTCTGCTATTCCATCAATAATTACTAATCCTAAGTTTTCTTGTTTTTTTAAATAATAGTCTATAAACTCAATTCTTGTTTTATATCCTATTGTTCTTAAAGCGAAAGTATGATAACAAATATCTTCTTTATCAATCTCTGCCATATCATTTACTCTTGCAAACACTCTCTGAGCATGGTACTTGCCTTGTTCAGTATCAAAATGTACTAAACATTTATCTTCTCTAAATCCCCTCATATCTCCTCCAAATCTATTCTTGCCAGCAATATAAACACTTGCAAGTAAACTAATGAAATAAGTTTTATGAGTTTTAGGAGGTGCAGAAACAAAGCTAAAATTTCCATAAGTCCCTAAAGGAATAGGAAAAATCTTAGCTCCATTTTTTGTTCTTAATGTTACTTCGCCCATACTTAATGCGATAGGAGGATAAAGCAAGAGTTCTTTAGTATTAACTCTACACTTTTTCTCAATCTCGTTAAAGTTGGTTTCTTGTAGCATAAAAGATTATACCATTAATATATAAAATTAAAATGGTAAATCTGTTAAATCATCTTCAGAAGCTTGTACAACTTCTTGTTTTGCTGTATTTACTTTTCCATCAGTCCAAACTACCTTTCCATTACCTACATATATTTTAGGTGTTTTGGCTTTTCGTTCTTCTGTTGTTTGAGATACAAATATTTTTGCATTGTATCCAAACTGGTCAACTTCATCATTTATAACTAAGGTTAAGTTTTGGTAAACTCCTTTTTTTCCTTTAATGTATTTATCTTTTGGAAATTTCTCTACATTGCTACTAAAATTAATTACTACTGCCATTGTTATTGTTTTTTAATTGTTAAATTTTTCTTTTTAAAATCTTCGCTTTCATCTTCTCCAAATACTCCTAAAGCATAAAATCCTGTTAGCTTTAAAACTATTCTTGAGAAAGCTCTTTTTTCTGCCATTTCAGTTACATACCAACTATTGGTATTCCCATCCTTAAAGGTAGCTCCTTTATAGGCAGAGCCAAATGTTTGCATTTCTTTATTATTCAAAGTACCGAAAGCTTGTACCACAGCAAAATTAGGTTCCGCTTTAATACAATTATATTTGATGTCAATTTTTTCTTCTGCTTCAATTTTTTCTATTCCAGTTCTTGTGATAATAATGTAATGTTGATGAGTAAAAATATCATCAGTCGTTAAGTTATACTTAATGTATAACGCTTTTAATTTTTCTTTATTCATATTTAATTGGTTTTTGGTTAAACTTATAAAATTCTTTCTTAAAGTTATTAAATTCTTCTTTGATATTAGAAATTTCTATTTCCAATTCTCTATTTTTTATTGCTATTGTATTAGTATGAAAATACATTTCTTGTAATGCCTTATGTAATCGTTTGACTTTTTTATTGTCCTTATGTTTGTTGGATAGTAAGATTAAGTAGTCAGCTAGAGCAAGGAAATTATCCTCATAATTCATACTCATTAGTAAATCAGTTTTTTTGCTCATCTTCTTTTGTTACTTTATAATCCCATCCTCCCGTCAATCTTCCTTCATCATTAACAGTTACTATTGGTAATGGAATAAAATCTTTAGCTTTTAATCTTCTTGCTAATATTATGTTTTCTTTTTTTAATCTTCTGTTTTCTTTTTTAAAAATATGTAATCTATTTTTTAAAGCATTATTAGAAAGATAAAGAAACTTAAATGCTTCTTCGTGTATTGGTATATGGCTCATTTTTAATTGTTAGGTTAAACTTGTTTGCGTAGAATTTTGCAACTTCAAAATCATCAACTTTAAATAATTCAGTTTTTTTATCGCAAAGTATAAACATACTATAAAGATAATAAAAAATAGTTATAAATAAAAATCTTAATAAAAAAAAGAGCTCCCCTCGAATAAGAAAGAGCCCTTTTAAAAACAAGAAACCAATTAAAGCCAAATACTATTTTCCCAAGTAGTATTTGATTTTGTCTTCTATTTCATAATTCATTAGTTTAATTGTCATTCTTGACTTGTTTCTTAATTCTGCCGCTGTGCCTACACCAAAGTTATTTTCTAAATACAATCCAAACCTATATTGTTCTCCATAGTTAAATACATTACATCTTGCACACTGCACTTGGCAGTTTATTGTATCCCACCTAGTAGAATAATGTTTACGACTCATAAAGTGTCCACATTGTAAATTTTTCCAATGGTCTTTCTTTCCACAAGTAACACATTCAGCAATCTCATTTTTAGCATATCTTTTTCTTATATATTCACTAAATACTTTATCTAGTTTTTTTACTAAGCTTTTTCTAGATAATTTCATTATCGATAGTTTGTATTAAAAACCTTAAATCTTCTTTTTCAAAAGTACCTGAAATAGATTCTTTATAAGTTTTAATGGACATATCATACTTTGTGTTCTTAGTATTTTCTACTTTTTTTATCTTGATGTCAAGATTCATAATACAAATGTAGTAAAAAAATTTTTAAATAAAAATTAGGAAATTTACTTATATATATTAATATTATATATAAATAAAATATATAGATATTATATACGCTCTCTTTTAACCTTTGCTTATTTTCTTAAACTTTTCAACCCCTCTTGAGCCAAAGTAAGCTACATAAACAGTAATAAGTAAATTTTTAAGCAAATCAATCCAACTCTGCGCTACTGAAAATCCAATATCAAATGAATCTAAAATAACAAATAAAACCATAGAACAAGTTAAAAAGATTAATGCCATGGGTCTAGTGTTCTTTGAAAGCCAAGAATCAGACTTCATATCACTACTCCATCTCTTTGAGACCTCTTGTAGCTCGATAGAGTCCATTTCAAGTAGTTTTAAGGCAGTTTCTTTGTCTTCTAGGGGTAAAGTATCATCTTTACTAATAACATTCTTTAAAACGCCTAAAAGCCCTTTGTCTGGTAATACATCTCCAACCAGTCCAACAATGCCGCTTCCTTTATCAGTAAGGAATTTTCCTACTTTTGTGTCTTTGAATTTCTTTCTACTCATCTCCCCAAGTTATATGCACACAAATAAACAATATATAAATATTTAATTCTTCTACACTTGTAGTTTCATCTGCTGGTAGCCAACTCCAACCAAACAACAAACCTAATCTAATTCTATTAATAATTATTATTCTCATCTCTTTAATAAGTCCAGATTACATTACAAGTTTTATCCGTATCAATATCCGCATGAATAAAACTACTCGCTATTCCAATACGATTAAACCCCACATCTAATAAAATATCTAAAAGCTCAAATCTACTTTTAGAATCTATACAAGCAATATCTACAGCTAACCCTTTTAAATGGCTTGAGTTTGGAGAGGCTTTGTATCCTCTTTTTTTTAAGTCTTGATTGTAGGCTTTTGTTCTATAACCACTTGTTATTTTTATAGGTTTGTCGTATTTTTCTCTTGCTAAATCTAACATCTCTAATATTTTTGGTGACATATTTTTTCCTGAGCCTAACTCATCAGGACTATCAAACTCTGAATAATTAAAAAACTTCATTTATTATATTTTAATATTTACACCTGCTTTAGTTTTCTCATAATTAAAATCTTGATTCTAATATTATGTTTATATGTTTATTAATTATTTCTATTGTATCTTCAGGAAGTTTTAAACTTATTCCTCCCTCTATTTTTACTATCTCTTTACCATCGTTATATAATACAATAGTTGGCAGAGAAGTTATATTTTCTTTTTGAAATGCTTTTTGATTTTTAGATAAATATAAAGTTTGAGTATTATAATCTCTAAAAGGAATTAAAGATATTTCATTTATTTTAACAAATTCAGCAGAGAACTGAACTACACTAATATCATCTTTAACTTGTGCTTGTGTGTAAGCTGTTATAAACAATATTAGTATAAGTAATCTCATTATTGTCTGGTTAGTTCATACAATCGCTGGTCTATTTTTTCATGTTGTGATTTTACTTCTTCGACATCTTTGCGTAATACATCAGT
>Ga0098061_1000813_pt1 | contig 15305 bp, 8 predicted proteins | sample 22_taG_FD_92579 | JGI IMG/M metagenome (GOLD analysis project Ga0098061, IMG submission 92579) | Marine viral communities from the Subarctic Pacific Ocean - 22_ETSP_OMZ_AT15343 metaG | ecosystem: Environmental > Aquatic > Marine > Oceanic | place: Subarctic Pacific Ocean | collected 2015-01-20 | reverse complement strand
TTTGAGTGGTGCTGTTATTGCCGCCTCTCGTGGCGATAAAGGTGCTTTCGCTTCTGCTCTTCGGACAGAGGTTGATGGCATGCGAACAGACCTTCGGGACGACATGAACCGGCAATGCTTTGGAAACAACCCTGGGGCCACGGGAATTGGTGACTTGAACTTTAGCACCAACAATGAAACTGGTGTCATTGGTACAATTACTGCCGTTGCTGGTGACAATGTCACCTGCACAGTAACAAACCCAGGCACTCGTTTCTTGAAGCAGGGCATGACTGTTGTTGCTGGAACCAAAGCAGAGCTTGACGATCCATCAACGATGGTTAGCAAAGCAGCCCTTACCGTTAGTAGCATCACAGACTCCTCTACGGTTGTCTTTACTGCTGCCGGTGCTGCCGTCGATGATGCGTTGGCCCGTGGTGACTCTCAGGACTATTCTTACAATCAGGAGATCACTGGTATTGATATGATTGTTTCCAATGCGGGAACTCTCCAAAACATCAATCCCTCGAATGATACTGAGTGGAAGTCTACGGTTCACAGCAACGCGGCCGGAAACCGACCCTTGAGCCTTGAGTTGATGCAGCTTGCTGTAGACTCTTGTGATGAGGTTGGTGGTACGGAGCCCGATTACATTATCGGTCACCACTCCATGCGCCGTGAGTACATCAATCTGTTGACTTCGGATGTTCGGTATTCGGCAGAGAGCCTGAAGGGTGGTCAAACCGTCCTGACGTTCGCTGGCGGCTCGACTCCGATCAAGATTGAGTTCGACAAGCACGCTCCCTATAACAAGCTTTTCTTCTTGCGGACTAAAGACTTGCGTCTTTTCGTACAGCAAGACTGGAAGTGGGCAGACCGTGATGGCTCGACATTTGCTCGTGTTACCGGATCTGACTCCTGGGAAGCATTCATGTGCTTTTACGGTAACTTGGGCTGTGAGCGACGTAACACGCATGCCGTGATTACCGACCTGAACGCTTCTAACTTGATTTACTAATTTAGGATTGGGGGCCTTGTGCCCCCTTCCTTTTCATTCAGTATCCCTTCGGGGGGAAAACTGTGGAGTGATGAACCATGATTAAAGATCGAAATATTGATTATAAGCTCAAGAAAGAATACTGGCCGGTGGCTACGTTTAGTTGCTTCGCGGGTGCCGGGGGGGCAACCGTTGATGCAATAAATGGCCGTGCCCTTACAGAGATGTCGTCTCTTGGCGTTGTTGGCCTAAAGCAGACAACAGCTGGCGATACTGTTCGGCACCTTCTTCCCATGCCAGGTCACTGGGACACTGGGAACGATATCCATGTCCGTGTTATCTGGGCTGAAGAGGGCTCAAGCGCGGGCGAGATCACATATAAAATTGAGTATAAAGGGCTTTCGTTTGGGGCTGCACCTACCGCCGTTGGTGATGCAGGCCTCCAGGGCCTAGATAAGGTGTTGGTCGCTGACCCGCATTGCGGTGTTGCGGAAGGCGTAAATGCCACCAAATGGGGCACGGTTAACGCTGATTCGCTTAATGCGGACTACTTAATTGTTGATGTAGAGATGGCCGCTGAAAGTGCCGGCGGTCTCAGTGCGGTTCTTTTGGGTATTGAGTGGGCTTATTTGCCTAAACTCACGCCTGGGGCGCAAGAGACTACACAGGCCGCACCAACGGATGCATAATGATTTTATCTGAGCGACAATGGCGTGACATCAAGCGTATCAAATGGAACGACGTGGAAACCAAGCGTATCCGCGAGCGTGTGCATGATGACAAACTCATTGTCGGTTGGTGTAACAAAGAAAAGCGGTGGATGATTGCTCGGGTGGTTCCTGCGACTGTGCATATGAAATATGGTGCAAAAACAATCGCAGCCTCCGAGCAAGCTCCCCACATCTGGAAAAGATGGGAGACGGACGAGGGGATGCCTCTGCACATCAGAGACCCTCGTCTTATCCCATACATCCAGCGATGCGATTTGTGGCGACAGGGGACCGACAAATACATGCTCAAGTTCGAGCATGATGATTGGTTGAAAGAGCAGAAGGAACGAAGCTTTTCAGATGACATGGGAAACCTTGCCAAAGAGATCTTCCCACTTGTCAAAGCTGAATCCGACAGATTGTGCGGATATGTTCCCCGCCGACCCACATCGCAGAAGCACTTTTTCGGGAGCAACTAATGCAGCGTAGCGAGATTGTTTCTCTGGCCAAAAGCCTGCTTGATGAAAAGGGGAGCCTGTATTTCACAGACGCCCTGATGAATACGCTCGCTGATGAGGCCAACAAAGATGTGTACAGGATTCTAATCCGCGTGTGCCCAGACCACCTCCTTGACTCAAAAGAGTTTACTTGGACATCTGGCGCAGAGCGAATGGATATGGATACAGTGCTTGGCACAGATGGCGGCACACAGCTTCGCGTATATAAGCTTTTGGGAATTGAGAGCACAGAAAGCTCGGGCGGGGTTACGTCTGATAATCTCCCGACCAAGTGGATGCCGATGCGGTTTACAGACCGCTCAAAGCTATTGCGTAGTGGTGGTGTGTCTGGCGTGTCTAACGTGGGGTATGCCTCTCGCCACTATGCGCTTCAGGACAAGTATATTTACTGTGCCCCCATCCCGCAGGCGGCACTAAATGTGAATATGTACTATATTCGGGACTTATTCCCGTTCTCTTCTGATAGCGCCCATGCTCTCAACAATCGAGCACATATGTTCCATGATGCGGTCTATAAGCGATTGGCCGTCTTGATGAATGCCAAGCAAAACGGGAACAACCCTGTGGTTGACCGATTGTGGCAAGAGGCCGTTGTGTTCATGGAGAATAACGCGGAATCCAGATATTCAGATGAACCTCAGTCTGTGCGGGTGCTTGGCCACTATTAGGAGGTTTTATGTCCCCCAGACTTGTTACATTTCGCGGCCCCTGGAGCGGTATTGAGGAGCGCGAGAATTTCCAAGGGGACAATCATGCCTCCATTAGTCTGAATGTGGACTACTCCAGAGGCTACATTGAGGCACGCCCAGGCACCTACAGCCTTAATGATATGGGTGTGCTGGCCGATGGCGGTGACCCTGAGAGTAATTCTCATTTCTACAGGGGGCAAGTCCATATCCATAGGCCGGAAAATGGTGACTTTAAGGTTATCGTTATGGCCTCGATGACAAATGCTGGCTATGCAAGTAATGTCCTGGGTGGAGACGGGCATATTTGGTTTACTGCATTTGATATGAACGGAAACTCATTGGGCACGCCGGTTGATCTTACGGCAACCCTTGATGAGCCGACAGATGAGCATTTCCGCTGTTCATTCGTTGATGCCATCCGTGCTGATTCGGCAGATGGTGTTGTAATAGAGCCTCGGTATGTGACTCTGATTATGACCAAGAATAACTCGTATGTTTACGACCCATACGAGAATCCGTCTGGCATCCGTAAGGTGACGATATCCCAGGATGCGTTTCATGATAACACGGCAGAGTATGCGTATTGGAATGAGCCTCCGTTTGGGAATATCTGCGTTCGGCATCACCAGCAATACTTCTTTTCTGGCTTCAGGCCGCAGGATAGTGTCGATCTAACGGATGAGCCACCGAACAATAATATAGTTAAGCAATGGCTATCTCCTGGCACCAAGGAGATGAAGATGGTGCCAGAGCAGATTTTCTTCACCGAAGCCGAGCATATTGCAGACGTCCCTTACTTTAATAACCTGATCACAGAAATCGGTGAGCGGGTCACAGGGATGCATTCATTTTTAGAGACACTGGTCGTATTCTCCAATCGCTCCATTTACACCGTCACCTCGTTGGATATGCAGAACTACAGCATGGTTCGAGTGGTGGATGGGGTCGGATGTGTTGCTCCAGATAGCATTGTGCAGGTCGGAGATGTCCTTTATTTCATGGGCACAGATGGCGTGTACGGGTTCACTGGCGCAGGCACGCAGGGTGCGGTAACGAAAATAAGCGATCCAATCACATCGCTCTTTACTGGTGAGCATGCTCAAACACACGTCCCGCAGGAGGTTCTAAGCACACTGATGGATCATGGTTGGCCATGGCACATCAACCGAGCAGGTTTAAACCTATGCAACGGGCTTCATGTGAAGAGCAAAGAGCAGATATGGTGGTCTGTGCCAACAACTTCAGATCCCAAAAACTACACAGCCACCCTCGTCTTTGATTATGTGAGAAAGGCTTGGTCTATCTACACGGCCAAGGCAGGCAACATAAACAACACATTCTTCTACTCTGGCGCGACAGCATTTATCGACGGCGAAGAGGTTGTTTACATCTTTGACGCATCTGGCCGCCTAAAGAAGTTTGGTGGTGGAGCAGGAGGCGGGTTTGATAAAAACATCGTGAAGGTAGGAACAGGCTCAACCATAACAAAATATGCCCCTGTGATGTGCTGGGTCTCCGGTCGGCTCTTCAAGGAAAACGAGTCAACCGCTGTGTTTCGGCCCATCCGAATGAAAGCCATGGCGGCAGGCGGTGAAAACCTCGGGGGCACATTGAAGTGGTTCTCCGAGGGCGAAGAGGCGCATTCTGATGCAGTCTACCTGGACGGAAGTAACGCAGTGCAGGTTACGCCAGCGGCAGACAGGCAAGCTACAAGCGGAACCATAACGCTCTGGGGAGGCGATGGTAGTCAGAACTTAGGGCAGTTTTGGACCACAAGCAAAACATATGTGGAGTGGACGGCCAGCAATCCACTGCTGTGGACAGCAACGGACTGGATTAGTGTCCGAGTGGATCCAGGCTCAGTGAAGTCAAAGGCCCTTCGGGTTGGGTTTATCGACAATGGCGGGGAGACCAGGCCACCCGCACTCAAGCTTCAGTCGTTTTCTGTGGAAACAGACGCTGGCGGCGGGGATATGCGATGAGTCGGAATACCACATCGTATAGAGGAAGCCTTACTCGAGGCATTTACTCGCAAACAAACGATAGCCGATTTCGTTCCATAATGCGGCAACTGGAAGATGAAGTGAAAAGGGGTTATAATCTCGGCCCCGTTATCACGCCAGACATATCAATCAGAGACGCCATCTCGTCGCTGCCGAAAAATGGCGGAAGAATCGTTCTGTCCGAAGGCGAATGGACATTCAACGCAAACCTCTCTGTAACAAGACCGAATGTTCACATCCTCTCGATGTCGCCCCAAAAGACAATATTGCGCCGAACCAAAACAACTTCAGACAATATGCTGACTCTGAGCGGCGCTGAGTGTATTATTGAGGGGATACGATTCATTGACGAGAACTCATCTGGCTTTTGTATTGAGTCAACTGGAAACAGGACTGTTGTGAAAAACTGCTTCTTTCAAGATGTCTACGGTGGCATAAAGATTACAGGAGCAAATTTTTGCACGGTTGAGGGGAATCACTTCGTGGATGCCGATGGCCACAATGTTGAGTTCGCCAACACATGCGTGGGTGCCTTGATATCGAACAACCGATTTGAGGAGGCTAGTGGCGTCTCGAAGTTCAACATCCTTCTCTCGACCGGCACCACAAAATCAACAATGGTTGGGAATGTTCTAGACTGGGCTGGCGGTGAGATAAGCTCGCCATATCGCGCAACTGGCATGCAGGAGTTGGCGACGATACCATTGGTAAACGTCGTTGATAGCAGCAACATAACCTTGACGACTTGAGGTAGAAAATGGCAAATCTTAGTTACAGTACACCGGATATAGCAAATGGGCAGGCGCTGGACGCGACCAAAGTGCAGGGCAAGTTTGATGATATTAAAACATATCTGAATAGCCCTGGAGCCTCTGCTGGCATTGGCACGTCCAACTACTACACAAACCATGCAGACATGGCCATTACCGTGGCATTGCGCGGCAATATGCCGCCAAGCACTGCAAAAAAGATCCGAATGAAAATTCCTGCTGGCGTAGCTGAGTTTGCCCCAACGCTCCTAACCGTAAGTCAGGATAATCTTAACATAAATGGCGCTAACGCGATGACCGTTGACGCAACAAAAACCATAGCAATTAGCGTGGTAATGAAAAAAGGCGCTTTTAGCTCGGAGTCCAGCGTTGTTACGCTGTCTGGGACATACAATGACACAAACGGACCTGGGACCGTGTTTTCTACGACATCATTTGGTTCGACCGTGGTTACAGCCAATCAGGTAATCCTGTTTGAAATAACAGCGACCCTGTCTGGCTCAACGCCATACCAAGGCGGCGACACAATCATCACCCTTTGGGGGCAGTGCCTTCATAGAGCGAAGGAATAGATAAATGGCATACATGGATAAGAAGCGGTACAAGAACCCCACTATTCCCACTGCTGGTCGGCAGGACACGTCCCAGCCGAAGTACGATAGAAAGGCTCCCCCACCCCGAGCCCCTATGCGTGCAGCAGCATCTATGCGTGTCGCTTCCAGAGAGCCTCGTGAGGGGGCTCCTCCGATCCCACAGACACAAAGAGCGCCTGAGCCTGAAACAATGGCAGCAGGGCCTGTAAGGCGGGCCCCTGCGTCTGAAGATACTTCGATCCGAAGAGCGGCTGCATCTAGCATGATGACCCCAGGGACGACAATGGCCCCAACCACTCCGGTACCGGCAACTGCTGCGCCAGAGACTCCAATGGTTCTTCGTGCGCCTGAGCCAGAGTTTGATCCGAGGTATGCGCGTAGCGGTGGGCAGCAGCCTGGAATGGCCCCCGGGAAGGCGGATAGCGGCGAAGGGGGGGAGGCTGGCTATACTCCAGAGCCAGGATACAGTGACTCGCCAGGAGTGCCCGGGGAGGCTGGCTATACTCCAGAGCCAGGATACAGTGACTCGCCAGGAGTGCCCGGGGAGGGAATGCTCGGGGAGGCTGGCTATACTCCAGATCCAGGATACAGTGACTCGCCAGGAGTGCCCGGGGAGGGCCCCCCAACACAGGCAGATCTAGACAGGCGCGCAGAGGAGGAGAGAAGGCAAGCATTCCTCGACGAGGACTCCGGTACAAATATCAAGGATTTGATTTATGACCTCTCTGGTATTTCCAAAGACAGTGAAGCGCAAAAAGAGGCGCTGGCTGGTCAAAAGAGCGAATACCTCGAGGCCGTTGACCGGATGGTTCGGGAAGGGGCATTGCGCCGCATGGGTAGTGGCGGTGCGTTTGCTAGAGGGTTTGGAACCATTGCAGGCAAGTATGCCACTGCCATAAACGCCACTGCACTCAAGAATAAAGAGATTGAGATGAATGGGCTGTCTACGGCAATTTCAAATTACGTCAACTTGCATTCGGCAGAGCTTGATGATGAGACGAAGAAGATGCTGGCAGACTGGCAAATCCATACAGATAAAATTGCCCAGTTCCATGCAGAGATAAACAACTGGCTGACTGATACAGAGGCGGATAGCATGAGCAACAAGGGGTACACCCAGCTTTATACGTTGTTCAATGAACTTGTTCTCTCTGGTGAAGTCAACCCGACAACCGGACAGCCGTGGACAAATGCTGACATCATGAACACTTTCTACACGAAGCGCCATGGCAAGGTCTGGTGGAACGGTGTTGGGCCTGATGGAAGCTTTGATCCTGATGCCGTCAAAGCGCAGCTTAAGGGCATAGATAGCGATGTAGATCGAAAAGAAATCCTTCAGGCGATGAGGGCTGACTTGAAGACCAAGAACACTGATGGGCAGTATGACGAGGCACTTGCTGGACTTAGCGAGCTTATTGGTGATGCTAAAGATGACGCAGGCTCTATTGGAGGGGCATGGAGCGAAATCAAGTCCTGGTTCTAAGGGGATTTTCGGTTAGTACTGAAAAGGAGATATTTTAGATGGTCATTGCATTACACGCTGATAGGCGAGCGATTAGAGAGGCGAGAGAGAAGCGCAAAAGCGACCGGGAGCTTGCCATTGCTCGCATGATTGTAAGTCCGATCACAAACGCTATCGCTCAGTTTGGAGCACAGGCTGCGGTCAAATACCTCCCACCGTCTGAGGGGGAAAGGAAGAAGGCAAGTGAAGAAGTTGGCCAGACCCTTGATGAGGCATACACCCCGGATTTAGAGGCCATTGAGAGGCAGCGTGCAAGGACAGAAGTCCAGCCGACTCCAGCCGCTGCCAAATTACGACCACCACCGGCCCCAGGGCAGACTGAAAGAGCTATCCGCACAGAGGGTGGGCTAGATGTGCTTGTAGGGCCAGTCCCAGCGGACCCGCCCGTGCGTTCATTTGATCTAAGGACGGGGCAGTCTGATTTATTAGCAAAGCACGTCGATAACATGACCGCAAGACAAGCTTCAGAGCAAAAAATGCATGCGTCAAGGGCGCTTATTCGTCCAGACGAGCCAACCAAAGCGCCAACCAAAGCGCCAGTGATGCCCAGGAGACGGCACGAGGTGCCGGAGGCAGTATGGGGTAAGCCAGGGCAAAAGGCTGGGCTTTCCGCTGCCATTCCATCAGATAGATTGTCTCGCCGCTTACCAGAAGGCGTAGCCATGGAGCGCCAGGGCCCGACAAGTTTTGCCAGGAAGCTGAAGTCGATGAGCAGTGATGACGCTGCAAAGCTCTTGAGCGGGGATGAGAGCAGGGGCGATAGTCCGTTCTACAAGGTAAAGGAGGGCTGGGAGGACCATGTCAAAAGAGCGACGGCTGTTCGCAAGGGGATTGAGCATAAGAGGGGTCTTGAGCAGTCTCGGTTTATGCTCGATCAGCAGAAGCTTTTGCGGCAATTGGCGGCAGACGAGTTGGATCTCCGCGAGTACATGGGCAGGGCGGCAAAGCTGCGTAGCGATTCACGAAAAGAGACAGACCCAAGTGCGCTTATGCCAGGGGGCAGTGGATTCTCAAGAAACTCGCCAAACGGAAGATGGGTGGTCACATACCATGAGGCCAAACGCATGGGCCGGGAGAAGGATATTATCCCCATGTCTCCTCTGGAGGAAGAGGAACTCAAAAAGGGTAGGCATGTTTTGGTGTCTATCCCGTACAACGCCAAAGAGAGACAGGAAATCCTGGCAAGAAACGCCCGAGTGAAAAATAGAAAAGATAGGGCCGCTTCTAAAAGAGAGGCCAAATACCGACCCCTGACAGTTACAATTAGGGGCGTTAGGGTACCCGATACCGGTGTTCCCGCATTTTTAGCAGATGACGCATCCAGCACATTGAGCCCCGGGGACCGAGCAATTCTCTCTGGCTTTTCAGACCCTTACGATTCACAAACGAAGAGAGCCAGCGATATAAGAAGACTTAGCTCGGAAGGAGGCACGCTTCTTACGGATTATCTAAAAGGCATCCATATCGCCAAGAAAAAGGAAGATAAGGCCATAACCACTGAAGCGGGCCTTAAATCTCATGCAATAAAAACACTCCGTGATCGCAAGCAGCGCATTTTTGATGGATTTGGAAATGACCGAGAAAAAGGCATTGCTAAGATGAGGGACAAAACCTGGAGAGGTGCCAGTAAAAGAACTATCGATAGCTTTATAGGTATGGGAACTTTTGGGGACTTACCAGGGCCAACAAAAAGAGCCATTAGGATTTTCGCCAGAAAGGATTCTAAATGGGTCCCAAAAGGCGCTGATCGGGAGATGGAGATACCCGTCGAAGCTTGGTATGACCTTACAAAGTTGCCGGGGCTGAAAAAGGCGTATGAGCGTAAAATCAAGCGATGGAACAAGGATATAGAAAATCATGAAGGCCTCAATCCCATCGGAGAGGGTGATGTTTTTGAAACTAAACCAGGAGGCTCTAGAAGCACCGGAACCCCACAGGTACCTCCTCCTTCCAGCGCAAAGTCTGCCAGGGCTCGGGGGAGAGAGCGTGCAATGGCAGCAGCACCGCGCCGAACCCAAAGAGCGAGAGAGCAGTTTGTGGCCGGATTTAATAAAATCAATGCCCTGGATGAGCCTGCGTCAGCAAAGCGGCGCAGACTTATTGCCCTTGCTAATCGGCTTGGGATCAATAACCAAGTGATGGGGTAGTTGTGGCCGAACCAACGCAAAGCTTTGACAAGCCATGGACAGATCCTCCAGAGGATCCAATGGCAACAGACACTGGTGAACTCTTCACCCCGCACAGGGAGGCTGAAAAAGAGAAAGAGTTCGCAGAGTCTGTTGCAAAGACGATATATGGCGGGATAGGCGCAGGCGTTGAGGGGGTCAAGAAGGTTCCATTCGGAGCTGGGTCACTCGCAAAGTTTCTAAGAAAGATAAAAGATGGCCCACAGAAGCCAATAGAGGTTGCAGAAGAACCAGTGCCACCAATGGGCCCGCCTGGAGAGGTAGTGCAGCCGCCCAACTGGGTAGAAGCAAAATCCAGCACAGCTTGGCGAGAGTATGATTACGACCCAAAAACAGGCAAGCCAAGAAGCGCAACGGAATGGACGGAAAAAGACCCAGAAAAGAGGACTCTCAAAGCACACATCCGAGATGAGGGGCCGCTTTACTCAGAGCGAATAAAGAAGACAGCGGCAGTTGTTGAGCAGGCAGTTAAAGACCTGAATCAGGGAAAGTATATTTTCCCAGAAAGATTTCTCCTACACCTATACCCATTTATAGACCCGATGCAGCCGAGTATGGAGGAGTTGCAAAAGCGCGGCGGGAAGATCGTTTATGAAGATGTCCCGTATGGGTATTCAACGTATGCAGTAGACCGAACAGGACAGAGCCTAGACAAGGGCTCGCGCCCGATGCCAAAGCTTGCCGTTGATAGAAGAAGCCGGAAACTAGAGGAACACTGGGACAAGAAAAGAGAGTGGGAAGAGTGGGCCATCACGAAGCAATCTGAGGTCTTCATGAGGCAGCTTATGGACGACGGTGTGCCATGGGAGGACGCCGTAGAAAGGTCGATGAGCGCGGGAAGAGAGGTCCTTGAGTTTGCCAAGGAGAACGAGAACGAAGAGGGCAGCAGGGCGGGACTATCGAAAGACGCAGCGGCCTACCTCAATCGGCTAGAGGCCGAAGGATCATACCCTTACGAGCGGCTTTACGCCCACAGCAAAGCTGCAAAAGAGATAAAGAAGCAAACTGAAACGCTGAAAAATGCCTTCAAGTCAGGGGATCTGGCCGCAGCAAGAAAAAGCATTGATGCCGTTATCGCACTGAGAAAGAAGTACCGAGAGAGCCAGATAGATGAAGGCCTCTCCGTCATTGTGCAGCCGAGTGAATTGTATGATTTTGAAGATGAGCTTACCTCTTACAGGAAGTTCAAGATGCGCCTCCAGGGCGACCCTCGCCTGCACAAGGACTCGTTGGGCGCAGTCCCGCCGAACCCCATGGGCCACATGATTGAATCGGGGGAATACTACCCGACAGACTATCGTGAGCAGCTAAAGCGGATGGAGCCCTATTTCCCTGCACTCATGGAAGGAGGAGCATTGGTTCCGGGCTGGAACCATGCTGTAAACTACTTCTTCCTAGAGGGGCCTGAGAACAGAGCCAAGCTTGGGCTTACCCATGATCCGCAAGACGATCCACGCTCCCTGCATGAGCTAACAATGCGGGTCGAGGGAATGCAAAAGGCCGGTCTTAATGTGTCAGGATTAGAGCACCTCATCCGACCAATCTGGGCCCGCTCAAATGACCTGAAGCAATACGGGTACACAAAAGAACAGGCTGATGACATAGAAGCGATGGCGAAGGCCAACAACATGGATCCAATGGACATGGCCCACCATCTCCTGTTTCCAGACCAACTAGACCCTCACATGCATGGCATGGCAGTTCCCGCAGACGCATTTGAAAGATACGGACTAGGGGCCAACCCATGGGGCGTTGCAATCGGGGCCGTCTCTGAAATGGCAAAAGAGATGCGAGCCATAGATCATTGGCACGGAGATAAAGACACTCGAGTATGGCTTGCAGACAAGGTGTTTGACGTCTTTGGGCTGAGTGAAGATGAGTGGAGGGCAAGAAACGAAGCCGTCGCTAACATCGTTCCAGATGACCCAGAGAAAAGGCCAACCACAGACCGCTCAGGGATGACATCCCTGTATTTCGGTGAGAAGGCAATAGGACTGGGCCTGGGAGCGGGGGACTGGGGAAGAGAGAAGCTTAATGTCGTTTTCTCTGACCTCCCCATGCACCAGTGGGAAATGTATTCGTACATGGGTGAGCATGCACATCAGGCAGATGACATTGGGAGCCTCAGTAAGCTGATGGCAGAGTCAGAGGCGATTGCCGACAACAAGTACCCATCCATAGCCGCGTCCAAAGACGACCTTCAAGAGACATGGGACAGGTGGACCAGTGGCGAGCCAAGTGAGGAATGGCTTGAGCGAGGGTCGGACGATACAATGGCCCAAGTCATGGCACTTGCTATGTTCCCAATCGACATCCTTGATTTAGCGCAACAGGGCGCGTCTCTGGTGCTTGGGCCAGCGAAGACCGAGGAAGTCCAGAGGTTTGTTGCTCAGACCACTATGGGTCTTTTAGACCCAGTGGCTCAGACATTTTTGAACTTTAGACACACATGGGAACACCATGGCTGGCTGATGACCTCCCTCAATGCGCTAATGGTTCGGAAGCCGGTGGTAAGGCGTGTAAGAAACTTTGTAGACACATACGTTAAAAAGTTGAGCGATGGGAAGCCGGTCGAGGTTCGGTACGGTGACATCCGGCCAATCGGGGAAAAACCCTCTCAGCAGGCAACGAAGCACATAGAGGAAAGCCTGAAAGGCGAACTTGCTGAAATCGCAAATATAAAGAATGAAATGAAGCGAGATAAGGCATTTCTGGAGCTTGCCCAAAAGAGCGATGGGTTGGATGCCCTGAGAAAGGACTCGGCAGGAAGGCACTACCTGTTCCGAGAGGATAAAAGGGTATACATAGACGAGCTAAAAGTTGCAGACGATGCCACTGTTTACTGGGAAGAGACCATCTCCCCGGAGGCCAAGCTGAAGGCTCAAAAAGAAGCCATAGATGCGCTGTACCCAGACGAAGCAGCCACAGGTGTGGACCCGGCCCCAGTGGCAGAGCCAGTCATCATCGAGGTCGGGCGGATGCCGCCGAACCATCCAGACATGGCCTTCAACACGCCGGAAGGGTTCATTAACGCTAAAATCAAAAGACACGAATGGCTCCAAAGAAGACTCAAAAAGCACAATAAACTTATCAAAGAGTTTACAGATCAACTGGCCGAAGATTACGTCATTGGGCCCAATCCGGCAGCATTCTCTGAATGGGAGACTGGCGGGAGTGCTAAAGACCTTGGCATGACTGACTACTACTTCAAAAGAAAAGACAGGGCCTCGAGTAAGACCGAGGGCCTTGAGGGCTTCGAGGCTTACGGTAAAGAGGTCAAGAGTTTCGACTCTTTAAAAAGGGGCGTAAAGTCCACTAAGAAATGGACCAAGATAAAGGTTCTTAGGGCTTTACCTATAATAGCTGAGTTGGTTCTCGGCGGCCCCGTGTTCGGAACGATTGAGGCAACCGGGCTCATTCTGAACAGACTCCTTGGAGGGGCGTCCCCTGGCCCGCTTCAGGCATGGGCAAGATACATGTTCAGAAGCCCCGAAGTGGTGGTTCCTGCCGTTGTCCGGCTGCTGGAGTATGAAACTGGGTGGACCAAGAGAACATACGCCCAGAGATTGCAAGATATGCTCCATGATACCCCTGAGAAGCATTGGGACACGTTGAGCGATATCCTTCATGGAGAAGCGGAGATTGTCACCTTTGATGCGGCAAGGGTCAACTCCATGACTATGGCTGCGGTTTCCAGGGCAAGGGCATCTGGGGCGAGCCTGCAAGAGATACAGCAGATCCGAGAAGCCGCTGGAAGGCTCAACGAGAGAGCCAAGTCGGTCAAAATTGAAAAACTTGTAGGCGGGGAGCCAAAGTACCCTGACGCTGTCCAAAGAGGCAGGGCCATTCGGTACAACAAAAACTCCAAGAAATTTGAAGTAGATCCAGATATTCGGAAAATTGCGCCTCAGAACCTCCTGAATGACCTCGACGGCATGGTTGATGTTGGCAACAGATACGGCAAGAGATGGGCAGATGAAACTGTCAAATTGACCAATGAGGCCGTTGAGCTTGGCATGTTTGATAATCCAGACTCATTGCGGCGAGTGTACTGGCCTCAAACGTATGAATCAGCAAGCAAGCTTCGCAAGAAGATAAAGCAGATCCTCTCCAAGGAAGAAAAGACCGCCAAGCAGAAGCGAAAAGAAATCGAAGAACTCGTCAAAGGCGTAAAAGAAGAGCGCATGTCCTCGCTTCTCACAACAGGCCAACTGCGAAGTAACCTTCGTAGACTAGGGGTACCTATCGAAAAAAGGGCTGACTTCGGTTTCCGTCGCGGTGGAGATGCCTTCAAACACGAAGCCCTGAGTGGTCTGTTTGAGCTAAAAAATGCCGTTGAAACGAGAAAGCTTTACCGAAGAATCATCCAAAATCACCCAGAGCTGTGGCGAACAAAGAAAACAAAAGGGTTTACGGAGATGCCTGACCCGGCAATAGACGGGACGATAAAGCTGTTTGGAGACGTCGCAACCGCTGTGGAGGGGGTTCCTGGGACATCGGGAAAAGTATGGCTTCAGAGCGACTTGTGGAAGCATTTGAGCCAGATGGAAGAGTTCAAAAGGGACTTGAACTGGTGGTATCCGAAGATGTTGAATTTCTGGAAAGGCATGCGAACTCATCGGCATGCCCCAACTGTTTTCAGAAACTTCCTGACAAACAAGCTCCTGTTTGAGCCAATGGCCGGTATCGAGATGACAAACCCGGCGAACCTGAAATACTGGAGAATGGCCATTGACGACTTCAAAAACTACGCAAAGAGCACGCGATTCAGAGAGAGTCTGGCGTCTGGAACATTTGAAGGAACATGGTCGAAGGTGGAGGTCTCAAGGACCCAGGTGGCAGAGCTTATAGATATGCTCTACCCGAACCTTCATGACTTCAAGGCCCCGATGAAAAACGTCTTTGGCTCATTTTTCTCGGCGGCAATGCGCTACAGCAAAGGGGTCGGTAGGGTCAATAGCAGAACTGGGAACATGCGCCCGCTGGGCAAGGATGTAAAAGCCTTATTGTGGGACTTACCTGGTGTTGTCTATTCACTGATAGATGACTTGCCACGGCACGTTTATAGAATCAAGCGAACGGAAGAGTTGGTCAAGGCAGGTCGCTCCCGCAAGCAGGCTGTTCATATAGCCACTAAGGAGGCTCGTCATAAGTTCATTGATTATGAGAATGTCCCTGGCTTTGTTCAGTATCTGCGCTCGCCCATACTTCCCAGCACTGGCAAAAAGATGGTTGGGTTTTTGACGTATCTGGCTATGGGTCAGCCGTTTATGGCTTTTTCAGCGCGTGCTGTTCCGATGTTTTGGGATTGGATGCGAACAGATCCGATACGGGCGAC
>Ga0098061_1000808_pt1 | contig 15356 bp, 14 predicted proteins | sample 22_taG_FD_92579 | JGI IMG/M metagenome (GOLD analysis project Ga0098061, IMG submission 92579) | Marine viral communities from the Subarctic Pacific Ocean - 22_ETSP_OMZ_AT15343 metaG | ecosystem: Environmental > Aquatic > Marine > Oceanic | place: Subarctic Pacific Ocean | collected 2015-01-20 | reverse complement strand
TTTAGAAATTTTATCTTGTAATATCGTACGATCTAATTCCTCAAGTATGTTTCCAATTCTCTCTTTGTGTTTTTTATTCCACATCGGTCTTTTTTTATTATCTAAGACATTTCTTGCAACTAGAAGTGTTACTTCATCTTCTATTTGCGGAAGATAATAAGAACCATAGTTTTCTATGATCTTTCTTCTAGAGGCAATAATCTCATCGTTATATTTTTTATCAACTGTCCAGAAAGTTGTAAAGTTATTATATGGTGTCTTAAAGTGTAAAGAATTATAGGCATCTATTCTAAAGCAACCATTTGGAAGATTTTGATCTGGCAAACCCGGAGTTTTGCATGGGGAGTATCGCATTTCACACCATTCACCGGACCCCATGCTGGTCCACTCAGACCCTCTACCTTCATTATAAGGAATTAAGTATTTCTTGGCTAAAATTGTATATTTTTCATGATCGTCCAAATGATATACTAAATCAACGTCAGTGTCGGGTGAGATGGGAAACTTTCCAAAACCTCTAATGATAACATACCTTATGCCTTCTTTATCAAGAGTATTAAGGAAATCAAAAAATGCTTCACTATGTGTTTTTTGATTGATATTCACTATTTTCTCTCCTTTGTTCTGTTTTTTATCTAATAATAAATTTTTAAAAATACCAATATATTCTTGAGCAATTGTTTCTATGCATGGTTTATTTTTTCTAGTTGCTTGCTTTACTTGATACTCTTTTGCATTAATGTTATTGAGCAATAATTGAGATTTATCTTCTTCAAGTACCAAGGAACCAACACTAGCTGCTTCAAAATTAGATCCCTTATTATTGGTTATTAACTGTCCCTTAAAATAATCAGAAGAATATATGATGTTAGGAGTCCCTAGGCCATCAGTTAGATTTATTACGACATCTGAATTTCGAGCTTGCCAATAAGCGCTCGCCTTCATATTAAAATCTGATACCCATAAGGCAATGCGATCCCACTTGCTCTGCATGTTCATTACATTGTTATCTCTCATGGTCAAGACCATAGTTTCTATAGAATTATAATTTTCTAAATTATCAACAAAAAACATTAGGCCATCCTCATCAGCTGAATTTTTACTAAAAAACTCTAATGCTGCAGCTGACTGTGCAGGGTTGCTAACCATTGCTAACCAAATTTTCTTAATAATTTTGCCTTCACTTATTGAAGGATACCTTATTTTCTCAGACCAAAAATTTTCTAGAATATATGAGTCGATTGCAGGTGGTATTATATTGTACTTCGAGAGCTTTGGTTTATTATAGACCGTTATAGTATTCCAAAAGTCAACAATAAATTTAGTATAAAAAATATCTCCGTCTGATTGTGTCATTCTTCTATAATACTCATGATTTACAGAGTACCACGATAATTGACTGCCGTGGAAGTCAGTAGGTTTTAATATTTTATCAACTAAGGATACGACAACTGTACCAGGTAGATCTTGTTCTATCCTATCATACGTTGGATTAAAATTACTAAGAAGACGAACATCATAAGTTTTGTCTGTTATTTTTTGATCATAACCATTTATAACTCGATGACCCTGTTTAAGAAACTCTAGGGATAGACAATATAAAAAGTCAGAAAGATCGTAGTCTTCTAATTTTATCGTTTTTTTGTCACCATACTCTGGTATGTCGATTCTTATAATCACTGTAATAGGTGTTTCACTAGTCGTCGCGGCCAACAAGCCGGCTTATTTGATCAAACGTGACATCCGTTGGATTTCTCACAGCATAGATGTACTTAGCTTCTGATGCTCGGGCTGCTTTTAAACCCTTTTCAGAGTCTTCAACTATCAGTACTTTGTCTTTTGATGTATCAAATTTATTAATAGCTTTTATATAACCCTCTGGGTTGGGCTTTGGGTCATTAACATCTTCATTACAGATTACTAATTTAAAGTATTTTAATTGTCCAGTTTTTTCCAGCATTAGTTCAGCTGATTTTCTTATACTGTTCGTTACGCAGCCTAGCTTAATTCCTTGATTTTCTAACTTTGAGAGCATTTCACATTTTTCTAAATCTATTTTTGCATGCTCCTCAATAATCTTGAATGTAAGATTCTGTTTGTCTTGCCATATTTTATCGTTAAGAGCCGGTTCAACAATGTTCATTTCATTCAGAATATTCAGCTTAGTTTTGGTTGGTAAACCATTGAACGTGGTTTTATGATCTTTTCTGCTTATTTCATGACCGCAATTAATCCTAAGAGCCTCATTTAAAGCCTGATAGTGCCATTCACATGCATCGACTAAAACACCATCCAAGTCAAACAATACAACATCAACTAGTTTCATTTAATAAATCTCTCAATACTTTAGGCCAATCAGTACAAAAGCCGGCACAACATAAAGGCCGTGTAAGCTCAAAATTAGGATCATTATTTTCAGGCATCACACATATAGAATTCTCACATACTTGTTTTTCCGGGTATGCCCAAATATAATTTTTACTAGTAAGAGTATAAGCATCTGTTTCATGCCAGAAGTAATTTAAGGGCATATTGGATAAATGGTATAGCGCATCAATATTTTTAGCATGACACCATAGGTTGGCACTTCTCTCTAGAAGAAAATCATCATTAATTTGAAACTGTCCGGAATCATGCCCTAATAAAAAATGACCATTTTCTAACCAAAGGTCAACCTCTACATCAAAACCATTTTCAAGAGCAGCATCAATATACTTAGGCTTATTTTCTTCTGCCTTAAGCGGTCCGTCTATGTTACCACGGTGAGCAATTATAATTCTACCCATTATTATCTCCAAACATTATCTTAATATATTCTTGAACACACTCCTCCCATGATTTTGGGATATATGAATTGAGAGTGTGAGTATCTTCTAGTAGTTTAACTAATTGATCGTTATCGGAAAATGAATGACCTGATCCGGCAAATTCTACAGCTCCACCACCACGATCATAAACGTATGTAGGCATTTCACAGGCTAAGCTTTCTAAAATATGATTTGGACCTGGATCGTTAACCGTTCCACTAATATAGACGTCATATTTTCCTAACTCATTGCCTAGTGCCATACCAAATAACGGATCAATAACCTTTGTGTTCTTAAAATTGCCATTTTCACGGCCAATATAAGTGAAAGTAAAGCGATTATTTTTACTTACATAATCATCGATAAAATCATATACATCAAAACCTTTCAGCCTGTTATTAGACCAATGATGCGTTACTAAGTTTATTTTTCCATTATTAAATTTTTCTCTTGGGTAAAATATTTTTTTATAACACCATTGTGAACGTAAAAATACTTTTCGCAATGCCAACCTCTTTTAATGTGGTAATTTTGCATCCAGTCAGAAACGAAAACAGTGATATCTGTATGTTGACTACACTGTGATAAAAGATCATCCATTCCTTGCGTGTTTTTTCTAGCGTCACACTCATTTATTCTATGGATTATTTTTGTCTTGCTGTTATAATTTTTTTTATAAGAAATGATCTCATTTGCAGAAATTCCTAAATCGTCATACCTAGGGTCTTGCATGAATATAACATCGATTTCAGGTTGTAATACATGTACAACATCGTGGCCATTCTTTTGTAATTGTTCACACAATGCAGAAACAAATAAGTTTCCACCGCCCCACGGTTCATTTTTAGGTTTTCTGTTAATGAGAACTTTCATATCACCAGTCTGAGAGATACACGCTTGGGTCAAAATCTTTATTGGCCATTAAAACTTGGCCGTAATCAATATCTTCATCAGATACTCTTCGATCATCAAAAAATATTCTTCTGTCCATAATGATCAACTCTTTTTCATTATAATCAATTTCATCAATTAGTTTTGCACACTGGATACCGGCACCAGAATCTTTGGTAGGTTTATGGTAATCATCAAATAGGATAAACTTATTGAAATGATCTTTGCACATTTCCCAGTCTTTCTTAACAGCATCATAGGTATGGTCACCATCAACATATATTAGGTCATATTTTTCATCATCTGGTATATCGGCTAATGCTTGTTGAGAATAATTTTTTACAAACTTAATTTTATCAAACCACTCCTTAGGAAAATGAGCTGTTAGTGACTTTATAAAGTTTTCATCAAGTGCTGGATCAATAGTTGTTATCTTGCCATCGATACCACAGTCTGCCATAGCCATTGCGGCACAGAAGCATGAGTACCCTCTTCCAAAACCAATTTCCATGTATGATTCAATTCTAAATTTCTTGATTAGTGCATAAATTAGAATTCCTCTTTCATAATTTGGTCTAAAGAAGCATCCTGCTGTTTTATAAAGTTCGCTATCTCTTCCGCGGTTCTTTTTGGCAGTTAATTCTCCAACGAAATCAAAATCACCTAGCCTAATATCCTCTAGGGAAAAATCTATTTGACTTAGCTTTTCCTGTACGAACATTTCTTTCATGTTGCTCATTCTTATATTACCAATTCCTCGAATAAATTATCATATTTGTATATGTGGTTATTCATATTAAAGTTTTGTACGTTATTGTTTGCTATTTTTATATCCTCTTCAGAGGGTATAATAATTTGAAAATCTTTATCCATGTCAACTATACATGAGCTTGGCAATATGTCTCTAGCCATCCCAACATCTGTTGATACTATAGGAACATTTTTAGATGTAGCTTCAAGCAATGATTGCGGACCACCTTCATACCTCGAACCAACAAAGTATAAATCACATGCAGAATACATTTCAGATATTGTTGATAATTCGGGCATCTCGTTATATGTGTAGCCAATCCCGGCTTGAGAAAGCCTGTTAATAACATATTGGCGGCGCCAGCTTCCTAACAATACATGTACATCAAGTCCATTGTTTTTCATTTTTATGACATAGTCACAAAATCTATCGGGTCCCTTTTCTAACTTTGGAGATATTAGGTCACTTCCCTCTGTATCTCTCTGAAAGGAACCAACGATAAATTTTCCGTTATTAATTCCTAACTTTTCTTTACAAGCAGTTCGATCCATAGGTTTCCAGAGTTCTGGATCATACCAATATCCAATCTTTTTGATAGGTTTATTCGTATGTTTTTGTATGAAATTTTTCGTATGATCTGATGGCACATGATAGACATCAACAAAGGAATCTCTTAAGAGAAATTCTGATCTTCTATTTTCATCAAACTTTTCTGGTACTTCATGATGTATTGTACAGGCTACTAGTTTAGAATGTAACACTGCAGGTGGTATTTGTCTCCAACACCATGGGGCAGCTAACCAAATTACATCACAATTAAGATCTACGAAGCTAACAATGTTTCGAGACTTTTTTTGAAAATCACTCCCAATACGATCAACAATCCAGTTTTCTCTGGGTATGTGACAAAATATTTTCACGATCATCTTATTACACCCCTAAGAACATCTGCATACTTCTTGGAAACATTTTTTATGCAAATATCCGTCATGTTGGTTCCTTGCTTCTTTTTAGAGAAGTCCATTTTTGGAGGATTATAAAGGTCGCATGGTTCTAGGTTCCATTCATCCTCAATTATAATTGTAGAATTTTCACCAGAAATTTCTTTTGTTCCGCCAGATGATGAACATATTATATGGCAATCAGCTGCTCGAGCATCGACCACTACATTGGGACAATGATCCAAGTAAGCTAGGTGAATGAAATAGTCTGCAGCTTTATAGAGTGATAACAATTGTTGCCTATTACACTCGCCAGCATAAAAAACCCTTGGATCCGATATTTCAAAATTTGCATTTTTACCGGCTACTACCATGCATTCGTCTTGCTTAGAATGTTCTAGAAAATAGAGTATATTTTCGTTTAGTCTCTTATGCGGTCTCCAACTAGAAGCAGACAGCCAGACTTTATTATACTGTTGCAGTGAAGGGGCATCAGTTGGAACAACAAGCCTATATTCGTTGACATCTGTTCCGTTGTTTATTACATTGATATTATCATGTATTCCAAAATATTTTTCAACGAGCACTTTATTAAAATTAGATTGAACTATAACTGCATCCGAAGATTTATACGAATCTAATATTTTACTATTTTGTATTTCCCAATTTTGTGCAGTATTAAAATATATTCCATCTAAGCGCAAAACTTTTGGAATATTGTTATCTCTTGTTCTTTCTATAAAAGATAACTGTACATCACATTCACTTCTAAATGAATCGTGAATAGTTACATCCATTTTTGAAAACTCTATAGCCAGTTTAGTTCCGAAAGAATTGGGGCCCGAATTGCTAGCAAAGTTTATGTTGTCAAATAAGACGTGCATTAGTCTATGTAGCCGCGTTTTCTTATAAATTCCGCTGAGTGTTTTTGCTTAATTGATCGATCAGACTTGAATAAGTTTGGATCTTTTAGGTTTATGCTATAATGGTAGCAACACATAGGAAGAAAAAGTCTTTTTCTGTTAAATTTTCTAGCTCTATGCAAAATGGGTAATAACACAGCCTGATCACAGGCTATCATAATAAAATTTCCATCGTCGTCTTTAAAATTAGCTTCATTTATTCCATGGATAGCATTACATCTAAACGTTTTCATATGGCTAGTTACCCATGGGTGAACATATTCATCAGCACTTTCTGGTAAAGGTCCGGATATATTTTGTGTAGTATATTCCCACCTATGGCCGGTCCAAAGTACGGCTGGGTCGTGCTGTTCATATATGGAATTTATTATTGCAAATGCATCTAAATCTGTCACCCAGTCTCCACCATCAATTCTACAAATAATATCACTAGGGTCACACATACCGACAGCTTTTAGAGTATTGGCAACTTCGCCATGTTTCGTTTCATTTATGACAATATCAACCTTATCGGATATTTCTAATTTTTTGCAAATATTCTTTATTACTTCTACACTACTATCAGTTGATAGGTCATCTAGAAATATTATTCTCCAATTGTCATAAGATTGAGCAGCTATTGACATTATTGTCTGCTCAATAGTTTTTTCACAATTATAAAGTGGTGTGACTATAGAAAATTTATTAGACATTTTCCTTAATCCAGTCTAGTACTGTGACCGGGTGTTTTCTTTCCAGAGTAGCATGAGGTGTAGCTCTATTAAAATCTACCTTTTCATGAAAAACCCAGCCACCCATTTCATCTCGTAATTTAACAGCTAAATTTGAAATATCCTCATCGGTAACATCTTCCCATTTTTTATCAAAAAACATATTGTTTTCAACAGAGTCTTCTTGGGTAATATCATATAAGCTCTGCCAATGCTTTGACCAATAGTCACGATAAGTTCGTATTTTTCTTTCTAGATTAAACCAAGAGTAATGATAAACAGATGGAAGAGCATCAGCAACCCTTCTTAACCAACCTTGATATTCTGCTAGCCCGCTTAATTGGCCGGTTAGAGCTTTGATTCTAACTTGATGCACCTCGTTAGTGTAAAAATTTGCATGGGCAATAACTTCGTAAGTATCCTTGTGAATATAATCGCAACCATCTGTACCTGGGGATGCATAAAGGTTTCCTTCGGCATCTGTCTTTCTAAACTGCCCAGGTATGCCATGTGTGATACTCGGGTCATTCTTAGATAATCTCCACTTCCATGGGTTTACATCCATTCGAATTTTTTCTTCACATCCCCAGTACTCTATAACGGGTAGACTCATTAGTTTGACTTGACTAGGAAAGTGCCTCATAATCTCTTTGACTTTACCATAATCATCTTCATGGACAACCTCATCTGCATCCATTTGCCAGCAAAAGTCTTTAGTACATAAGGACCGAGCAACTGCTTTCTGTGCTCCATCGAAGACAGCAAAGCGCTTAGATTCCCAATCTCTCTTTTCTTGATGTACTACTAACCTAGGCTCATTTTTGGACCATTCCAGAATTTCTTTCCACGTACCATCTTCTGATCCACCATCAACTATGACTACTTCATCACAAAACCCTAAAAGACTATTGACGGTTGCTTTCCATGGGTATCCATTTTTTATGCAATTGAACGTTGTGGTATAACCAGATAAAGATGGAGTATATTCCATATTGTGCTTAATTCCATTCCAAAATCTTTGTCTAGTAGCATACATGTATGCCTGGGTATCAAAAATGTTATCGGAACTAAACCATTCTTCAGATGCATGCTGGACATTCTCATTTAGCTGTAGTTTGCACCCTAATAACTTGGCTTCTATTACCATTCTCGGACATGTATCACCGCCCAGTGGAAGATAAACAAAGCCCTCTGCAAGACTGAGCCTTTCTAGTAGCTGGTGATGTGTTAGCCCGCTGACGATTTCGTGCTTTTTATCATTTTCTTTACACCAGTCTAACGCAGCCTGGGTACCTTTGATCCAACTACTAGACTTCAGTACAATCCAGCCGCTTCTTTCTTTATCTTTATTTTTTTCATTGAGTTCTGAAATTTTCAAGAATGTGTCCTCTGAGAATACAGAGCTCAGTACTACATTTTCCTTTTCTTCGAGAAATGGGAACAAATTAACATAATGAATGTATTGCTTTTCTGACATCCACCATAGACTATTTGCACCATAAAAGAAAGCTGATGTTATTTTTCCATGAGTATCATCTTGGCAATTGCACTCAGTACCCTCTGCAGCTAGGTGCTTTTCAGGAGATCGGTATTTGCAATATTTATAATCATACTCTAGTATTGAATAATTTAAGTTAGCTGCGATTGATGGGATAAGATCCCTGTCCATTTCAGTATAGTTTCCAAAAATCCAATATTTCGAAAAACCAGCCTCTAAAAGTTGCATGCTGACATTTCTAGATTTTACTTTATAAACATTAAATGGACTAGATGTTATCAAGGCCTGGCTAGTTAGCTCAGCTCCTCCTGTAAGTTCATCTGCAAAGTAGTCTGCAACAAAGATTACATCTGCATTTTTTACCTGGGATACCGGGTCTTGATTATTGGTGTTGAACGGACTATTACCAAACATTTATACTCCTGTACACATATCATACTACAAAAGCTTTGTTTGTTCAGTAACTTGGGTAATTCTACAAAATGTTCAATAACTTAGATAATTCTATAGATTGTACATTTAGCCAGAGCCACGTACTTTATACTCTAATTACTGAATTCTGAATTACTGAATTACTAAAACTGAATTACTGAATTACTGAATTACTGAATTTAAGAATTTAAGAATTAAATTATTGATATTAAATATTAATAAGTTAACAAATTTAAATTACAGTATCTTAGCAGCTAGACCAGCAATTCGTGATCTTTGTCCCTTAGATAATCTAATATGGGCAGTGATATCTGAGGACTTAAACTTTTCTACTGTAATTGTTAACCCATTAGAATCTTTATCGATGTAAGGTGTATCAATCTGATCAGTATCACCCAGAAGTACTACTTTAGATCCTTTACCAATTCTAGTTAGTACAGTTTTTAGTTCATGAATTGTAGCATTTTGAGCCTCATCAACAATCACAAAGGCATCATTAAACGTTCTACCTCTCATGTATGAAAGAGGGGCAATTTCTATTTTACCCTTTTCTCTCATCAATTCGAAATATGTTTTGTCACCAAACCCTTGCACAAAATTATCAATGAGTGGGTTTAACCATGGTGCCATCTTTTCATTTATATCACCAGGTAAATAACCTAGATCCTTGCCAACCGGCTCTACTGTTCTCGTAAAGATTATTCTTTTATAGACTTTATCTGTTAATTTTTGTACCGCAGATAAAAGTGTCAAGAATGTTTTTCCAGACCCTGCTATTCCAGTTAAACTAACCATCTGTATATTATCGTTGTTTAAGGCATACAGGGCGAAGTTCTGTTCTTTGTTTTTTGGTTCTATTCCTATATTTCTATAGATAGATTTATTGGTTGCGGAAAATATTTTCCCAGATTTATAAACTCCTAAAAATGATTTTTTCGAATCAATATTGCTAAATAAGTTTATAAAATGATTATCATTTAGATCTGTGTCGATACCTAGGTCTTCTATAGATATTTCACCAGTATCATAACATAGATCAATCTTGTTATCATCAACCCCTAGATCGGTAAAACCGGTATAAAATTGGTTATCAACATGAATATGATCCTTATAGTAATCCTCAGCCGATAATCCTAATGCATCGCACTTCACTCTAAGGTTTATATCTTTAGTTACAACTATAACGTTACGATCAGGGTTATGCTCTGCAACATAAAGTGCCGCACCCAATATTTGGTTGTCACCAGAAGATAGATCTAATGCAGACATCTCTTCTCTAGGTTCAATAACCTGCAGATGTATTCTTATAGTTTGATCGTTTTCTTCGATCAATGTTTCTTGATCTAGTCTTCCTTGTTTTCTAAGGCTATCTAGGTACCTGTTAACATATCTAGAGGCTTCTCCAACAATGCCAGGTTTATCTTTAAACCTATCTAGTTCATCCACTACCTTTAATGGCAATACTACATCATTACCATCAAATGAATGTATTGAAGTTTTATCGTAAAGAAGGACACTAGTATCAATGACGAAAATTTTTCTTTTATTCATATTTTATTTGAGCTCAATGCCCATAATATAAATAAACCTAAGTGAATAAAAATATTTATAAATTTCTATAGAATCATAAACAATAAGCTTATATGACTTTTAGAAATTGTTCTTATGGGTAGAATATGAGTAAAGTAAAAAATACAACGTGCCATGGCGTACACGAAAAATATAATAAATCCTGCAAAAAGGCTAGCTGCAAATATTGGTTCAACTGTAAAGAAAACCTAAACTGCGTTCTAATTGCAGCACGAACCGGGCCAATGACCTTGCAGGAAATTGGCGACCGGTTCAATGTAACAAGAATGAGAGTATGTCAGATTGAAAAAACAATTTTCAAAAAACTACACTCTGAAATTGATAAGATTCAATTACCCGTCTACACCGCCGAGCATGACTAGCCCAATAAGGCCAGGAAGCTTATTCTTAATATAAATTCCTGAGAACAAAATATCCGCTCTACCGCCTACATAGGAAACTGCAGCCTCTAATTGGTTACTAACATTTGGGTCATTTGCATGGTCTTCGGTAACCAATAAGAGAAGTGCACCTGACGTTGGAGTCTTTCCTGGCTTTAGACAAGGAGATCCATTTATGGAACCTTGGTAAATGTCAGCACCTAAATTCTTAGAATCAGTATTTTTAATAATGGTGGAACCAATAAATATTCTACCATCCGTACCGAGACATTTTTCTAAATCTTTAGTATCGAAAGTTTGTACAGGTGAGCTTTCTGATGCCATTTTTAGAAACTGCCAAAATAACTTAGCAAAAGTTGAGTTCGCAGCCGGGTACATATTCAAAAGGCCAACTTTTCCACGTAGTAGTTCAAGCTGTTTTTCGTTATCAATTACTATATGTGTAGATTTGCTAACATCTTCTAACAGACTTTCATAATTCTTTACAATTGTTGGGTTCAACATTTCCTGTGCGGTAGGCTTACTAACAACATAGATAACTCTTCCAGTAGCTTCCCTTGTACTTAGGAATCTTTCAAAAGACTTATTCAGTGCATACGCTGCACTTCCTGTTCCACCACCTCCACCACACAATACAAACAACCAATCGATCTTACCAACTCTTGTTCTAAGTGCATCTTCAACCATAGCAGAGTTACTGTCAAAGACCTCTTTGCCTAATGATACATCCTTGCCAACACCATCTGCCCCTGGTATCAGTAGGAAGTGTTTCTCATCTAGATCGGACGGCTGATCTTTTTCTGTGGTATTGATAAGAAAAGTTTTATTGAAACCTATATCAATAAATGCTTTCGCCATCTTTCCACCACCGCCCCCGACTCCAATAAAAGCACATGAGATGGCAGACTTAGCAGTATTTTCAGGTAACGACAAAGAGTCGGAATTATCATTTTCATCGTCATAATTTCCAAGAAAACCAAAATCATCCTCGAATGACTCTTCTTCGACTACCTTGTCTGCTTTCTTTTTTTCAGTATTTTTAGCCATATTATTTATTATTTCCTGATTAATGTTTTTTGGTTTCTCCAAGACAACTTCTGTGGTAACCTTTCCACGTAAATTTCTTAATGAACTCGGAGGTGCCATATCAAGCCTTTAATCGTCCTTGTTGGTCTTTTCGTTAGCTATCATGGTTCGAACTAAATCGGCAGCTTGTTTCTTAAGTAATCGTAACCCTCTTCGAGCTCTAACTCCTGCAGAGGAATTTCCCCCTACGTTCTTGTGCATATCTAATTCTAGGCTCTCTATTAGAACCTTGACTTCATTCCATTGTGTTAATACATCAGACATTTTTTCTCCAATCATTCAATTCCAATTAATTTTGAATCACTTTCTGCTATAGAAGTAGTATATTTTTTTATAGCAGAAGATATTTCAATCATTTCATTTCTATCTTCGAGTTCCAAAGCAAGCATGTAAATTATTTCTCTTATTTGACTTTGCGAAACACCGAAATTTAGTACCTCTCCGACAATTTGACGACACTTGATCCTATCTTCGACGTTTTGCTCGGTATTAGATTTACCATATTTTTTATATTCACTACTCATATAAAAACCTGCTCTGTTTCATTAATAATTTTAAATTTATCCTCAGAAATTAATATCATTTTTTTTATATTGATACTTGAGTCAATGTTTTCTTTTGAAAGAACTATGCTTTCTCCCCATATGTTGTTTTCAATATAGAAATTAATCTCTTCTATCGTAGCAATATCTAACTTATATCTTTCTACTATGTTTAGCAGTTTTTCTGAAAAATTAATAGTAATATCTTCAATCGATACTGCCGTCTTTACATCTTCTTTTCCATTTACAATTTCAGAACGACATAAGTCAAATATTCTATGTAGAACACCACAATTATTACAATTTACAAACTTAGGCCTAATCGTGTCTGATTCATCTAAAATAGAAAATACGACAAATTTATGGTACACAGTTTTAGGTTTGTCTCTATATTGAGGCAAAACACAGTGACACTCTATCAGGTGTTTAACAGGTTTTTTTATTTCACCCACGTGTCTTACGTTTTGTCGACCTAGTCTTTGTGGTTTTCGGCTTTTCACTTTCAAATTTAGAAACAAGCCTCTGAGCTCTCTCAGCCCCATTGAGTGTTGATGACTTAACAGTAGTATCAACTAATCCAAGTATCTTTTCTAAATCATCGTCTCCGAGATTTAGTGTGCCATTTCTAGCTGCACTTGTAATATCCAACTTAAGCTTATCCGTTGTAATTTCACCTAACATCATAATACAAGATGTAACTTCTCTCTCTAGTGACATGTTATCTCCAATACATCCTACCATGGATGCCTATATGGATAAATTATCTATATTTTATAAAAAAATAAAATTTTTCACGAATTTTTATTAAAAAAAGGAGGGAGCCGAAGCTCCCTCCCAGTATTTGTTAGCTAAAAAGCTATAGTGTTATTATGGAATAACAACTGTAACAACGTCGTCGATCTCAAGTGCAAAGAAGAACTTAAGAGCATTCTCTTGTGAACCATGCAATGCATAGTCACCGTTCGACGCAGAAGATCCGGTAAGCATAAGCTGACCGTTGAGATAAACATCAGATGCGTCAGAGTCAGCACCATTATCATGACTAAGATCAGAAGCAACTGTGATGAATGTACTTGCATTCACCGAAGCTGTAACTGTGTTACTTCTCTTGTTACGGGTACCACCAGAAGCAAGACTGTTCAAGGCACCAACAAGAGTTGTTGAACTTGAGAAGTTGCTTGCGAAGCTGGTATACTCAGCCTGGCTGGCGGCTAGCTTGACACCTGAAACGGCATTGCCGTCCTGTGAATCACCGATTGCTGCCATGCCACCGCCGGCGGCAAAACCGTCAGCGAAGCCAATATGCTGGAAGTTATCACCACCGGAACCGGTGAAGATAAGGTGGCGACCAGACTCAGAGCTGATGTACATATCAAACTCGGAAGCAGACATGTAAAGCGATGAGAATCCAGCCAATGTAAAGTTGATCTTATCGTCTGTATTGACGTCGATCGATGTATCACCATCTGCATCTAGGTACAAGAAGTTACCCGAGAGATACGAAGCACCCTCAAGATAGATTCTGGCATTACCTGGTGAAAGGGTGACAGCACTTGACGCAATAAGAGCGAGATCGCCCTGGTCATCAAGGTCAAGATAGTTATTTGCACCGTCAACCTCATAACGTGAGGCACGAGCATTAACAAGTGTCATATCAGCAAGGGTTGTAACTGTACCCTTGAGTGTTGCTTTCTTACCAAAGCCCCAAACATCATTTGCAACACGCCCTAAGACGAGATCGCTATCAGAGGAACCGGAGAAGATTGCAAGGCCACCATTCTGGTTCGCAGAAGCAGCATTAGCAGCCATACCAATAACAACATCCTCAACTAGGAGGTTTGTTGTATCAAGGGTTGTTGTTGCACCATTGACAGTGAGATCACCAGTAACAGTGAGGTTGTCATTAACTGTAACCTCAGAAGTTGCGTGACCAATACCAATAGCAACACCACTTGTGTGTGTACCGAATGAAATAGCACCAGTGGAGTTAATTCCAAGAGTACCAGATGCAACGATTGCCATTGTGCTGGCACCGTCGATTGTGACCGCACCGGAAGCATCGATGTCGAGCTTACCAGAGTCGATATCTAGGATAGAGTTAGCATTCTCGTTTGCATCAATGTGAACAGCAACACCACCTGTGTGGTCACCCTTAATTGTAACCTTGTTGTCGGCACCGCCGGCCTCAAGGGTAAGGTCACCATCAGAAAGTGTGAAGTTCGATGCAGCACTAGAATCAAGACTAATACCACCAGATGTGTTATCGATTGTAACTGCGCCAGAAGCATCAAGATCAAATGCAGCTGTGTCAACGTCAAAAGCGACGTCTGCAGCCTTACCAATATTAATTCCGCTAGCGGCGTCAATATCAATAGTTGTACCGGCATCGATATCGATAGCGGAGTTACGTGTCTCAATATCAAGAGTACCACCGTCAGACTTAAGGTTAAGTCCGGATGAACCCGAGATTGTAAGAGCACCCTTTGTTGTCACATTCGATGCACCAACACCATCAATGGAGAAAGTGCTTGTACCGTCGATCGTGATTGCACCAGAGGCATCAACATCAAGCGTTGAAGAATTGACGTCAAAAGCAACATCTGAGTCTGTACCCAGATTAATGCCGCCTGCACCATCGATAGATAGAGCGCCAGCAGCTGTGCTGATTGCTGTGGCCTGGTTGAAGTCCATGACAGAACCTGTAATATGAAGGTTCTGACTTAAGTGACCGGCTGCCTGGTTAGAGAAGTCCGAGCCACCGTGAAGTCGCTTGATCGATGAAGCAAGGTGGCCTAAGACCACACT
>Ga0098061_1000807_pt1 | contig 15394 bp, 43 predicted proteins | sample 22_taG_FD_92579 | JGI IMG/M metagenome (GOLD analysis project Ga0098061, IMG submission 92579) | Marine viral communities from the Subarctic Pacific Ocean - 22_ETSP_OMZ_AT15343 metaG | ecosystem: Environmental > Aquatic > Marine > Oceanic | place: Subarctic Pacific Ocean | collected 2015-01-20 | reverse complement strand
TATGATGTGTCTGTGGCTAGCGATTACTACGCATGGTGCGAATATAGTTCGCCATATTACGAAGCACCAGGATATTGTCAAGAAGACTATTACGAAGAGTACACTTGTTGTAGCTGGGATGTAGGCTATGGATGCTTCGAAGAGTGGTGTTTTTGGAATGATACCTGTGAGTGGTACTTCGACCAGGATGAGTGCTATTAAAGGAACACCATAGGAGTACCTTATGTCTGAAAATAAGCCAAAGATTCCATCATTCCTATTCAGATTATACCTGTCTAGGCGCGAAGCGAAGCTAATCTTGGATCGTTTAAAATTAAGCGAGGAAGAGATTCAGGAGAAACCTTGGAAGGGTAGGCTCCAACAGAATTTAGTTAATCTAGTCAAGCGTTCCTTAGTTAAGAAGGGAGCACCAACAACGGAGGATAAAGATGCAAGCTGACGTAGTTTTAGGTTTACAATATGGTGACGAGGCAAAAGGTAAGGTTACTCATTATCTCGCGAGGTATAAAGACTATACACACGTATTAAGATTTAATGGTGGCTGTAATGCAGGGCACACCATTTATCATAAGGGGCGTAAGTTTGTTACGCATCACATCCCAGCCGGTGTTTTCTACGGCGTCAAATCTATTATAGGACCTGGATGTGTAGTTAGTCCCAAGCATCTCTTTGAGGAGATAGAACGTCTCAAAGAGGGGGGCATCGATGTGACGGGAAAATTATTTATTGCCGAGAATGCTCATGTGATAACAGAAGAACATTTAGCAGAGGAGAACGCAGAGACCAAAATTGGTACCACAAAGCGCGGGAATGGACCGGCTTATCGGGACAAATATAATAGGACAGGAGTCCGCGCCTTTGAAGTCTCTGATTTGAAGCCCTATCTTGTTAACGTATATGAAGAATTTCATGGAGATACTTGTGTCAATATATTGTGTGAAGGCGCACAAGGCTTTGGACTAGATATCGACTGGGGTGACTATCCTTTTGTAACATCCAGTCATTGTGGTCTAGGAGGAGTATTTTTGAACGGTGTTTCTCCTCATTGGATTAGAGATGTGTGGGGGGTTGCTAAAATGTACGAAACGTATGTAGGGTCCAAATCCTTTGAGCCAGATCAAGCTGTTTTCCAATCTTTGCGTGATGCAGGCGAGGAATACGGTGCAACGACAGGACGCCCACGGCAGTGTAATTGGATGAACTTGGATTTCCTTCAACGGAACGCAAGATTTAACTCTGTTAACAAGCTGGTGATCAATAAGGTCGACGTGCTAAGGGAGCTGGGACAATGGAAGCTTTACCATAAAAATGAACTACTTGAATTTGAAAATGAAGCGCAAATGTGCGAATACATCTCTGGTGTACTAAATAAAGTAGAGGTCTTTTTTTCCGACGATAAGAACAGTATCTAATCTTATGAAACCAAAGAAGCTACAAAAGCGGCTAGCCTTGATTTCAAGAGCCAACGCTAAGATCAGTTATCTCAAAGAAGCAAATGTTTTCACGACGGATTTGGAGGCGTTGAATATTTTACAAGAGATGGTCAGCGAACTACAAGAAACAATATCAGAAAATCTAAAACTTTCGAAAGAAATGCAGATCAGTAAATCTCTTGGAACGAGGAACGAGAGGAAACACAAATGAAAGTATATGTACCCAGCAAGGCAGATGAAATATTAGAGCTAGCAAAGAAGGAGCTTTATCTTTTGAAGACGGCTATCAAGACCGAAAGCGAAGAGAAGCTTAATACCCGTATTGATAAGATTCGACAGTTACTTATAGAGATGGAGGAATCTAAATAATGGATGAATACGACGTCGCCCAGAATTTACTTAAAAATATCTTAGCTAATATTAAAGTCATAAGAGAACTTTATTCATCACATCTAGAGGACTCCGACTTTGAATCTCTTCTTGAGGATGGAGACTTTAGCTGGTTCTTAGATATTTTAGATGAAATTGAAAATTAAAGCTTGACTTTTAAGACCGTGTGCATATAATATTAAGAGAAAAGGGGGAGTATCCGCTCTGTCTTATAAGCAGTTGAAACGGTAAATGGTTACACGCGGGTTCGATCCCCGTCTCCCCTACCAAATTAAGAACACATATGTCGAAAAGCCAGGAAAAATATCTACAAGAACTTGCAAAGTATAGTGATGTGATCCTAAATACGAGCACTACATATGTGAAAAAATCATTACCAAGTGAAAAGATTAAGATCTTGGAAGTGCAAGAAGGGGTTGTGGTTCTGGAGAATGTACGGACTGGCAATATCTTCACTAAGACAACTCATTGGTGCAGAAAGAATCTCGTTCCGAGCGGAGAATAAAGATATGGGAAAATATTTTGATACAATAATTTTAAGCGGGGGTTTTGATCCAGTGGAGCAGAAACACCTAAACATGTTTAGGGCCGCTTCACAGCTAGCTTGCAAGGTAGTGGTCGGGCTCAATTCTGACGAGTGGCTACAAAAGCACAAGGGGGCACTCAACACTCCTTTCCTTGCGCGTAAGGAAGCCCTAGAAGCTCTAGAAAATGTACACGAGGTTCTATCTTTTGATGATAGCGATGGAACAGCACAGGCTCTCATAAGTAGCTTAGATGCAGCGTACCCCACTCACGATTTGGCGTTTGGTAACGGGGGCAACCGCAAGATACAGAATACCCCAGAAGTAGAAATTTGTCAGAAGCTTGGCATTGCTCAAGTGTGGGGCGTGGGGAATTGTTTTGATTAGGAGGAACTATGTTTGAAATGCTTGAAGGAACATCGATGTTATTTGCCTTGCTAGGTATCAATATATTTATGTTATATATGGTTAGACATGTGATAAGGGATAATAAAGATGAATGAAGAAGACCTAGAGATTGATTTTGAAGATATCGATATGAGAGATTTGGATTCTCTCATAGACGATAGTTGGATTGATGGTGTCGAGAGTACAGGAATTATTCAAATCGATTTAGACTATTTAGACTGAGGTTGATTAGAATGAAGCCAGGTGATCTAGTAAAATGTATATATTGCCCCTTGGTGGATGGGCTTAAGCCCATTGATTATCCTATTTTTTTGAGGGTAAAGAATGAGACTTATAAGCTTTCCCAATCTATAAAAGATGAGTTAGGGATAGTTATTGAAGTGGCAGAATATCCTCATAGAGACTTTACGACGAACAAGGGCAAGAAGATTCATATTCATTTTTTCAATGGATCCAAGTGGGCTCTCTATAAAGAGGAGCTGGCGTTACTTAATGTATCTTAAAAGGATTAAAGACTATTTATATTATTATGAAACTCTTGCTTGAAAATTGGCGAAAGTATCTCTCAGAATCAAAAGCAGAGATAAACAACGATCTTTCAGAGATAGCATTTAACACGATGTCTGCGATGTCTGTGTTTCGCGACGACAACCTCTCAGAAGCGGAAGCAGCGGATCTCCAATATCTTGCAAGCAATGCTGCGAATCCAGATGCAGAAGTTGTTGATAGATTTTATGACTCATTATACGGTGGAAAGCGAGCCGGTTTCCTCTCCGCTTATTCGCGTGACGAGTTGGCTAGAATGGATTTATATCTCTTAGACGGACACAACGCAGGCTTCGCCATTAAGGATGGTGACGATATCGTTAGCGTCCACAATAACTCTGAGCTAAGAGGTTTGGGAAGCGAATTTATGAGAAAAGCCAAAGAGGTTGGAGGCGCAAGACTAGATCACTTTGATGGTTTTTTGAGTGGCTTGTATAGAAAATACGGCTTCAATAATGTGTATGAAGTATATCAGTGGGATGAAAAATATAAACCTGCAAAATGGAACTATGACGCGGTAGACATTTTGAATCCACAAAATAGTATATATGCAGACGCACTTGACGATATGATGTACGAAGATCCTGGTGCTCTCCCAAATGAAGAAGTCGACATCAAAGCTGAAAGCGGACTGGATATTGACATTAACCCGAAATTAAAATATAATAGTTACAAATATGGACGCCCTGATGTAATCATGAGAAAATTATCTTAATTTTAAATTCGGAGAAACAATGAAGAAAGAAATACTTTATAAAGTACATGAAGGCTGTTATTTTAAGAAAGAAGAACTCACAGCCATGTGGTCGGAGAAATACAGTGATCCTAAGTTGGATCAAGAATGCTATTTGGTAAGAGTGATGCTCAAAAATAATTCTACTATATTAACTATCGCACATTCTCCCTCTAAGGAAGAGGCAGACAAGATGATTAAAGAAATAAACAAGACTTGATTCTGTGTCAAAAAATATTTATAATAAAAGAATGGAAAAAGGAATTTTAAAAGTAGGGGATTTGGTAAAATCCAAATGGTGTACTGATTACAATGAAAATGATTACGGAATTGTTAAGTGTGTATCAAAATCCAAGTCCCATGGCTATGTAGCGGTAGCGTGGACTGATGATTTTTTTAGTGAGTGGCAAGCTGAAGGATCTTTGGATCTAATAAGCGATGGAACATCTTAATGAAAAGCGAGACCTTAAAGTTAGCTTGGTTTCTTATTGCTTATATTTTTAATTTTGGTGATGCTATCTTTACAATGTATGCTATATCTATGGGGGCAACCGAGTTAAATCCTGTTATGGCATATGCTCTAGACATCGATCCTGTATTTTTTCTATGCGTAAAGGTATTGGTTTTTGCATTGGCGCTCGAATATATTGTGCGGAGGGCACCGAGGCTATTGATTTACACTGCTATTCTCTATACTTTTGTAATGGGTTGGCATCTATCTTTTTGGATGGGGATTTGGTAAATGAAAATCGGTGACTTGATCAAGGTAGCTTTTTGCCCTCCTCCTGAGAGCAGTTTTTATGACTGCGGGTGTTTTTTCTGCTCTAACGAGAGCAATCGTATGGGGATAATCAAAAAGATACAGCAATCGGAGACGTCTGCTGCAAAGGCGTACACCGTTCAGTTCGATATAGGCGAGTGGATAGTCTTTGAAGAAGAAATGGAGCTAGTAAGCGTAGTAAGTGATGGCAAATAAATATTTCCCTTGACTTTGGAGAAACGGTATGTATAGTAGATATATGAAAGTGGGAGACACAGTAAGAAGTTGTGGCATCATTGGGCGAATTATACGCTTCCAGCAAAAGACCGGCGATGTGATAGTGAAAGACAAGAAAGGAAAGCTGCACGTTTTTCTTCAAACAAAGTCAGAGGTCGTGTGTGATCAAAGCAAGAATCGGTGATTTAGTGATGTTCGATGAGACCAATAATAGAATTAAGACACCATGGCAGAATAAGCTTGGTATTATTATTGAGATGCGTCCGTATGCGCGTTGTGTAGTTCATTGGCCCGATGGCGGCACAAGCATGCCTGAGCTACGAATATTAGAGGTGCTGAACAAATGTGGGGGAGCAAGTAAGAACAAATGAATCCATGGTTTCTTTATGTGCTACGTTGCAACGATGATACTTTTTATACTGGAGTAACAAATGATCTTGACCGTCGCGTCAATGATCACAATTGCTCCCCAAGGGGCGCAAAATATACAAAGTCGCGTCGACCAGTACAGTTAATTTATTGGAGAGATTTCAAGGATCGATCCTCCGCGCAAAAAGCTGAATATAAATTTAAGAAATTAACCAGAGGTCAGAAAGAGAAAATCATAAATGAACATCTATAAAGTATTAACAGTGAGTATGGTGCTGATAAGCATTCTTCTGATATATAATAGTTATGAGAAGAAGAGAGCATTGGATTCCTGTATTCATGATGTGACTGAGGAATGCGCTGGTTTGTTTGCATATGCTTCTGAGCTAGAAGAAGAGAATGCAAGGCTTAATAATGTTTTGCGGGAATGTCGATTGAATGAAAGTCGGTGATCTGGTGAGAATCGGCCGACGCAACGCTTTGTTACATAATAATATTGGCTTGATTATTGGGTTATGCGCTCCTGCCGCCACCCGCCAAGATGATGTGTGGAGAGTACAACTTTGCGACAACACATTGGTGCCCGATTTGGGGGACCACTTGCTTTTCTTGACACGAGATTTGGAGATTATCAGTGAAGCCAGGTGATCTAGTGAAAAGAAAGTCAACAGAGTGGAGTCAGGCACGGGCGGATCATGATAATTGCGGGATAGTTGTCGAGGAGGTTAAGGGAACAAACCCCTATATATATTATATGGTTTGGTGGGGTGGGAATCACAATAGTACCACCCCGCTAACAGAGAATCAATTGGAGATGGTAAGTGAATGTAGGTGATTTAATCAGAGATAGAGACTATCCTGACGATTGTCCAGGCATAATCGTTCGCATAGATGATCGAAGAAAATCAAGTCCGTACATCGTTTTATGTTCTGATGGAGTTTGTAGGTCATTTCCAAAGCTCTACGTTGAAACTGACTGCGAAATTATAAGTGAAAATAGGTGATCTCGTATCAATACGACCTATTTTTGGTCGCGCCCTTGACAAAACCATTGGCGTTATTATAATTGAAGCAGAATACGAGGGCTATAAAGGACCGAAACCGATGAGAACATTCTGCATCCAGTGGTTCGCGGACAGACCGCAGCAATGGTGGGACGAAGACGATTTGGAGTTGATAAGTGAAAGTCGGTGATTTAGTGAGATGCGTCAATTCGTATCTCTTCAGTTCAGTTGGTATCGTTGTTAATCGTCGTCTAAAAGATGGTTCAACTACGCATTATTACTATAGCGTACTTTTTGATGATGAAATAAACGTGTTTAGCGGAAGTCGACTGGAGATTGTAAGTGAAAGTCGGTGACTTGATTGAGTGTCCCGCAGGAATTGGGTTGATAACTGACACCGGCAACGCGAGCCGTCGCGGCTCCTTCGCCCATGGGCAATATGTTTTTGTGCATTTTCTCGGTGGATGGGGCAATGTCGTTGTCTATTGTGATACATTGAAGGTGATAAGTGAAAATCGGTGATCTGGTTAAGCCTGCACCATATTTTCCTTGACTTTCCGAATACCGTACTTATAATTAGAGCGTAACCTACAGAAAGGAGACAAGAAGATGGTCTGGATGAAAGATCCAAAAACCGGCCGGAGCAAGAGAACGGTTCATTGTGGCTGGTGCTATGAAACAGGACACAACCGTGCGGGCTGTCCCCACTTAGGGGAAGCCATGAAGAAAAGAGTCGAGGATCTTAAAAAACAAATTGAAAGGGGCGTGTTTGAGAACTCTCATTGGGACGAATCAAAAGCCAGATTTGAAATCGACCGCGTAGAAAAAAGATACGGCAGGGGCAAAACGCGCAAGAAAAGTACGTGTTCTTATTGTGAAGATGAAGGGCACAATAGAAGGTCATGCGAATTTCGTAAGAGTGATGTGCGTGCAGACGTTCAGAAAACCTTGTCGGCACGCAAAGAAATCGCGACCCGATTAGACCTTTCGGGATTTGGTCCCGGTGCTCTCGTCATTATCCATAAAAAATGGGGTGACGAGCCAGGAGAACAGCCTGCTTTGGTGGACAGTATCAATTTTGCCGCCATTACTCATGAAAATGTTTTCGGTGGCAATCATGATTTTACAAGATTAGCAATTGCTAGAGGGTTCCCCACAGAGGATTACCCAAAAGGGCGAACCTATCCAATTTCACTGCCTTTAGATGTAATTGATATTCATAATCGCGCAACCAAGGCAAAACTTCACTGCTATACACAGTTTGATGCTTATGAATTGGTATCTCCTGTTAATGTCTCAGCCCCAGATGAGTTTTTAACTCTAGAGGGTTGTTCAAGGGGTGTTCGTTTGTCGGGCAAGTTTGAAGGCCGACGACCTCTTGAGTATAGCGATCCGCGTTATTCACCAGAGGAGAAATAATAATGACTTTGAAAGAAGCACACAAACTACAACCTGGCGCAATCGTTAGGGAATCTTGGGGGCATGCCTGGAATCAAGGGCTTGTCTTAGCTAAAACATATGTGAAAGAATCCCATAGAGCCAAGATGTTATGTCAAACGAAGGAGGAACGCTACGATATCGTCGTTCATTGGCTAAAAGGTCCGAGGACAGGAGCCAGAGAGACAAATCCAGACACCTATCAAAATTGGGAATTGATGCTGCTTTCTCATTATATCCCTTGACATTCAGGAATCCGTACCTATAATTTAAACGTACCCCACTAACGAAGGAAAAGCAAAATGGGTTATCGTTCAGAAGTAGTCTTCGCAGTTTCAGAAGAAGTGATTCCCGCTTTGATGTGTTTGTTCGCAAAGAAGCCAGAGGTACAGAAGCTTTGCACTGAATATTCAGAGTTAGATACTGACTACCAAGATGGTTGGTTGATGCGTTGGGACGATATCAAGTGGTACGAATCCGACACTGTGATAAGTGATCTTGTGAATTTCATTGAGGCTTTAGAATCTGATGACTTGTCTGATTATGGATTAGATATCGATGACTTCGCAGACGGATGGTATCGTCACTTCAAGTTTATTCGCATAGGCGAAGAATATGAAGATATAGAGTCTAAGGGATACGGATTTGACGACATCCGGTTGAACCGAGCAATTTCATACTAAATATTGACTTTAAACATTCTGTCCTTATAATTATATTATAAGAGGATAATAGATCAAAATGAGTATTAAGAACGACAATTTCATTTCCAGGATTGCAAAGCTTGCAGATTCCCCTCATCTCTCCGCGTGGGAGCAAGGCTTTATGGGGTCTCTCAAGAGCACCTTGGATAAGTGGGGAAGCTTAACAGCCAAGCAACACTCTGTTTTGCAATCTATCGAAAGCAAAAATGACCCTGTACAAATTGCTGCTAGAAAGTCATGGGCAGAGAATTTCACCGATGAAATGCGTGAAAAGCTTGTGATTGCCGCTCGTTATTATATCGACAACCCTCCTTATTTTGCCGAAGCTGCTGATAGAGTGCTTGCGGATGAGGAATATGTGCCTTCACAAAAGCTTTACATCAAGATGGTTGAGAATAAGTATGTCAATCGTGTCATTGCGAACATCGAATCTGAACCAACCTATCCGGCCGGCTCAATGGCTTGCGTCAGAGCCACTGCTAGTGGCACTCTCGGACGTTTGCGGAACAAATTGGTAATGGTAGTCGAATACCCTGACAAGTTGCCTCGTGCAGCCAAAGGTGCTAAGCCAGTGGTCATCCTGCCGGTAGGTTCAACGGAGATGATTGAAACCGAAGAACGTTGGCTCAAACGCGCCAGCGTATAATTTCCTTGACTTTTGGAATCAGGTAGTTATAATTGGTATCGTTGATTAAAGCACTGTGGCGGAATTGGCATACGCAACGGACTTAAAATCCGTCGCCCGTAAGGGATTGAGGGTTCAAATCCCTCCAGTGCTACACTTGAGAGGAGATACGAGTGGATTTCACTTTAATTACAGTAGTTTACCCGATAATGACGGCATTAGTTCTGGCTTATCGAATTTTTGTTGCATAAAAAACTTGACAATCGTTTTTTCGTATTTATAATTTAAACATCAAAGGAAGCTAATACTTATAGTATAGGAGAGTAAGATGGCTGTTGATTTTAAGACATTTCGTTCCGTGGCAACTCACGTTATCGCTATTAAGAAACCCGTCCTCTTGCGAGGACGCCATGGCGTTGGCAAATCGGAGATCGTATATCAGGTAGCTGAAGATCTCAAAATGCCTGTCGTCGAGCGACGAGCGTCACAAATGACCGAGGGCGACCTCATCGGCTTGCCAAAGACTGATGGAGACGTCACCTCTTTCTGTCCTCCTGACTGGTTTCAGCATGCATGCGAGAAAGCAGTTGTTCTCTTCTTTGATGAAGTTGATCGGGCGGTTACAGAGGTGCGTCAAGGACTTTTCGAGTTAACTGACTCTCGCAAACTTTTTGGAAAGCATTTGCACCCTGAAACCATTATTCTTGCCGCTGTTAACGGTGGCGAACATGGCTCTCAATATCAGGTAGGGGAAATGGACCCGGCTGAATTGGACCGATGGACCGTCTTTGACGTGGAGCCCAGTGTTGAAGACTGGCTTGAATGGGGCAAGGATGAAATTGATTCACTTATTTGGGACTTCATTAATCAGAATCGCTCTCATTTGGAGCACTCTGAAGACTTTGAGCCTAACAAAGTTTATCCCTCACGTCGTTCTTGGAAGCGCTTGAATGATTGTTTGCTCCAAGCTGAACTTTTGAGCGTGGAAAACAAAGGAAATACTCAAGTGTATCATCTTTCAAATGCTTTCGTAGGTATGGAAGCAGCCGTTGCTTTTAACGACTTTGTTTTGAATTATGAGCGTCAAGTAACCATCGAGATGGTGTTGGATGATGGGCAACTCGAAAGGACGTCAGACTTCGGAATTAATGAGCATTGTGCTTTGATTGAGAAGATGGAAGCCAGTGATACTTTCGTAGAACCTATCACGGGGGACCAAATTCAGAATCTAACGGACTACTTCGTAACACTCCCTTCTGAAGCAGCAATGAAGCTTTGGACGGTACTCGGCAAAGGCGATAATCAAAATGTAATCGCGTTGCACAAAGGAACGTCCGCTGATGGCACCAAGGTTTCAGCAAGAATGGTCGAGATGCTGACCGGCAAAGAGGCAAAGGAGAAGAAGTCCAAGAAATAAGAGTTACGCAAGGGGATATAGAAGAGAGGTTCAATTAACTACTTTTGCTTGTAAGGTAGTGAAACATAAACAAGATAGTAAGGCTGCTCTACGAGAAATCAGCCCCCCTTGCACTTTTTTCCTTGACTTAAGCAAATCCGTCCCTATAATTAGTATGTAACAGGGAGACACAACGTGTTTAATCTTAATGATCACATATTTCGTTTGCTTCAACGTGAACCGTTCTTCGCTGCTCTTTCACGACGCATCGAGAAGACGGAATCCAAAGCAATTCCTACAGCCGGCGTCCGCGTTAATCCTGATACTGGCTATTATGAGATGATGTACAACGCAGACTTCTTTGAAAATCTGACTGATGGTCAAAGATCTGGCGTGTTGGTTCATGAGTTTTATCATCTTGTTTTTGAACACGTTGCTGGGCGCTTGCCTGATGAGCTTGAAGGTGCAATGGTCAAGCCTACTAGGGAGCAAGGAAAGCTTTTTAAGCTTTGGAACATAGCAACTGATCTTTCAATCAATTGTCATATTGGCAAAAAGAAATTGCCCCCGAATTGTTGTTTTCCGGGCGAAGGAATGTTTGAGGATTTTCCAGAGTATGAGACCGGCGAATATTACTATGAAAAGCTGAAAGAAAAAGTTGAAGAGGCCAAAGACAAGGCAAAAGGTGATGGAGGCTTCGATCCTGATAACGCTGGGCAATTTGATGAACATGGCGAATGGGGCGATGATGGTTGTGATGATGCTGTAAAGGAGATCGCCAAAGAACGTTTGAAGGAAGCAATGAAAGGGGCAGTCCAAGAAGCATCAAAGCATGGGAGTTGGGGTAGTATCTCAAGTAGCACCAAACGTGATATTATGAAGAGGATCTCCACTCGTGTTGACTGGCGCAAAGTATTGCGATGGTTTGTTAAATGTTCGCAGCGCTCTAACAAGCGTTCAACCCCTCGTCGCTTGAACAAACGTTACCCATATGTTCACCCTGGCAGAAAGACGGAACGGGTTGCTAACATTGCGATCAGCATTGATCAATCTGGTTCAGTGTCCGATGAAATGCTAGCGACTTTCTACGCTGAATTGAACAAACTTGCTGCAATTGCCGCCTTCACTGTTATTCCATTTGATACACAAGTCGCAGAAGATAAAGTACACACTTGGAAAAAGGGAGAAAACAAGAAGCAAGAGCGTGTTTTATGCGGAGGCACAGACTTTGATGCTCCAACGGCATATGTTAATAAGGGCAACTTTGATGGTCATATTGTACTGACTGACATGTGTGCCCCTAAACCTAAGCCTTCAAAATGTTCAAGAATGTGGATGACTGATAAAAGAAACGGAAGCAATCCATATTTTCAAACGAATGAAAGAATTGTTATTGTTGATTAAGGAAAATGAAATGAGAAACTTGATTAAACTTTTGTATTCTGTCACGGCAGGATTGGAACAAGCTTTAGTAACGTTTGATACCATTACGAGGGCTGAACATATTCAAGCTACCTTGCCAGTACCTAAACAAATGAAGCAACGCCAAATAGGCTTTGCTGTTCATAGAGAGGAAACACAAAGTGAAACTTAAGGCTACTCTAGGCGATTTGTTATATGCAGAGCATAGCAACACTTTCGGATTGATTTATAAACTAACTCCAAAGAAGGTCTATTACTATGCTTTGGGGGAAAATGGAATAGGGGGACCTTATAAAATAGGAAAAGAGTTTCTTTATGAAAAGATCGATGATGGTTCATGTGAACACATCTTAGGAAAGACAAAACACAGAAGAAGGAGAAATGAAAATGATTACGCTTGAAGAATTGATTGAGCATCGAGATTGTCTTGATGGCATTGCACGAGGAGACCGAACCACTGTGGAAGAAGCAGAATCGGTTCAGGTAGCCTTAAGCATGCTGAACGCTTTAATCACTCAGCTAGAAAATCAATCCGTCGCCTTGACTTTTTGATATCCGTTGTTATAATTGAAGTGTAGGAGGGAAGCATATGCAACCTGGAAACTTAGTCAGAACAACGCGAGAAAGGATAGGCGTACCACTGGGCACGCTAGCCTTGATTGTTGCTTATTATCCAACGATACCTTCACAAACCGTCGAGATCTGGGAAGTTCAGTTTTTAAACGGACGTCATCGCAGATTTTTGAAACAGGACTTGGAGGTTATTGGATGAAAGTCGGTGAGTTGGCTAAAATAACACGATCTCATCCATCTTCAACGGTTGACGTTAAGGCTGGCGACTTGGGATTGATTATCAGACATGACCCGGTGGGATATCACAACGTTGATATCTGGGAAGTTCAACTAATGAACGGAAAAAGATTTAGATATTTGGAAAGTGATTTAGAGGCTATCAAATGAATCCTGGTGATTTAGTTAATGTCCGTTACGGTTGTAAACCCGTGATTACAAAAGTGGGAATAATTATTGAGGAGAACAATGGTCAACCATGGCATCATTGGCACGTTTTATTGGAAGGTCAATCTTTTCTTTTGCCAGTGAGCTTTCTTGAGGTTATCAGTGAAAGTCGGTGACCTCGTAAGAATGACAATGGGTGAAATGCTCTCATGGGAGAGACAGGAGAAATGGGGTCGCGGTATTGTTACGCAGCTAAACATTTTTTCTAGTAACAAAGACTTGGTTGAAATATATTGGTTCAAATGGGGACGTCGTAACCATATCAAAGAAGCGATTGAGGTTGTAAGTGAAAGTCGGTGACTTGGTAAGGCGTAGGTTCAGCGATGACTTAGCGCTAGCGATTGAGGTTGATGAATACCACGTCACTTTATTGTGGCTTGATGATGGCTTGCTTGATCGATGTTCAAAGATTCTTATGGACTCTTGGAAAGTAGTTGAGGTTGTAAGTGAAAGTCGGTGATTTAGTTACATATAGTTCTAGTGGGATATCCGATAATTTTGTTGGCTTAGTCACTGAAAGCGGCGTGTGGACTGGAAATTGTGACGTTAAAGTTTTATGGAACACAGAAGAAGAATCTGTGACGCAGAAAAGTTGTTATCTGAAGGTAATCAAATGAAAGTCGGTGATTTAGTAAAACACAAATTGATTGATTCTTTGGGCATCGGTTTTGTGATTAGTCTGCAAGGTGCTCACACTATGGTGCGCTGGTCACACAGTCACTCAGGTTCAGGACACGCAGGCGAGCAACCAACATTAGAAGTAGTCAACAAGTTGGAGGTGATCAGTGAAAGTCGGTGACGTTGTAAAATTGAAAGGCAAAACTTCCCACGGCAAAAATAGAGTGAGGGAGCAGGGAGAACTTTGGAAGGTTCTAAATTTTTCAACTGCTTTACCGCATGGACCTTTTCCCAAAGGAACCCCAACTGTTAAACTAATTACTTTAGATGGGAAACACTGGCGTATAATTTCGCATCCCAATGATGAAAATTTTGAGGTAACAAATGAATAAAAGACTGAAGGTAGGAGACTTAATTATGTGTCACAATGAGCCCGCTTTAGTTACTAATGCTTCTTCTGTATACTCAGGTTACGTTGAAGTGATGATGTCTAATGGTTATAAAAAACTAGTCAATGGAATGAATTCGGAAATAATAAATGAAGGTGGGTGACTTAGTTGAAGTCGGTGCGCAAGGTGGACGCAAGAACATGCGCAACCCTATGTATGCCTTGATAGTTGGCTTTGATACTCGCGGCTGGATTCGCATACGTTTCATCGATGATGAATATAATGGTGACTGGGATCACTTGTGCTATCCCAAGGGAACTTTGCGTTTAATTTCAGAGGCTTAAAAGAAAGATCGTTTTTTTTCTTGACAATCGGTCATCCGTACTTATAATTAAAGCGTAAGAGGGACACACCCAAGGAGTTGAAAGATGTCATTAGGAAAACAAAAAGCCACGTTAGGAAATGCCGGCTCACGACGAGTTGAGAGAACCCGTCGAAGCTTTGGCCAACAATTACATACGCGCCCGATGCCGGCAAGGATTCATCTCCGCGCCCAAATGGCAAACGGTAATATTCTAGGCATTGCTCAAATCAATGATCGTTTTATGGTTGCCATCTTCAATCAACACGAGCAGCCTTTAAGCGAACCCACCATCTTCAGCGGAGGCAATGGACGAACCAATGCCGCCACTTTTGCAAGCGATCTTCTTGGTCGCAGAGTTTCTCTCTAACTATTAAATTATAAGGACAAGCACAATGACCCGTCAGCATTTTGAACTAATCGCCAAAGTCGTCAGCACCATCGACAACGAAGACACGCGCCGTGAAACCGCGTTGAACTTCGCGAATGAGCTTCAGCATCTCAATCCTCGCTTCCGCGTCGACTTCTTCTTGAAAGCGTGCAATCCCTAGCCCGAATCCGCGCATTTTTATCGCGCCAAATTTTCCCCCTTAATAAAAAAAGCTAAAATATTTTCATTTTCTTCTTGACATTGGCACCCTTGGTGCTTATAATTAAGAAGAATCAAAAAGGAAAAGGAGTTTCCACAATGACTAACTTACATTCAGTTATGACCCGCGACGAAGCCATTACTTATTTTGAAGAGCAAATTTTGCCCTTCATCAGAGAAGAGTACGAGAAAGATGGTATACCTGATATCCCGGCACGCTGTGAAACTTGGAACAATTGGACGGACGGTCTTTGCAAAGATGGTCAAATTTCCGATTGGCAATATGAAAATTGGTCTCATCCCCCTTGTTGCGACTAAGGGGGCATTGACTCATGATTTACCTATTGGCATTTAGCATCGGGATCGCAGCCGGATTCACTTACGGAATGATTAGCATCAAGCTAGTTTAAAAGGACGAGGCAACAACAAATG
>Ga0098061_1000801_pt1 | contig 15494 bp, 7 predicted proteins | sample 22_taG_FD_92579 | JGI IMG/M metagenome (GOLD analysis project Ga0098061, IMG submission 92579) | Marine viral communities from the Subarctic Pacific Ocean - 22_ETSP_OMZ_AT15343 metaG | ecosystem: Environmental > Aquatic > Marine > Oceanic | place: Subarctic Pacific Ocean | collected 2015-01-20 | reverse complement strand
GGATCATCAGGTTCAAGCGGATCTTCTGGTTCAAGCGGAACATCTGGAACCAGTGGTGCAGATGGTAATTTTGGTGGTGTATCATTCAAATATGATTTCAGTACAACACTAACAGATTCCGACCCGGGTGCTGGCAAATTAAGACTAAATAACGGTACAGAGAATGCAGCAACTATAATTTATATAGATGATGCTGATTTAGATGGTACAGATATACAATCATATCTAAGAACTATTGATGATTCTACTTCAGCTATAAAGGGTCATGTAAAGATTTCTAATTTAACAGATAGCAGTCAGTTTATATTATGGACGATTTCAAGTTTAGCTGAAGCATCTGGATATTTTAAAGTAACAGTATCCCCAGTTGACTCATCTGCTACTAGTCCTTTTAGTAATGGAGAGGATATATTTGTTACATTTGCAAGAACTGGGGACGCAGGTTCATCAGGTTCATCAGGTTCATCTGGAACCAGTGGCACAAGCGGATCAAGCGGAACCAGTGGATCATCTGGATCATCTGGAACAAGCGGTACATCAGGTTCTTCTGGTTCAAGCGGATCTTCAGGTTCAAGCGGATCATCCGGTACAAGTGGAACATCTGGATCAAGTGGAACTTCTGGAACATCCGGTTCATCCGGTGATGATGGTGGAACAGGACCAACTGGACCATCTGGTTCTTCAGGAACAAGTGGATCTTCAGGTTCAAGTGGAACTTCTGGTTCTTCAGGTTCTTCTGGATCAAGCGGAACTTCTGGATCCTCAGGTTCTTCAGGAACAAGTGGAACCTCAGGTTCTTCTGGAACAAGCGGAACTTCTGGATCTGATGGTGGAACTGGACCAACAGGACCATCTGGTTCTTCAGGAACAAGTGGATCTTCAGGTTCAAGCGGGACGTCAGGTTCAAGTGGATCTTCTGGTTCAAGCGGAACTTCTGGAACATCTGGTTCAAGCGGAACTTCTGGAACATCTGGTTCATCCGGAACATCTGGTTCATCCGGATCAAGCGGATCTTCTGGTTCTTCAGGTACATCTGGATCAAGTGGAACATCTGGAGACAAAGGTGGAATAAAATTTGGATTTGAAACTTCTACAAGTATGGCTGATCCAGGCGCTGGAGATTTTAGATTCAATCACGGTACTTTTGCATCCATTACAGCTATGGCAATTGATGCTGTGGATGATAACGGAACTGACGTATCTGATTACATAGCAACTTGGGATGATTCGAATGCTACAACTAATCGCGGATTTTTAACAATACAATCAAACGTGCTTGGTGATGCTACGATAGCTGTATTTAAAGTTGATGGAGCTGTTACTGATAATACGGGCTGGTTACAAGTAGCAATAGATCCAGTAGCTGGAGCTATTCCTTCAAACGGTGAAATATGTGTAATGTCATTTGCAGCAGCAGGTTCATCAGGAACATCTGGCTCAAGTGGATCCTCAGGTTCTTCTGGATCATCTGGATCATCTGGATCATCTGGTTCTTCTGGAACGAGTGGAACCTCAGGTTCATCTGGAACAAGTGGATCATCTGGATCATCTGGTTCTTCTGGAACATCAGGAACATCTGGCTCAAGTGGATCAAGTGGATCATCAGGTTCCTCTGGATCATCTGGTTCTTCTGGAACAAGCGGAACATCAGGTTCTTCAGGAACAAGCGGTACATCAGGTTCTTCTGGTTCAAGCGGAACTTCTGGATCATCCGGATCTTCTGGAACAAGTGGATCATCTGGCTCAAGTGGAACAAGCGGAACTTCAGGAGATGATGGTGACCCTGGTTCTTCTGGAACAAGTGGATCATCCGGATCTTCTGGAACAAGTGGATCATCTGGCTCAAGTGGAACATCTGGAACCAGTGGTGCAGATGGTAACCCTGGTTCTTCTGGAACAAGTGGAACATCTGGATCATCCGGATCATCAGGTTCAAGCGGATCTTCTGGTTCAAGCGGAACATCTGGAACCAGTGGTGCAGATGGTAACCCTGGTTCTTCTGGAACAAGCGGAACATCTGGAACCAGTGGTGCAGATGGCTCAGATGGCTCAGATGGCTCACCAGGTTCCTCAGGAACATCTGGAACATCTGGAACCAGTGGCTCAGATGGCTCAGATGGCTCAGATGGCTCACCAGGTTCCTCAGGAACATCTGGAACATCAGGCTCAAGTGGATCATCTGGATCATCTGGATCATCTGGAACAAGTGGATCATCTGGCTCAAGTGGAACAAGCGGAACTTCAGGAGCTCATGGTGACCCTGGTTCTTCTGGAACAAGTGGATCATCTGGCTCAAGTGGAACATCTGGAACCAGTGGAAGAGATGGTGACCCTGGTTCTTCTGGAACAAGTGGATCATCTGGATCATCCGGATCTTCTGGCTCAAGTGGAACATCTGGAACCAGTGGTGTAACAGGACCAACAGGACCAACAGGACCAAGTGGTATAGGAATGTCACCAGAATTTCCAGGTGCTGTATTCTATGTACCAGACACTGGAAATGCAAACGGTATATGGACTGTAGGTTATGATTCAACATATTACTGGACTTTTTATAGATGGACTGGTAATGCTGGAGATCAAAGAGGTGGCATCAGATTATTATACACATACCCAGATGAAGTATCTTCAATAAGTAATGTTTATTTTATGTGCAGAACTAGTTCTGCTACTGCGACAACATCAAAGTGCATAGTGATGCATGGAAACCCGGCATTACTTTCTACCAATGCTGCAATATCGCAAACTTCATGGGGTATAGAAACAATTGACGCATCAGGTACTGCAGCTTCGGTCGCTACCGATCAAGAAAGAACACTTTTTGTCTTTGATTGCTACGCTGATGATGGTGCGTATGTTGATATTGGACCGTTGTGGTTTAGTCAGGCATAAGGAGGTATAAATGGCTAATTATATTTTATGTTATCACACAGGCTCTGGAATTATTCAGAGAGTTGTAAATGGTGATAAAATATCATTTGAAAACTGTGGATTAAGTGAAGCTGAAAATAAAATTAGTGCGTCCACTGTTTCAGAATCAGCTTATTATTTTACTCAAAGAATGTCAGGTTCTTTAGATCAAATAGCAAGTGGTTCCGGGACATTAGTTGATATAGATGAAATGAAGTGGACTATAAATGGTGCATTGTTGAGCTCAAGTATGGACGTTAGTGTATCATCCGATTCAGCATTTGAATTATGTCTTCAAGTAATAGATGGTCAAACTAATGAAACTGCAACGAATTTAACTGGTGATGGATCTAATATGGGAATCTCAGTGCAACCCAGATGGATTATTGAATCACTTGTCCAACCTGATCAGGAAGAAAGTGTCGCTGCATATAACAGTGCAACTTCTTCTCTAGTATACCAACCATTTACGAATGGAGAAGCTACTTGCAGTGTAGATTTAAGTTCAGATTCAAACAGAATATATTCGCTCAGAACTGGTACTGTAGCGTGCAACATTATAAAGGATTAAATTATGCCAAATGCTGATCATGGTTACGGACATGCAGTTTCTAGATACGGTTCCAGCACAGCTCTTTGGTCGTGGGATGAGGGGGATTCAGGATTAGGATTAGTTTGGGAAGTAAGCTCAACATATGCTTATAACGGTACAGAAAGTTCTATGGATAGATGTAGAGGTCATGTGTATTATGGATTGGGAGGAGGAACTGCAACAAATAATAGGATAGCAGTTTTAAGCCTTGTTGATGGAACTGTTCATGCTTCTTCTAATAGTGGAACGTATGACAATTATGGTTGTGTATGGGTGCATCCAAACGGTACAGCATTTTACTTAGATAAAGTCAACGGAACACCCAGTTCTAATATGTATAAAGTAACACTTGATGGAACATCTTTAGATTTTGCAGTATTTCAAGTTAATTCATCCTCCCCTAGAGCCGCAATATACCACTCAGATTGTACCCCAGATATTTACGAAAGACCAGATAGAAAGGTTATATTGTTTGGGATAGATAGTACGACATATTGGAATGCCGCTAATGCAGATCCTGGAACGTTTTATGTTCAACAATATGATATGGTCTCGGGTATAAGCTCAAATCTATTCTCCTTTTCTGTGGCTACTTATGCAACAACAATGGTTGTAGCTAGATTTTTTAAGGGATGGGTTTTACCTGGTGGTGATATATTAATAGCAATAGGAACGGCTTCAAGTACGGATGGTGGATTTTATGGCAGATTTGAAAGAGATGGAACTGCTGTATGGACTGTTGGGGAAAGAACGGTTAATGGGGATGTTAGATGCGCCCTATACGCAGGTTTAGATATGATTAGTTATAAGCATTTATATATTGGTTCTGGTGGAACAAGTGATCCTGAGCCTGTAGGTCAAATAGACGTTCAGGACGGTTCAGTAAATTCATATGTCGACTCGCTTAGCGCTACAGCTGGTCAACAACATAGAACTCATGGAGCACATCCACTTCTGTATGGAAGAATAGTTGGAACCCCAGATGATTTTATTCAACCTTGGGCAGGCGCTGTCTATTTTAGTGGGTATACAGGACACCACAATCCAAATCCTAATATTGCCCATTTTGATGGAGACGCAAGGACAGAATATAATAATACTGATACCACTGTAGTAAGATATAATACGTCATCCAAACATTCAGGTGCCGCCTACGATTGCAACGGAATGAGACAAGCGGCTTGTTTGGCAGGAAACCCAATTACAATCAACGGTGAAGTCGATCATAACGTCAGGCTACATTCTTATGGAGACGATCACGAGATGACAGGAGATGACGATTATATTTTAGAAACTTATGGTTCGGATATGGTTCGACAAATGAGGCACGGTAAATTCTGGATGAATGCAGTACAATGTGGTATGGCCGGCACGTAAACGGTGAGAACGGTTTTAAAAGATTTTATAAAATCAGACATATCTATAGAAAATAAATATTTAGTTGCAAAAACACCTATAAACCTATCTCGAACTAAATATCAAAATTATCACCTAATGAGTTATCACGAAGAAGACATGATGAATCAGATAGCTGATATTATAGTAAAACCAAATGGTAGTGTTTTGAACGTTGGATATGGTTTGGGTATTTTCGATAAACAAGTTCAAAAAATAGGTGTATTATCACATACTATTATTGAGTGTCATCCTAAGATAGTAGAAATGTGTGACTTAGAAGATGTTGAAATGATACATTCTACTTGGCAGGATTATGTACCTAAGTTGATTGAACAAAAAAGAAAGTTCGATACTATTTGGTTCGACACATTTTTGTTTAATGGACCTTGTTGTTTTAAATATGAATGGGATGATTTTACATCATATGTCGACGATTTACTTGAAGTAAATGGTATAATCAGTATGTTCACTAACAAATTTCCAAAACATTTTATAAAAAACATTAAAACTTCCTTAGATATGTTTAAATTGCAAACACAAATGATCGATGAGTATGAATTATTATTTTGGATAAAATAACGTTACGTTTGGTATTCTTGGTTTATATATATATACATAATGGTTATATTAGGATGTGATGTATCTACAACCACTGTAGGATATTGTTTTTTAAAGAATGAAGAAATTGTTGATATGGGGTTTATCGATATATCTAAACAAAAAACACTCAAAGATAAAGCTATAACTGCTTTAGAAATTTTACAAGACAAACAATATTTTAGTAAAGTGGAGAAGGTGTGTGTTGAAGATTCACTTTCAAGTTTTGCCTATGGAAGAAGCAGTATTCAAACTATTATAAAGTTAGCTAAATTTAACGCTGTATTTTGTTTTTTAATGGAATGGGGTAGTGATAACGATTTTGTAGAATCGATCAATCCAAATACTGCAAGAAAACTGCTATTCGGTAAAGCGAGAGAAAAGGGAAAGACGGCAAAAGAATTTGTCCGTTATAGATTAGAACGTAAGTATGATCTTAGTAAATTTCAAAAACTAAATACAAAGGGTAACTTTGACAAACGCAATATAGATGCATACGATGCAGCTGTATGCGCGTTAGCGTATTTAAAAAGATAAATGCATAGCCATGAGAGTTTATACAATATACTTCAACAAGTATTAGGAACGGGATATAGGCTTAGAAACAACGAAATAAAGTTTTTTTGTCCTACATGTAATCACCATAAGAAAAAGTTACAAGTTAACACATCAACTGGTAAAGCGCATTGTTGGGTATGTAATTTTTCAGCTCATACAATCCCTCAATTATTACGTAAGTTAAATGTAAGTCCAAAACTCGTTAGAGAAGCGTCAAAACTCACTGGCGAGTATAGAAGTTATAGCCAGGATAAGGAAAAAACAGAGTGGAATGTTTCTTTACCAAAAGAATTTAAACCGCTTTGGAAGAAAAACTCGAGTCTGATATACAAACATTCTTTATCACATCTGTATAGTAGAAGTTTAAACATGAGACATGTTATAAAATACGGTATGGGTTATTGTGAAGAAGGACCTTATAATAATAGAATCATCGTTCCAAGTTATGATAGTAAAGGAAGCTTAAATTATTTTATAGCTCGAGACATATTTCCTAATAGTAAAATGAAATATAAAAATCCACCAATGTCTAAAAATGTTATAATATTCGAACTTATGATTAATTGGAAAAAACCGTTAGTATTGGTAGAAGGTGCTTTTGATGCTGTAGCAGTTGCAAGGAATAGCATACCACTTTTAGGTAAGGTTCCATCCAAAGAATTAGTAAAAAGAATAGTACGAGAAAAGGTCAAAGAAATATACATAGCATTAGACGATGATGCAAGACAAGACGCTTTAAAGTTAGTAGAATTTTTTAAACAGTTTGGTATTCAAACATCGTTAGTAAATATAGAAAATGAAGACCCATCAGAAATGGGGATGAAAAGGTTTTGGGAAATAGCAAATAAATCCAAACCATCCAACTTCTCAGATTTTATAAAAGGTAGGTTAAATGCGTAAAATAAAAACTATAGCACACCTAAGCGATATTCACATAAGGAAGCTTCATAGATTTGTAGAGTATAGAGAAGTATTCAGTAGGTTATATAAGCAATTAAGTGAATTAAAACCTGATTTGATATATGTTGGAGGAGATGTAGTTCACGGAAAACTAGATACGTCACCGGAAGAGACAAGACTAGTTGCAGATTTCTTTTTAAGTTTAGCTAAAATAACTGACGTAATAATTATCACAGGAAACCATGATGTTAATCTGCAAAATAAAAGCCGTGAGGATGCGTTATCACCAATAATTGACCTTGTGAAAAAGATAACTCCAAATATACATTATTGGAAACAATCAGGAGTTTATACTATAGGAAATGTAGATTTTGGAGTCTTATCTATTTTTGATATAGATAAGGATGGTAATCAAGAAGTATCCAAACTACCTGATCCAACTATATTAAAGAATACCCATAAAATAGCTTTACATCACGGACCAGTAGATACGTTTGTATTTGATAATGGTTTTTCAATGACAAATAGTACGGTTACCGGTAATACGTTTAAGGGTTATGATTTAATATTGTTAGGTGATATACACAAACGACAATTTTTAAATAAAGATAAAACAATAGGATATTGCGGTAGCTTAATTCAACAGGGACATGCAGAAGATCCGGATCATGGATTTTACGTATGGGATCTGGAAACTAAAAAAGCAAAATATTATACTGTTAAGAATGATTATGGATTTAAAACATTAAAAGTATCGGACGGTAAGATTCAAAATAAAATGAAATTTATACCACCAAAAGGTAATATCAAAATAAAATATTGGAACACTACATTAGAACAGATTAAGGATATACAGTTAGATTTGTATAGAAAATATCCAAATATCAAAAGTATCAAACCAGAAAAACAAGACACGTTATCTAATATTGATAAAGGGTCTCGAATGAATAAAATAGATATAGGTGATGTTCGAGATGTTATATATCAAAATAAGTTGATAACTGATTTTCTGAAACGTAATGTAGATAATATAGATGAAAAAACAATTCAACGGGTTTGCAAAATAAATGAAATAACAAACAACTCTCCAGAAATATATAGTGAAGGTATTGCTCGTAATATTAGCTGGAAGTTGAAATCATTTGAGTTTGACAACATGTTTTCTTATGAAGAAAATAATAAAGTTAACTTTCATAAGATGAATGGGATTGTAGGTTTGGTGGCACCAAATCACAGTGGCAAATCAGCTATGTTAGATAGTGTAGCTTATACTATTTTTGATAGATGTAGTAGAACTTATAAAGCACTAGATGTTATGAATAAAAGAAAAACTACATTTAAGGCTAAACTTAACATTGAAATAGATGGTGGAGATTATTGGATTGAACGAGAAGCTTTGTTAAAAGTCCGACGTCATAAAGATGGCAGTATCAGCAAAATGTGTCCAGTGAAAGTTAAATTCTATATGATAGAGAATGGTGAAGAAATAGATTTAGCGGGAGCTGCAAGACGTAACTCTCAATACGGTGGAGGAACTAATGAAGAGGTGAGAAAATTGTTAGGGACATTTGATGACTTTATTTTAACATCTCTATCACTGCAAACTAATAATGCTAACTTTATCGATAAAAAACAGTCAGAAAGGAAACAGATACTATGCCAGTTTATGGACATAACAATATTTGATCAGTTATATGATATAGCAAGAGGTGATATTAATGATGAGAAGATGTTATTAAAATCATTTAAAAAGCAAAATAGTTATACAGAGTTAGCAACGAAAAAGCAACAAATTAGTAAAGCTCAAAAATTACACGATGAGCTTAGCATTCAACTGAATTCTGTTTCTAAAGAGCTTTCTAGTTTAGAACAAGAGAAGTTAGACAATATTCAAAAACTTTGGAAGCTAGATAGTTCATATACAGAAGATGTTAAAGTGTTAGAAAAGGTAGTAATTGATACTGAAAAAGCAATAGAAGAGTCAGAACAATCATTAGCAGATGATACAGAGTATAAAGAGACTTTGAGACCACTGTATTTAGAATATCATTCTAAGTTAGATGATCTTGACGAAGACTTAATAATACGTGAGTATGATGACTATAATGAAATTACAGATGAATTAAAAAATATTGATACTGATTTGAGAACGATAAATAATCAAATAAGTACAAGTACTAGTTTATTAGAAGAATTGAATAAATACAAATATGATCCAAATTGTAATTACTGTCTTGATAATGGTGAAGAACATATTAAACATTCGAATACTACTAAAGAAAGTATAGAACAGCTTGTAGAGCGGAAGACTAATTTAGAAGGTCAGAAAAAATTGTTAGAGGTTAAACAATCAAATTTAAAAAACGCTGATCAAAACAAACGCGAATATGATGAATTCAGTGATGAGTTAAATCGTATATCACATGATGCTATAAAGATTGGTGGCAAGATCACAACTACAGCGGAACGAATAAAATTATTATTATCTGAATTAGACAGTATTCAACAAAAGATAGATGATTACTATGATGAAGAACAAAAGATTGAAGATAATAAAATCATTAATGAAAAGATATCTTCAATAAAAGATGAGATAGCCGCAGTGGAAGATAAATTAGAAAGTTTTACTAAAATGATGCAAGACAGTTCTTCATCAATAACAGTTGCCATTACACAAAAAGAACAAATAGAAAGTGAAATACAAAAGATATTTGATATAGAGCAAAAAATTCTCGATTATGATTTATATATGTTGGCCGTTTCAAAAGACGGTATCCCTTACGAATTAATATCAAAAACCATACACTCAGTTGAAGCAGAAATTAATGAAGTGTTAGATAATATGATGGCTGGATTTAGTTTGAAATTGGATATGGAAGGTAAGGACATTAATGTAAATATATGCTACGGTGATGCTGAATGGTCTTTGGAACTTGCTTCAGGCATGGAAAAATTTGTGAGTAGTTTAGCTATACGAGTGGGTCTAATAAATGTATCAACATTACCTCGACCTAATTTCTTATGTTTGGATGAAGGTTTTGGTAGCTTGGATGGTGACAATATAGCTAATATGGAAGGTGCGTTTAATTACTTAAAGTCACAATTTGATTTTGTTTTAATTATAACACATTTAGATTCAATAAAAGATTATACTGATCACTTAGTACCAATAGATGTAGAAAAGGGTTTTAGCCACGTTGCTTTTGGTTAGTAGAGAGTAGGTTTAAAGTACCACTTCTCTGCTGCACACCCACTTGTTGAAAATACTCAAATAATATACGAGCCAAATTTGCAGACACGGTTAAACCACGAAATTCGCTATCACGCTTTAGTTGCAAATCCAATTCCTCAGATAACGATACACTACGTATAAGTTTCTTCATATTAATAATTATTAACTTTTAATAATTATCATCAACTTTTTTCAGTTTGCATATTTATTAATAGCGAACTCTAATAGGAGAAAAGTTGACGTACCCACCAAAATTTGCCGGTAAGTTTCCGGAAACTGGTACAAGTTATTTGTATCCACACGTATATGATTTAGATACGTACGATGTTTTCATAGAGGATAATGCTCTATCTCCAGTTTATTTTACCATTGACAAATTACCAAACACTTTATCATATGGCAAAACGTTTTTTACAATAGCGTTTACGGATCCAGAAAACTCTCCATATAGGTTACAAGAGGGATCAACTATACTGTTTGAGTTTAAAGATAGAGACGGAACAGTAATATTTTCAGATTTAACAAATCTTGAAGACGTTAATGGAGCTGCAGTTGCTTATGTGTGGATAAAAGAAGATCCGTTATCTACTTACAAGAGTATTGTTGAGGGTAGAGGAACATTAACTATTGTTGGGGAACTTGACAATGTTCCAGCACAGTATAGAAATGCGTATAATGTGAGATTAACATTATCCGTTGATATACGAAAAAATATTCCTAACACAACACCAGTTTTATTTCAAAGCGCATCACATATACAAAAGCAACTAGTCGTTTCAGAAAGTCACGAGTTTGATGATGTGGACTTTGCACCATCCGTATATAAGAGAAGTCTTTTAAATATTAGTGCAAGTCATTTACGTACCTTTGGTGGGCAAATCAGATTTGCGGAAGTATATTATAAAGAAAATGCTAATCCAAGAGCAGATTTTAAAGCTCTAGCTCAATATGAAGTAAGTTCATCAGGAGATGATTACGAGATAACCGGTAGTTCTGCGAAAGGCTTGAATCCGATATCGAATTTAAAACAGATTGCAATGCCAAGAGAATTACGCAGATCCGGATCTGTAGATTTTCGTATAAGGTTTTTAGATAATAATAAAAAAGTAGTTCAAGATTTTATTAGTGGCGAAGAATTAATATTTTCAGCATCTAATATAATATTTGATGGTACACCACTTGTAATAGAGCGAACAGATAATTTATTATCTGGATCATTATCGGTGGGAAGATCAACAGGAAATGGTGCCGGATTTTCTTTTGCTGGCTCAAACTCAGCTTATTTAAAAACCACTGGTTATAAAGGATTCATTAGCGCATCAGCGGGTAGTGGTTCTGGTGTAATGTTGTTTAGTGGTTCTGTCTTACCAGAATTGACAGATGAGTATGCAAATGCTGGTCTAGGTTTTGAAATTGTACAACATAGTGGAAGTTATATAAAATATAGAACTAATCCGGGTAAGATAGAAATCGTATCTGATGCATTTTTTGTTGGTAGTACGACTTCACAATTTGTAAGTGGTAGTGGTGGTCAAATAGAAATAAGTTCGAGTACTTTTCATTTAGATCCATCTAATAATGTTATGATAATAAGTGGCACTATTCAAGCCAGCGCTGGTAATATTGGTGATTGGAATATTATGGATGGCAAATTAAGTGGTAGCAATATTACACTTAATGCTGATAATTCTACTATATTTAAAACAGATCAAGGACCTGGTACTGATTCAGAAGCAGCATTTGATCAACTAAGAGACGAATATTACATAGACTTCACACCAGATGAAGAAAGCCCTGATAACTATTATATTAAAATGGGTCCAAATTTTATGGTGGATAAAACTGGTATTTTGATTGCAAGTGGAGCTGTATTTGAAGGTACTATAACAGCTTCTGCTGGTTTTATTGGTGGAGCGTCTATAGGAAGTTCATCATTATCTTATTCACCATATTGGGTAATATCATCTTCAGCAGACACAGCGGATCCTGGATCGTTTATTTCATCAAGTAGATTTAAAGTTTCTGCGGGTGGTAACATTACTGGTTCTCAAGTATTATTCACCGGTGGCAAAATTGCTGGATTCACTGTTTTAGAAACAGATCAAGAAAGTACATTATTTGATACAAGTAAAAATTTAATTTTATCAGGTTCATCGGGTGTGATTACTGGTTCAAAGGTATTGTTTACTGGTGGTAGGATTGGTGGTTGGGCATTAAGTGCCACACAAATTTCAAGTGAAAATTTAATAATCGATTCAGCTGGTCATCTTCAAACGAATGATTATGCAACGGGTGTTTCAGGTTGGAGAATTGCATCTACTAATAGTGGTGAAGCAGAGTTTGGAAATATCACTATAAGAGGAACTTTGTCAACAACGACGTTTGAAAAAGAATCTGTAAACGCTGTTGGTGGCCAATTATATGTAGCGAATTCAACTGCTCTAACTGGATCAGCAACGATTGCTGCAACAGCTACTACAATGAGTGTGGTAAACGTTTCTGGGTTTACAGGGAGTTATTTAAATACTGGTGAGATATTAGCGATAAAGAAAGTAGGAGCTACAAGCTTCACTACAGAGTATGTGTTAGTACAAAGCTCGTCAAGAGACTACCCATCTAAAGATACCAACCTTGCTGGGAAACTTTATGTGGTTAGAGGATATAGTGGAAGCGCACCAGTTAATACAGAAGATGCGTCTGGATCATTAGGGGATAAACCAAGTGCACCACAAACATATGAACCCGGACAAGTCTTAGCATCAACCGGTCGCGTCAATACTGGATTTATTAGATTAAATGCTAATCCCAATGATGCAGCAACACCTTTTATTGATATTGTAGAAAGAACTGGAAGTGATATATACGCAATAGAACTGAAAACTAGATTAGGTGATTTATCTGGTGTAGCTGGAACGAGAAATGTACCATCAGGTTTTACTGGTTTTGGATTAATGAGTGAAAACGTTTTCATATCTGGTTCAAATGTGAAATTAGAAGCACCTACATTTTTACTTGGTGATTTAAATAAACAATTCGTAAGCGGTTCAAATAGTAATATAGAAATAAGTTCATCTAAAATACACATTCAACCAGACGGGGAACTAATTGTCAGAAAGGTTAATGCTGTAGAAGGTGAAATAGGTGGGTTCACAATAGATGCAGACGAAATCAAAAGCGGAACTAATATTGGACTAGATTCAAGTAACAAGAAATTTACAATTAATGATACAACCTACGGAAATACTGGAATTCAATTAGAATATAACAGTGGGACTCCAAGAGCATTTATTGGTAAATCTACTGGAGCTTTTATAAAATTTGACGGAACAAACGTTCAGATGAGTTCATCTACTTTTATGGTAGGTGAAAGATCAACAGCATTTTTTAGTGGGTCGTTAGGTAACATAGAAATAAGTTCTTCAGCTTTCCACCTCGATACTAAAAGTAACACATTAATAATAAGTGGAGCCGTTAGTGCTTCATCAGGCTTAATAGGTGGTTGGACTATTTCACCAGGAAAATTAGAAAGTGAAACTGTTAGAATGCAATCTACCGGTAGTGCGGGATTATATATTGAGAATCAATACGGTAATAGTACTGTTGAGATTAAGAGTGGATCGTTATATACAATAGGAACAGCAGATGATGAAGTAGTCAACGATTCTTTTGAACATGAAATAGACACTTATAAAAACGTTGGATATAATTTTGGTCATGAGAGTGCAGGACTTAATGTATTTAGTTGGTCATTAGCAACAGCCGGACCACTATCACATTCACTCACGCGAAGAGTATCAGGAAGTTCGGATTCAGGTAGTTTTGAGAAATTTAATGCAGCGCTTGTAGGAGAATATACATTTGATATCATAAGACCGGGTATTCAAGCTCCAACTGCATCTTATGAATCAACTGCAGTCATAGCATCAGCATCATATGCATCAGCATCATCATCCGGTAATCCCGAAAACACATATGAACTAATACAAATCGTAAGCGCAAGTTCACAAGACTCTAAAACTTGGATTGGTGGTAATGTTGTATCATTTGCATTTGTCGCAAAAATGTCACATTCGTTAGCAGGTGCTAATTTAGATAGAGGATTACAACTACAAAAGTATAAGGTGGATTATTGGGATACAGACGACTCAGAATATAAGACTTTTATACCTGAAGATTCAGGTTCAGATGGATTTGGTACTTTTGAATTAGCAACACGTTATTCATCTACCAAAGCTGCAAATGAATTACCTAAAACTACACATAAACTTAGAATTACAATATCTGGATCAATTAATTCAGATGTAGAATACAAATCTGTAGATAGATTATATGAAGAACTAAAATTAGATCCACTATACAAACTTCTAAAAGAACAAGGAACCATTCCAGAGGAGATAGAGGAAACGGTGGTGGGAGGTGGTGATTCAGCTCAATATCCATACACTGAGATTAGTTTTGATAATTTTAGATTGATACAAGATCAACCACGTATTCAAATAACAGAAAAAGGATTTTTACTATATCAATCTGAAAATTCATACTTTAAAATGACTCCAGGAAAAATGGAGATAAGAAGTTCTACTGATGGCAATGTTGGTTTGGGTAGAATACAATCTAATAAAGCTTCAATGGGGTCAATGGGTGTATTTGGTGCATTCTCTGCTCCTAAGATACAAGCATACGATGCTGATCCAACTGAGGTTCACGCATCATCTCTCTTTACAGGAAATACTGATGAATACGCAAGAGGTAATCATAGACATAAACTAACATTTGATACTTTGAATACAATCGCTAATAGAGATAATGGAACATTCACTCAGTTATTAGTAAATGATTTACAAGCGAAAACAATTAAAGCTGAAACGTTTATAGTAAGTTCTTCTGTAACTTACATGACTGCGTCTTTTAGTAGTGGTTCAACTATATTTGGGGATTCGGTTGACGATACACATCAATTTACTGGATCATTAACAGTAACAAGTTCAGCATTAACAATTATGTCTGAATCTGGTACTGTAAGTGGTTCTCAATATTCAACAGGCTCGTTTGGTGAAGTGATGATTGATGGAACTTCTTACACCGCTGCAACATCTGGAACGTCAGGTTCTTCAGGAAGTAGTGGAACATCAGGAACCAGCGGAAGCTCAGGGACCAGTGGAACATCTGGAACAAGCGGATCTTCTGGATCGTCCGGATCATCTGGTTCAAGCGGAACTTCTGGAACATCTGGTTCTTCCGGAACTTCTGGAACAAGCGGATCTTCTGGAACCTCAGGGACATCTGGTGTAATAGCTTTAGCAAGTG
>Ga0098061_1000800_pt1 | contig 15497 bp, 17 predicted proteins | sample 22_taG_FD_92579 | JGI IMG/M metagenome (GOLD analysis project Ga0098061, IMG submission 92579) | Marine viral communities from the Subarctic Pacific Ocean - 22_ETSP_OMZ_AT15343 metaG | ecosystem: Environmental > Aquatic > Marine > Oceanic | place: Subarctic Pacific Ocean | collected 2015-01-20 | reverse complement strand
GATACTCGTGGTCTTGATATTTACCAGATCATACGTAAGCATGGAACATTTAATAATGTTCAAAGGTGGCGTATGCTCACCAACAAGGTCGAAATCAATGGCTTTGAGAACATCTTCAAAGAACCGGAGGAAGAGAAAGAAGAAAAAGTTCCTCTTCCGAAAGAATTTATATCTTTAGCTAATGGCGTACCAACCACAGCCAGAAACGCCATGAACTATTTAAGAAGGCGTGGGGTAACAAAAGAAGATATAATCCGGTGGAAGATAGGCTATTGTTCCGAGGGGGAGTACAGGAATAGAATTATTATACCATCCTTCGGCATGTCAGGCTATGCCAACTTCTTTATTGCTCGCTCGTTTAGTGGCGATTGGATGAGGTACAAGAACCCTCAAGTAAATCGTAATATTGTGTTTAATGAACTTTACGTTGATTGGGACAAAGATGTTATTCTTGTCGAGGGTGCATTTGATGCTATCCGAGCCCAGTCAGCGGCGACAGCCATCCCTTTAGTTGGTTCCACGTTGCGTATCGAATCAAAGCTGTTCCAAAGCCTCGTCCGCCACGATCCAAAGGTGTATCTTGCACTGGATGACAATACTGAGATGGACAGAAAGAAGACCTCAGCAGTAGCACAGTGCCTAATAAAATATGGCGTAGAAACTTATTTGATTAGTGTGGACGGCTATGAAGATGTGGCTGAAATGCCAAGAGATGTATTACAAATTAGAAAACAACGGGCAACTGTAATGAGTACGGATAACTATTTAACCCAAAGGCTAAGGAGCCTATAGCATGGATGGTGATAATTGAAGTTTGCACACATAGCTGATACCCATATCAGAAATCTCAGGTACCACAAAGAATATAAAGCAGTATTTGAGCAATTGTACAACTCTCTTAGGGAGGAAGAGGTAGATTATATTATTCACTGTGGAGACATAGCCCACACAAAGACACAGATATCACCAGAATTCGTAGACCTGTGTTCTGATTTCTTTCGTAATTTAGCAGACATCGCTCCCACGTACATCATACTTGGCAACCACGATGGTAACCTTAAAAATACAGGGCGCTTAGACGCCCTCACACCCATCGTAGAGGCTTTGGAACACCCAGGCCTACATCTCCTTAAGGACTCGCAAGAAGTCTACCTGAGGGACGGATTTGCGCTTAATGTGCTATCTGTTTTTGATGAAGGAGGGTGGGAAGACCCATCTAATTATGACAATGTAAATATCGCCCTGTATCACGGTTCGATTTCCAACTGCCAAACAGACAGCGGCTGGATCATGGAGAACGGCGAGCACGAGGTAGGTATCTTTGAAGAGTTTGATTATGCCTTCTTGGGAGACATTCATAAGGCACAAGCAATGGATCGAGCCGGCAAGATCCGCTACCCAGGCTCTACCATCCAGCAGGGGTTTGGAGAGACAGAAGATAAAGGCATATTGATTTGGGACATTAAAGATCGGGACAACTTTACCGTTAAACCAATCACATTTAAGAACCCAAAGCCATTTATTACAGTGGAACTGGAATCGGGCAAGATCCCCAGTGTTAATATCCAAAAAGGGGCTCGTATTCGTATTGTGTCTAACGAGAGCATAACCCTTGAGGACATGAAGAAAGCTGTTGACGTGGCTCAACACAAGTTCAAGCCAGAGAGTATTTCTTTTCTTAACCGAAACATCGGTCAGAGAAGCTTGGCCGGTGACACAGTAGACGATATTCACCATGATGATCTGAGAGATATCGTTGTTCAGAGGCGTCTAATAAAAGAATTCCTTTCTGATTACCAACTTGATAGTGGAGTCACGGCCAAGATAATCGAGCTAAACGACAAATACAATTTGATGGCGGAAGAGAAAGAGGAAGTTCTTAGGAATGTAAACTGGAAAATTCATAGCCTCAAGTTTGATAATTTATTTAATTATGGGGAGGATAACGTAGTTGATTTCAAAAATCTAAATGGAATAGTGGGTATCTTCGGAAAGAACTTCTCTGGCAAATCTAGCATTATCGACAGCCTGCTCTATACGATGTTCAATACAACATCTAAGAACGAGCGTAAGAATCTCAATGTAATTAACTGGGACAAGGAATATGCTAGTGGAGACTTAGAGCTTATGACGGAAGACGGCACAGTGTGGAGTATTCACCGGCAGTCGGACAAATACACGAAGAAGTCTAAGGGTCAAGAGATTACAGAAGCCAAGACAGATGTATTATTCACCTCCACCGCGCTCGATGGCACCGAGGCTACACACAATAGTCTTACGAGGAATGAGACAGACAAAGAAATTAGAAAGACCTTTGGTACGATTGACGACTTTCTGCTAACCTCCATGTCCTCACAGCTAGACTCCTTGTCGTTCATTCGGGAAGGATCTACCAAGAGGAAGGAAATATTTGCCAAGTTTTTGGATCTTGAGCTATTTGATCGTAAGTTTAAATTTGCCAAGACCGAAGCGTCTAATCTTCGCGGTGCATTAAAGAGATTGGAGGGCAAAGAGTTCGCTGCCGACATAGATACCGCCCTCTACGATCTACAACAGTGCATCCTAGACCACGAAGAGAAGCAGGGCGAGATCTCCGAAGCGTCAGAAAAGATTAAAGAATACAGCAAGATAGTTCGCGGCCTAGAAACTACGATACAGGGCACTCCCACAGAACTTATAGACATTGTGAATCTTCGTCGTGATTTAGCTGACAAAAGAAACCAGCATATTTCATTGGAGGGTCGAAACGAAGAATTGGTAGATAAAGTTAACTCATCTACGGAGGTCATGGACACTATCCAACAGTACGTGGATGATTGTGATATAGAACACTACAAGAAAAGAATCGAAAACACGGCCAAATTGGATGAGGTGCTCTCCGAGATAGAGAGGGCCATTGCTGATATCACGAGGGACAAGGAGAGGGACGAGCGCCAGGCGGCTATCCTAGAGGGTATACCCTGTGGTAATAGTTACCCAACGTGTAAGTTTATTAAAGACGCGTATGTGGCCAAGGCAAGGCTCCCATCTGTCAAAGGACAGTTAGGCGGACTTGGTTCTAAGAAGTCAGAGTGTGAAGAGAAGAAGGAGTCCTTTGACGCAGACGAGGCCCAGACTCACGTAGATAGGTATGACAAGCTTCTTAAAAAGAAAGAAGAACATGGGGCGCTAATTATCAAAGCTAACTTGATGATCTCTAAGAACGAGGCGCTAATGGCTAACCTATCTACTCAAATAGAGTTGTTGGAGGACAAAGAAGAGGAATACGTTGCCAACAAAGAAGCCGTAGATAAACTCAACGATCTTCTCTCAGAGAAGGAGACATATGAGCGACAGTTGGCTGATCTGCAATCTAAGAAGAACAACTTAGACAACGAGGCTAAGTTTTTGTATAAGAAGCTTGGCTCCCTAGAGCAGAAGATTGAAAATCTCAGAGAACAGCAAACAGAGCTTACAAGACTTCAAGAGGAATACTCGGCTTATGACCTGTACCTCAAGTGCATGCACAGTAATGGCATTGCGTATGATATTATTAAGAGCAAGCTTCCTGTAATCAACGAAGAAATATCCAAGTTCTTAATGAATATTGTTGACTTTGACATTTACTTTGAGGATGACGGCAAGAGGCTAAACATCCATATTCAACACCCAGAGCAGGATCCCAGGCCACTAGAAATGGGCTCAGGAGCCGAAAAGACTATTGCCGCTATGGCGATTAGGCTAGCCTTACTGTCTGTCTCCAACTTGCCGAAGGGTGATGTGTTCATTCTTGACGAGCCAGGAACAGCACTCGATGAGGAGAACATGGAAGGCTTTACAAGAATGCTAGACATGATAAAGTCCCATTTCAAGACCGTTCTGTTGATTTCGCACCTTGAAACACTGAAGGATTGCGTAGACATGCAGCTTAGTATAGAGCAAAAAGACGGCCATGCTTTTGTTGATTGCTGAACTAATTATATTAGAGTGGAGGCACTATGACAATGGCAAAAGCATTTTTAGATAAGGGTTTAGAGAAAATCCTCTCGCGCAAGCTGCTTGTGTGGGCAACGGCTACGGGTTTGGCGGCTGCTGGTTTTTTGACCAGCGCTGACTGGGTTATTATTTCAGGACTTTACCTTGGGGGTCAGAGTGTCATTGACGCAATCGTTAAACTCAAGGGGGCGTAGTGACCAGCTTTCTAACTTTTTTAGCCAGATATTGGAAAGAAACATTAATTGGGTTATTACTCTTAATCGTTTCTGCTTCGTGGTATTATGATAGGTCTTCCTTAATAGAGGCTATGGACAGTGCTACGTCACGTTACGAACAAGAGATTCTTCTTATAAAAGAGAGTCATGCTCGTGAACTAGAGAAGAAAGAGGGACTCGTCAGAGAATATGAAGAAAAGATACAACAGCTTCAAATCGTTTTTGATGAGAGCCAACAAGAATTAGAAACCCTCAAGTCTGATAGAGTAGCAGAAGTTACTGTTCTAAGGCATACCAACCCTGAAGTTGTTGCCCAACAGATACAGAGCGCTTTTGGGTTTGACTATGTGGAATAGAGTAGCACAAATATTAACTTTTAGTTTAGTTTTGTGTAGCTCTGCATACGCAGAAGATGCGGGTAGGTTTACCCTTGTTCCGAAAGGAGGTATAGTCCCGTTTGAATCGACATGCTTTGATGACGTGGCCACAGCTAGACTATTAACCTGGAGACAATTCCAGGAACAAGAGTTTCAAAATAGGCTGCAATTGCGGCTAGGACTTCAAAAAGAAGAATTGACTCTAGAGATAGATACTTTAAAGATAAGCTTGGAGGAAACTACAATTCGTTTTGAAGAGAGCTTACAATTGCGAGATGAAGAAATAAAATCCTTGAGAACAATAATTAAAAAGGACAGGAAGGCAAATTTACCATTAATTATAGCAGGCAGTGTAGTTGCCGGCATAGCTTTAGGAGTAGGGGCAGCATATGCGATTGATAAAGCTTTTCAATGAACACCCAAGAAGTATAGGGATGTCATATATTGAGCACTTCTTTAGAGCAGTCGGATTTTCTGCTGCGTTGGCGTATGCGTGCATCATCTGCTTAATCCATGCGGTATTCCCGTTTTTGTTCGAGCATACTGCATCAAATTTAATTTCTTTATTGCATAATGAAATGGGGGGATGATGAAAGATCCAGATAGGATTGCCAGAATAGAACAGGCCATAGCGAAGAAGTACGGCCACGAGACAATAGAGAACCCCAGAAGCCATTGGGACGATGAGAAAGAAAAAGAATACCAAGAGCAATTAAAGAAGTTGGCCGCAAGAGAACGCACTTTCGAGGAAAGCCAAGAGAAAGAAGAAGTGAATGGCATTTTAATATCTAAAAAACTACTTACTAGAGAAACTGTAAGGAGAGGCTGCCCTGTTTGTAACACATTTTCTTTTGATCTGAAAGACGACGCCTACATGAATAGATATAGTTGCTGTTATAAGTGCTACATTCAGTGGGTTGATGGAAGAGAAGAGAGATGGGAGACAGGATGGCGACCACCAAAGGGAGATAAATAATGGCAACCACGTTAGAAATCATTAGAGGAATTTCACAAGCTGCTGCAAATGCGTATGATGGCGCTCATGTTGAAGGCTATTCTTCCGATGGCAAGGCACGCACAGTTGGCCTTAAGAGAGAGGAAGGCAATCCCATCACAGACAAGCGGGTTATGGATGGCTTTGGGGTTCGATTCCACGGCAATCAACTCTGCATCACGTACCAGTCAGAGGTTCAGTTGAAAGAAGTTTATGGTGGCTCTTTCGAGAGCGATACAGAATCTATGATTAATGATATCGCTAAGTTTCTTAAGAAGGAGTACAAGGCGATCACTGGCGATTCTTTGTCTCTCACGCCAGACGGCGAGACTCAGATTATAGTACAGAATACCTCTAGAGTTCGTACATGGTGTCAGGCCCATAGATTCTACAATATTGGCTCGATTAACGAAGTGGAGGCTGTTAAAGCTCCGTCTGAGGATAATATGGACGTAGCGTATAGAAAGTTTGTAGAGCAGGGCGGTTTCCTGGGTAAGAGACCACAGAACGACTCTAGAAAGAAGGGATAGTATCCCATGGCTTACCAGCTCACTAAAAAGCAGATGTTAGCGGAAATCGTGAAGTCTGGTAAGGACCCTGCTTACTTTATAAATAATTATTGTCGGATCTCCCACCCAATGGAGGGATTGGTCCCGTTTAAGACATACCCATACCAAGACGACATGTTGGTTAATTTTAACGACCATAGATTCAATGTCATCCTTAAAGCACGACAGCTTGGACTCTCCACGATTGTTTCGGCGTATGTTGTGTGGATGATGCTTTTCCATAGAGATAAAAACGTTCTTGTGATGGCTACGAAGTTCTCGACAGCAACAAACGTTGTAAAGAAAGTCAAGAATATAATGAAAAACTTGCCTGACTGGATACGAATTTCAGACATCAAGATAGACAACCGAGCATCTTTCGAATTGGGCAACGGGTCACAGATTAAAGCCACATCTACGTCAGGCGATGCAGGTCGTTCAGAAGCCTTGTCACTGCTGGTTATTGACGAGGCTGCCCACGTCGAGGGGTTAGATGAATTGTGGACTGGCTTGTATCCCACGTTGTCTACTGGTGGGCGTTGCATCGCGCTTTCGACACCAAATGGTGTCGGGAATTGGTTTCACAAGACTTATATGGATTCCACAGAGGGTCAAAATGATTTTTTCCCCTCCAACCTACCTTGGGATGTCCATCCCAACCGCGACCAAGAATGGTTTAGTAAAGAAACACGTAATATGTCCCGTCGTCAGATTGCACAGGAGTTAGAATGTAACTTCAACACCTCGGGAGAGACTGTAATACATCCAGATGATATAGCTCATCTTAAGGGACTGGCATGTGAGCCCAAATATAGGACCGGGTTTGATAGAAATTATTGGATTTGGGAAGAATATAAACAAGATGAAAATTATTTGCTTATCGCAGACGTAGCCAGGGGTGACGGTAAAGACAGTTCAGCCTTTCACCTTTTCAAAGTTTCAAATATGGAGCAAGTTGCTGAGTACCAAGGTAAGCCAAGCCTTGATATGTACTCAAATATTCTGAATCAAGTCGGCAAAGAATATGGAAATGCCTTAATGGTCGTGGAAAACATTGGTATAGGTATATCCGTTCTAGAAAAGCTGGAATCTCTAGAATATAGGAACATATATTATTCCTTGAAGGGTACCCACGAGTATGTAGACCAGGAAATGGCCTATGCAAATAATAGTTCAGTCCCAGGCTTTTCCACAACCACCAAAACAAGACCTCTGATAGTGGCTAAAATGGAAGAGTTCATAAGAAATAAACTAGTTATTACACATTCCAGCCGCCTATGTAATGAATTGGAGACTTTTATATGGAACAACGGAAAACCACAAGCCATGCGAGGATACAACGATGACCTCACTATGTCTTTGGCAATTGGGTGTTGGGTTCGGGATACTGCATTATCTGCGAACAAACGAGAACAAGAATATAGAGAAGCTTTTTTTAATTCTATGATCTCTACAAATAGAAAATTTGACACAACTATTCCTGGCATGTTGAAGCATAACAGGTTAGAGAGTTCTTTGGACGACGCCAGGGAAAAACAAGAACAATATATCTGGTTAATGAAGGGGTAATACATGGCAGAGGAAAACAAAAAGAATCCTAGAAATTCGACATCTGAGTTATATAAACGATTAACTAAGTTGTTTTCTGGTCCTATTGTAAGTCGTAGGACGCAGACAGGTAGGAGAATAAGAAAGCAGCAGCTTGACAAGTACGGCCACATGTTCAAGTCGGCAAGTGGGCAGGAGTTTAAGCGGGCACATTATAATCCATTTGAGTCTATGAACTCAAACTACATGGCTAATCAGAATCGTACTGAGAGATATGTTGATTCCGACCAGATGGAGTATACTCCTGAAATCGCGAGTGCTTTGGATATCTATGCAGATGAGATGACTACTTCATCGCCTTTGGCACCCATGCTTCAGATTAAATGTCCCAACGAGGAAATCAAAGCCATTCTACACACCGTGTATAATGATATTCTCAATGTTAGGTTTAACCTGTTTGGCTGGGCCCGCACCATGTGTAAGTATGGAGATTTCTTTTTGTACCTTGACGTGGACGAGACTTATGGCATTCGGCATGCTATCGGCCTTCCTCCTAACGAAGTCGAGCGCTTAGAGGGCGAAGATAAAACTAATCCTAACTATATTCAGTTCCAGTGGAACTCGGCTGGAATGACTTTTGAGAACTGGCAGGTCGCACACTTTAGGGTTCTCGGTAACGACAAATATCATCCTTACGGGACATCAGTTTTAGAGCCAGCTAGAAGAATTTGGCGTCAGCTTACATTGATGGAAGATGCTATGATGGCATATCGCATTGTTCGCGCCCCAGCCAGAAAAGCCTTCTACGTTGATGTTGGGAACATCCCACCGCAAGATGTCGAACAGTATATGCAGCGCGTCATTACATCAATGAAGAGAAACCAAGTTGTAAATAAGGACACAGGTCGTGTTGATTTGCGATATAACCCCCTTAGTATAGAAGAGGATTATTATATCCCTGTTCGTGGTGGTACAAAATTCGCTGACATTCAGGAGGTCGGTGGACAGGAAAGAACTCATGATATTGATGATGTTAAGTATTTAAGAGATAAATTATTTTCTGCTCTTAAAGTTCCTGCTGCATACCTCACACAAGGGGTGGAGGGAACAGAAGATAAGACCACCCTCGCGACTAAAGACATCAGGTTTGCTAGGACAGTACAGAGACTCCAAAGATCTCTCATAACCGAATTAGAGAAGATTGGCATCGTTCACTTGCACACTTTGGGCTTCCGAGGCGATGACTTAGTGAATTTCACCCTTACTTTGAACAACCCTTCTAAAATTGCAGAGATACAAGAATTGGAGCATTGGAACCAGAAGTTCACGATTGCTACAGCCGCCACCGAGGGCTTTTTCAGTAAGCGCTGGATATCAGAGCACCTATTTGGGATGTCTGAGGAGCAGTTTGTGCGGAATAAGCGTGAAATGTATCATGATCGTAAGTATGAAGCGGAACTCAATGCTGTCGGAGAGGCGGCAGGCCAGGCGGCTGCTGGGGCTGCTATGGGGATACCTGACACGGGAGGCCTACCAGAAATGCCAGGAGGCTTTGAGCCTGGTGGGGAATTACCGGGCGCTGGGGACCCAATGGCAGCCCCAGAAGAGGGGCCCGCACCGGAAGGTCCAAGCGATGGAGGGGCGGAGACCAGCCCCCTATTGGCGACCCCAGGAAAGCGTGATGACGATTTTAGGTGGGCCAATCCAGATAAAAGAAAACAGGATAGAAGGAAGACTTCGGGCCCCCGTATCAAGTCCTACAGGAGAATGGGAACCCCTGAATCTATGATGGGCAAGACCACAAGATCAATTCATCCAGGCTATTCTGAGTTGTCTGGTCTCTCGAAAGGTATTTATACCGAAGAACTTTCTAATTATGATGAGGATCAGTCTTTGCAGGAAGAAAGAATCTTATCGATTAGCCATGAAACCCAGAGATTGATTGAAAACCTGAACAGTACGGAGTCAAAAATAGATGAAGCACAATAAAAAAAGAAACACAGCTTTTTTGTATGAAAGCTTGGTGAAAGAGATGACAAAAGCTGCTTTGCGTTCTGACACGCAAACAAAGAGTATCATTGCTTCTATTTTAAGGGAGCATTTTCATACGAATACCCTGCTTCATAAGGAATTAAACCTTTACAAGACGCTTTGCGAGGTTCGCAATGTTGATAGGAATACTGCTGAAAAGATCCTAACCGAAGTTAAACGAGTTTATCACAATCTTGGCGAAGAAGGAATATTTGATGAGCAAACACAAGTTATTAAGAAGATAAATACTAATCTTTCTAAGAAAGTATATAATAATTTTATTTCAAATTATAAGACTCTTGCAACCATATCACAGATGTTTAATAGCAAAACTTCCATTTCCAAGAAGGTCATACTTGAGGGCACTTTGGTTGATCTCATGGCGGGCACTCCGGAAGAGCGACAGGCTATGAGGCCCATAGACAACATAACTTACAATATGTTTGTTCAAAAGTTTAATGATAAATACGGTAGCTCCCTAAACGAGAATCAAAAGTATTTACTGTCTCGGTATGTGACCTTATCGCCCGAGAACGCCGTTGAATTTAAACTTTACATTAATGACGAGATCAGTAGACTCAAAGAAGTCGTTAAAAAACTACAATCTAAAAGAGAAGTTTTGCTTGATGAGTCTTTAAGCCAGAAGAATAGAGAGATTATTGGGATCTTAGAGAGTTTCAAATCCCAAAAGATTAATGATGAAATGATTAAAAGAATCTTAAAGATGCAAGCTTTGGCCGTGGAGGCATAATATGCCAAACGTAAGAATTGCATTCACGCCACAGCAAAAGAAAGTTCGCATTAAAGTTATTGATGATAATGAGGTGCTTGCTTCATTCGAACTAAAGGCAAAGAAAACGTTAGATGGAAATATTATCATTTTTGACCACGATGACATCGATATTATCGTAAGACCAGAGCAGAAAAAGATAGTAACTTTCAAGAAGGACAATGTCAATGGTGATGTTGCGTATGGCGCGGCTGATAGAATGTTTAAATATTTGGCTTCAAGAGGGGTTATAAGCATGGACGCCGTCCAGGGGGCGGGTACACTGGACTCCTTTGAAGTTGCTATTCCTGAGACAAATTTGGAAACACCCATAAAATTGATCCTGCTGTCTTTGGCCAAGTGGATCGAAGAAGAGCGTCCATATTTTGAATATGGCGAGGATTACGAAGATATGATGAGAGATCGACTTCTGGAGCCCGACGATGAGGAGGCCACAGATTTAGGCGATGTTCCTCATGACAAGTCAAAGGGCTCGATAGTTCCAGGCTACTACAGAAGCCCCTATTGGATGAGTTATATTCTAGAAGGAAAGGATCAATAATGGATTTATTATGGTTTATGCTAGCGTCATATGGTATGACGTTTAACATTGTATATGCGAGCATTTTTAATAAAATAAGGCCCAGTCGCGATTGGCTAGGCGGATTTGGTAAAGTGTTTCACTGTTCCCTCTGCATGGGGTTCCATGTTGGGTGGTTTTTATTTTTGATTAACAGGTGGACGGAACTATTTACTTTTGAATACACATTAGCTAATTTCTTAATTTGTGGTTGTGTATCATCAGGGACTTCTTACATGCTAAGTCAGATAATCCAAGAAAAAAGGGGGTGAGATATGTCATTAATGTGCAACATCTCAAGTCGTAATTGGCATTTACGACCTGTCGCACGCTGCTGTTCCGGGTCGTAACTCGGGCGGGTAGCGCCCGCAGGTTGTTTTAAAAAGGAGGTTTTTCATTTTGTCTAAAAAGTTATTAACAGAATACTTTGCTCTTTGTGATGGTGGGGTTTGTCCCGACTACCTAACCGAGGGTGAAAAGAAAAGAATGTCCGAAGGTAAGACGTTTTATATGACCGGGAAGATTCAGGTAGCTGAAGAACCGAACGGTAATGGAAGGATTTACCCTAAGAGCATTCTTGAAAGAGAGATGAAAAACTATGAAAGACTCATCGAAGGGCGTAGAGCCTTAGGGGAGTTGGACCATCCAGATACCTCCGTGGTTGAGTTGAAGAATTGTTCACACTTGATCACGGAGGTTTGGTGGGAGGGTAATAATGTAATGGGTAAACTGGAAGTATTAAATACCCCTTCTGGTAGGACGCTTAAGGCCCTGGCTGAATCTGCTTGTGGTATCGGTATATCATCGAGAGGCTTAGGGTCCGTAAGAAACAAAGGCAAACATGTTATTGTTGAAGATGATTATAGTTTAATTTGCTTTGATGTCGTTTCGGACCCCTCTGCACCGGGAGCCTTTATTAAGCCGGTCACAGGAGCCTTTAGGAATTCTCCAGCGATGAGTATTTCGCTGGGAGAGCAAAATAAGAATACTAATTTACATATGCTAATGAATGAGATCCTAAGGAAGTAATATGAACAAGTCAGAGTTAAAAGCGTTATTGAAGCCTTTAATCAAGGAATGTATTAAGGAAAGCCTATTAGAAGAAGGTATCCTATCTAATGTGATCACAGAGGTCACAAAGGGTCTTGCAGCAGCACCCCTGGTAGAGCAAAAGAATGTAAAGCAGAAGAGAGAGCCCAGAAGAGAAGCTCCTACACAGTCGGTTAATGAAAGATTGGCTGAGCACAAAAAGAAACTAATGAGTGCTATCGACTCTGATGCTTACGGCGGGATGGACCTCTTTGAAGGCACAACCCCAGTTCCAGGACAAGCATCGCCAACGCAGGCAGCTAGCCCCCTCAATGGGACAGACCCAAGTGATGCTGGCATAGACATCTCTGGCATCATGGCTGTTGGGGGAAATAAATGGAAGTCTTTAATGTAATGAACTATTTAAAGAGTATAGTGGAGTTTAGAAATGGCATTTAAATATTCTAGCTGGGGCAGGACAAGAAGCCCCAAGAACTTGGCTGGCGATCCGGGTACGGCGATAACCCTAGAAGCGAATACCAACGACTTGCGTGCTGGTGCCGCTGGCTATAAAACGACGGGATATGCAACAGAAAATCAAAGATATCTGCACGTTCTTGTCGAAGACCGCCACGCAGGTGGCAGCGACCCGACCGCGATTACAGTGTTTGGGTATTGCCACGCATTTGAGAGATGGTTTGAGGTTCCTCAGTCGTTTGACCCTGTTGGTGCAAATACTGGACCCACAGCCGCTTCCATAGACGCCGCTGACTCTGGCCGCACGAACGCTAATCAAGTGCCAAGCGACAGAGAATATAGAGTCTATCAAATTGTTGGCATTGATAGAGTGGCTTTTGTTGGCGACGACGATCTTGCCAATGTCTTCGCCGCTTGTAGCACATTTTAAAAAGAAGGACTTATGGGATATAGAAAAGATAACCAGTATCGTAATTATAGTAAGAGGGACTATGACCACAAGGCACGTAAGCCCGACACGAAAGGGGCTAGCCCTAGTCATGTTACGATAACACCTAAAAACAACGAGCCAATAGAGAAAACAATTAAAAGGTTTCTCCGTAAGATTAAGAAGATCGGCCTCGCAGATGAGTACAGAAAGCGCCGCTTCTACGAGAAGCCCTCTGCAAAGAAAAGAAAACAACGATTACGCAGGGAAGCGACCCTCAAAAAGTTACGCCAGAAAGAGCTAAAATAAAAGACGTAACGTAAAAGAGGAATTTACTCTTTTATAGTACTATTTATTGATGAATAACTATTGTGAGGATTATTTTTAATGTCATCATTACTCGACGAAGCCATTGTTGATGCCAAGGCACTAAGGGAAGCGGTTCTTAAGAATGCGGAGGCTTCTCTCCTGGAAGCTTATGCTCCCAAGATCGAAGAAGCTGTTGAAAAGTTACTTGAGCAGGACCCGACAGGTGGTATGGGAATGCCCATGGACATTGGGTCTCCCATAGAGGGTGGCATGGATGGCGGCCTTGGCATGGCTCCCGAGGACCATCCTGAAACGGGAGCTACGTTTGACGCGGGCGACGAGGAAGAACTTAGTAATGTTGATTATGGAGCTTTGTCCGACTTGGACGACGATAGCTCATTAGATGATAAGGTTGAGATTGAGATTACACGCGGCGAACTCCAAGCAATGCTTGAGTCAATCACTCGTGATATCGAATCACTAGAAGAAGAGATGGCCGAAGATGAAGAAGAGATGGCCGAAGCTCCGATGGACGAAGCCCAGATTGAAATTGACGAAGACCTTTTAGAAGCTTTTGCTAACGATCCTGAGTTGGACGGGGACGGAGATAACGTTCCGAAGTGGGCCGACAAGGATGATAGCGATGAAGATGTAAAAGAGTCTCTTGAAATTACTGAAGACAATATCGATGATATCGTCGAAAGTCTTATAGTTGACATGATGCCAAATAAGAGCGGCTGGGCTGGAACGCCCGAGTCTGTAATGCAGCACAACGAAGAGTTGGCCGCTGCCATGGCACAGTGTGATACATATAAGGAAAAACAAGAAGAATTATTGAAAGTTGGAAGAGAACTTGCCGAGTCCAATAAGAAGCATCAAACTGTTAACTCAAAGTTAAAAGAAGTTGTTGATGTCCTTAAGGAGAAACTTGATGAAGTTAATCTTACCAACGCAAAACTACTTTATACGAACCGTATTTTGAGGAAGTCCTCCCTGAATGAGCGGCAAAAGACTAAAATTGTCGAAGCTCTCTCTAGTGCTGGTTCGGTAAACGAAGCGAAGGTTCTATATGAAACTCTTCAAAACGCAGTGGGATCCTCCCGTAAGGGTGGGCCGCAATCACTGAGTGAGGCAGTCTCTAGACCTTCAACTATGTTACCGAGAAGAAATGTTCAAAATAATGATTCAAGTCCGTTTACGGATAGGATGAAGATTTTGGCAGGCATTAAAGACTAATAACAAATTCAAAGGAGGATTTAAAATGTCTATTTTACAGAAATTGACTGAAGGCATTGTTGATCGCGATCTTGCAAAGGAAGGCGCGGCACTTCAGTCTAAGTGGGAAAAAACTGGTCTCTTGGAGGGCATTGGCGATGAGCGTAAGCGAGCATCGATGAGCCGTCTGCTTGAGAACCAGGCTAAGGAGCTTCTGCGTGAGGCTTCTACGATGGCAGCAGGAGATGTCGAGGGCTTTGCGGCTGTCGCGTTCCCGATTGTGCGTCGTGTTTTCGGTGGTCTCTTGGCCAACGATCTTGTTTCGGTCCAGCCGATGAGCTTACCTTCGGGTCTCATCTTCTTCATGGACTTCACCTACACTGACGCACGTCACGGCTTGAATGCTGGTCAGTCGGTGTATGGTGGTGGTACCGCCGGCAAGGGCATCCAGACGGGTGTTACCGACATCCTTGAAACAGGTGGTGGCCTCTACAACTTGGCCAACGCATACACATCTCCGACTGGATCGGCTGTCAAAACTCTTGCGGCTGTTTCTGGCTTAACGGCCACTGCAATCGGTTCTTTGAGCGAAGCACAGAAGAAGCTTGTTCGCTTTGATCCTGACTTGTTGGCTTCTACGTCGACAGATCAGATTATCCAGTTGTCATTCACTATGAGTGGTTCTGACAAGTTCAACGAGGATATGCTTGGTGCCATCCTCGTCGAGACAGCACTCGGCTCCGGCCTTAGCAGCGATGACACTATTGTTCGTCGCCTAACCAGCATTTCTGGAACTGGCACTGACAAGACTGTTACCGTTACTATCGATGGAAATGATTCAAGTGTCGCTACTGCTGCTGGTAACTTTACTGTTAGCTGGCCTGTGGCCGACAACCTTGAGGCAGGTGCAGCGGTTGGTAGCGTTGTAGGTGATGCTTCTTGGCCTCTGGAGCTTGCTTCGGACGTTGCTCGTGATGGCTCAGCTGATACAGATGAGAATAAG
>Ga0098061_1000798_pt1 | contig 15522 bp, 22 predicted proteins | sample 22_taG_FD_92579 | JGI IMG/M metagenome (GOLD analysis project Ga0098061, IMG submission 92579) | Marine viral communities from the Subarctic Pacific Ocean - 22_ETSP_OMZ_AT15343 metaG | ecosystem: Environmental > Aquatic > Marine > Oceanic | place: Subarctic Pacific Ocean | collected 2015-01-20 | reverse complement strand
TTTCCACTTATCAAATTCTTTTTGTACCCACTGCCTCGGTTTCTTGTAGTGAAAACCCCACCCGTGTTTGCGGTTCACGGCACTTAATCTTCGTGCCATCAATTGATACCTCCCATACACATAATTCATCCCCATAAATTTAAAGTGAAGCATCTTAAGTGGAGAAGTGTTCTCATTATATTGCTGTTGCCTAAACCACCAAAATTTACCTTCATGACTTAACTTCTTTTGATTAAGACCGTGACACCCAGGAGCAAAAGCAATTTCTTTTACTCTTTTAGGATCAAACAGGATAGGTTTAGATTGACCTCCGTGGTGAGCCCCAGTTTTAACCTCACTGTATATTTGTCCTGATGTAGTAGGAAATTTATTACTCACCATGTTCCACCCAGCTGGTTTAAAGATTGAAAATTGTAAATGTTCTTCTAAAAATTTAAAAATGTTTGGGTGATAAATGAATTCATCTATATCTCCTACAATTACATAATCAGCTTTTCCACATGCTTCTTTCCAACAATTGTTCTTGATCTTAATGTATACATCATCTCTGATCTGCCCTTGAGTATCATAAGTTCTTAAGACTCCCTTAGGATGATTTTTTACAAATTCCTGAGAGCCGTCATTAGATCCGTTATCATAAATAATTATCTTCTCACAGAAAGTTTCATAATGCCTAAAATAGTACGGCAACATTTTTATTTCATTCCAACATATTGCATAAGCCCAAATCTTCATGACAAATATCTTTTATGTTTCTTTAATTATATATTTTTTACAAAAATACTTCATGATTTAGCCATTCCAATTTTTCCAAAATTTAATGTTTAACCAACTCTCATCATGAATATGTACTTGAGAAACATAATTGGCAATACTAGGTTGGACAGTTCCAATACGTTCTTTTTCTTTTTTAATAAGTTTAATAAGCTTATCAATATTTTTACCTTCTTTAATACCTGGAGGAGCTTTAACTACATTTTCTAAATCATCATGTCCAGGACAAATTGTTCTCCTTCCCATATGCCCAAGCTCCCACATAGTAGTAGCACCATGATCAGTCCCAGGTTTAACATACACAAAACATTCTTTGTATTTTTTATGAAGAAAATTTTCACCTTTAGTAGGACCTTTAGGATTAATAAAAGAAACATCCTTACCAAATTCTTCTATTAAAGGTAACACCATATTATCTACAGCATATCTATTCCTAACATTGGGCTTATTAGAAAATCCTACATGTACCCAAATTTTAGAACCTAATGGAACTGGTTTATAGCGAGAGTAATTTTTAAATGGGATGTAAACTTTAGGATGTTTCATTTCCATTTGTTCCAATAATTCTAAGGACTTATCATCTTGTACAAAGGCATATGTAGGAATTCTTTTATTCCTTTCTTTTATATAAGAAAGGGAACTCCGAGAACAATCCCCACCCCCACCAAAGAAAATTACTTGAGGGCCTTGATGACAATCTAAAATTCTTTTAAAATTAATAAAATGAGGACTCGTAGTTTTCATGAAGTGAGCACCCACAACCAATAAGGGTTTTTTAGATCCTTTGAATTTGTTTAATGATGTATTAGCTTTTGCTTGTATTAATTTAAGTTTCCACCGCTGAGCAAATCTTCTTGAAAAGAAAAGAATAGCAGGAGAAAATAAAACTGTATTAATTTTACATCCCATCTTATTTTATTTTTTTATGTTTCTTAAATATTGTAAACTCGGTCAAATCCCTATACCCATGTATCTCTTCTAAATCTGAAGCATGATCCGGGTAGTTTTGCATTAATGCTAATCCGTGAGAAGCTTGTTGAGGCGTCATATACATGTTCCACCCTAACATATCAATATCATCTTCCTTGTAATATTTTTCGCTTCTTCCTTCATATCGAGCCTTTTTAAACCAACTCACAGCATCTTTATCATCACACAATATCATTCCTCCCTTAGAAATAGCTAATTGTTTTTTAATATGAAAAGATAAACACATAAAAGAACCAGGGATATACATATTACTTGTTAAACGTTTAGCAGAATCATATATAGGATATGGTTTCAGTTGATATTGACCTTTCCAGTGATTTGTTATCGGCCGGCAATCAAAAATCACCTCACCCCCAGAATGAATTATAGATTGAGGAACGGAGAGATAAGTCTTCGAAGGTATAGTAACCTCTTCGACTTTTAAATACTTGCATGCGAGGAATATAGCATTAGTACAACTGTCTACTGATACAGCATACGGTGCTCCCGTATAAGATGCTATTTCTTCCTCAAACATAGTAACGATGGCATATGGGTTATGTTTTGACATAATTATTTTTTATTTAATTAACGCCGTGATCGACGACTTACATTATATTTAGGAAATATTTTAAATTTATTAAACTTAAATTCAGGAAAAAACTTTACTAACTTATCAGCTTTATCCTCTTCTATATTAAATACCAAAAGCTTTTTAGACTTTTTACCTATAAAATGATTGATAACACGATCATTATGTAATAAGTATTCTGCCCAACAAAAATTTCTAAGGTCCTCATTATTTTTAATGCCATATCGATTTCTGAACCAAGGTAACCCAGATTTCTGGCCGCTCACTCTACTTTTTATCCAGTTATTTACCGGTCTTATGTTATATATGAATTTAGCATTAGGGTAAAGGTGTTCTAACAAAGCAAATTCTCGAGTAATGTAATCCGAATCAGTAAAAATATCCCAGTTCTCTAATCCTTTAAGGAACGGATCACCCTTGGCCAAGTTCTTTTTAATCGTCCCATCGGTTACTTTTTTAGTGTGAATAACACTGTACCCATTTTTTCTAAAAAATTGACAAATGGAACTGGTTCCACACTTATTGTGTCCTATCTGAAAAACTTTAATGCTACTTCTTTTCATAGTGATAAATTGTAAATTTAGGTATAAATCCTGCACTTTCAAAAAGTTTAGTGCTAGCTACATTTCCTAAAATAATCTTAGCATAAGCTGTAGGCCAAATTTCCATACATTCCCTTATCATAAATTTGCCAAGACCTCTTCCTTGGAAGTTTGGATGGGTACACACCCGTATATCATCTTCTATCACCCCTACATATCCGGCTGGCTCATCCTCTACTAAACATATCCTATAACAGGCAGCATATTTTTGCATATAAGCTTTTTGCATTTCAGGTGTGATTTGAAGTTTTTCTATAAACCCATCTGTTACCCTAGAATCATTTCTTAAGATTCTAACATATTCCCAATATTCTTCTGTACATTCAACTAATTTCATTACACATTATTTTTTTAATATTCATATCCAAATTCATTTATATCTTTCATAAAAGCCTTTCTTACGATTGCTTTTGTATCTTTATCATAATAAGAACGGTAATCAGGACTTCGCCTCGATGCATTTATAGTTTTCATATGATAAGTAGGTTTCCATTGTCGAGGTAAATTCCAAGAAAATGATTTCCTGATTCCATTCCCAAAACCCATTAATTTTAAATGTTCATACTTAAGTATTTTATTCACAATAATATTACCTTTTTCATTACTTACATAATCGAATTGCGTTATTCCAGTTGCTGTATTATTAGGTTCTCCATATCCATTCCACACATGTTTCATCTTATGTATAAAATAAGGAAAAGAACAATTAGCAGTAGATCTCGGCGAATCAGATGGTAATCTTTTAACATAAGTATACCATGAAACTACTAAATCCCAAGGATTCCTTACAATAGCATATGTTTTGAACCTCTTAAATATAGTAGGGCGTATTTTTTTTAATTGAGATGCAGTTATATGTTTTCTTAAACCTTTTTTAATACCACTTTCATGTATTTCATTTTCCCAAACTGATAAATGTTTTCCTAGGTTATTATTAGAAAAATAATTAATCACAGATGTTCCACCTGTTTTAGGTAAATGTATAAAAATAAATTTATGAGGATAATTAATGTACATATTCCTTTACTTTCATTTTATCTTTAAAATAACCAAATGTTTTAAAATCTTTATCATAAATTTTATCGATTAAAGCTTTCGTCCCATCACTTAAATCATTAACACCAAATTTTTTGCGATTATTAAAAACGTGAGCATTTAACTTGAAAGGTAATTTATACTTATTCATTAAATTTTCAAATTCTTCTTTAAGATTTTCAAATCTTAAAATATGTATTTTACACTTGGAACTTACATAAAGATGTTGGGGGGTATAATGATCACCTCTTGACCTAAAGGCTCTTTCCACCATAAAACCCTTTAATTTTTTGTTAAATACTTTTTTACTAAGGTTTGTGTTCTGACCTACACCACCCCACCTACAATGGTATTCAGATATCATTCGAGTATAGGGATTTCTAACCACCATAAACCAATCATATTTTTGTTGTATATCTTGAGGGACTTGAGGAAACCGGCGATGCCACCACCCATATTCTTTATGGAATCTACCCCACCTAATACCACCTGCTTTACCAATGTTTTCTATAGATGTTCCAGCCGTCTTGGTAATATGTATAAATTTTAAGGGCTTCATGAGTAAAAATTTTTAATTTTTGCTTTATAAGAAACCTTTCTTAAAAAGAAGCTTTTAGGTGTAATGGTATCATTAAAAGGTAAAGGCTTATTTCTAAATAAATAGGATGAGTCACTTTGTCTAAACTCCTCCAAATCTACTTCATTATCATAATTTATGGGATGATTATTGGTAGAACTATTCCAATCTACATGTGTAATAGGGTAATTAATATTGTCTTTATCAAAGTCTTTAACTTTAGCCTTTAAAACATTGATATAATAATGTTCATCAGGGGCCGCCATACTTTTAAAAAGAGCTGTGTAATTATTATGAACCACAAAGGAAGCATGATCACGTCTTAATAACATCCACTGCGATTGTTTCATAAAGTTACTTAATTGTAATCCTAATTGCATAGTCCTAGCCAAATTTCGTTCGGCAGTGGATAATGTATTAAACCTACTTTTATTCTGACCAGGTTTATTCCTCCACGGATACCAAAAAATAGAGGATTTTTGATGGCCAAATGTATAATCATAAAAATCACTAAAAGGTCGTAATGGTATACATTTTTCAGAAAGTAACATTAAGTACTTATTAGTAGGATCACGTAAGGCTTCTAAAATAAGATTATTAGTAGCATGCACTAAACTTATATTAGCCCACCTAGTAGGAACGGTATTAGGTATTTGTGTGTGTCTTAAAAATTCTTGTTGTATATGGTGAGGTAATTTTGCATGAGTGTAAAGATTACATCTGTGCCCAGCCTCTTTGAGATATCTCCACCAGATTTCACCTTGGTGTAAACTTTCTATCGTAAGAAAAAGAAAAGCAATTTTATTCTCACACTGTGACCCTCCTATAGATAATTTTTTGCGCATGTAAGGGATGGGTAAAGGTTCATAGTCTATAAATTTCTTTTGCTGAGAACGTGAGTTTGGTGTATAAGGGCGTTTTGGAACTTTAATCCTTCGAGTATTTTTTATCTTTTTAGGAACCGTTACTTTTTTAAATTGTTTCTTCATCTTCTACTTTTTCTTCCTCCTCCAAAATGATCGATGGAAACATCTTTCATTCGAAGGTGTTTAAATCCTAAGTGATGAACATGATTACCAAAATCTCTATCTAGGTGTATTAATGTTTTAAATGATGCTTTGTTAATATACCCAAGAAGAGAAGGTCTCCAGAGGCTATATAAAAAAGGAACCCCACACTCTCCTACATTTGTTATCATTCCTAAGTTACTGTGTTTTTTGTAAAGAGGGTCAGAATGCCAGTGTTTATGAGTAGGATAACAGAACTCTCGGTTCCAAGTGTACATAGGTGTGACTGAGCCTACCTGCTTAGATTCCTCTTCGAAATAAAGGGAAAGCATTTTAAGTAATTCCCTTCGGTGGGGTACTGCATCTGTTTCAGAAATTTGCACTACATCATATTTAACATTCTTATCCCTTGATGCCCATCCTATACTAAGTGCATCCTTTAAACTCCTTTCTACTTTAGCATGACACAGTTTAACCCAAGGGAAAGAATTAGCAAAGGACTCCATGATTCTTACGGTTCTATTATCCGAGTGACTATTGATAAGTATTACCTCAAAATTATCCTTTCCAAAAAAGGATGTATAATTATCTTCTGCGAATTTTAGTAATCTTAGAACCCCTTCTACGTAATTGTGAACTGGGATCAGACACAGTAACTTTTTTCCTGTGAACTTTTTTAACATTTTTAATTTTTGAATTTTTTCCTCTATTTTTAATGTAGATATTTCTTTGTTTAGCTAATTCTTGATTCTTAGGTAAACTTTTAGACATTTCATCATAAAAAGTCAACTCCTCGTCCATTTGGTTTACAAACCATGACCTAGCCTTTTCTCCAATAGAATCCCATTTAAACCTATAATGATGACCGCCTCCTCCTACCATGCCTACACCATGTTTAATACCTATGGCTAAGACTTGGTTCTTTGGAAAATTAACAGTCTTCACTTTATGTCTTTTATGAAGATGCATATCTAAATAAGGGTAGTGATCTGCTGGCCATGGGCCTGGATGTGGAAGTTTAAGCATTGTACAAAACATAGAGGTCCTATTTTCATGAGCCATGTATAACCTAGAATTTGCGGTAATGTTGTAATAATAAGTTTCTCCCACACCAAAAACGGAAGGCTTTCTTTGTTTGACCCAATTATTAATAAGCCACTCATTATATGAAGGATGATACCAATCATCATCTTCCCAAAAAATAACAGCCTCACACCCACGCTTAGTGGCTTTTTCTACACCCTTCTTGTATCGTTGAGTTATGTCTTTCATTGAAGACTTAGGAGCATAGTCCACAAAAATTATTTCGTCAGGTTGTAATGTTTGCCTAGATATTAAGTGATGGCATTGTTTTAGAAATTTAGGGCGATCGCCACGTGTAGGAATAACTAAAGCAAGTTTCATAGGTAAGTTTTATACTTCAAGGACCGGTACTCGGACCGGTCCTTTCCATATTATATATTAGATAATACTACTCCACTTCTGCAGGGGCAACTTCAGCATTAACTGGAGTTTCCTCAGTAGCCTGTTCATCTTTATTGATGACATTCTCTGGAGCATTCTTAGGTATAAAAAGCTTAATTGCTTTAGATACTAATTCAGCATCTTCTAATGTAAAAGCTCCTTTGCTTTGAGCAATACGAGCAGCTTGCACTAAAATGTTTAGTGCTTGTTGTTGGTTAAGTTCTACGTTCTCTTCCATGTTATACTAATTTTTATTATTTATATAGTGATCCGTCAGGTTTGTTTACTCTACAGTCACAGTTTTTTCTGTTTTTGTACAGATAGGTAAATTAACAGTCAAAATACCATCTTTAACTTTTGCAGTTACACCTTCAGTATCAATCTCTTTAGGAAGTGTAAAAGTCCTTTCAGTTTTGTTAACCCATTTTTTCTCAGATGTTCCTTCTAATGAAATTACCAATGTCCTATCGTTAGTAGTTACTGTTACATCCTTTTTTGTAAAGCCAGGAACAGGCATTTCTACAACATAACCATCATCAGTCTTTTCAGCATGATATCCTAACACTGGTTGGTGGAAGAAATTTTCAACATCATCAAAGAATGGATCTCTAACAATCTTATTAAGGTTACCGAACATTTCATCAAATGCGGTTGTTACTGGTTTTACGGGGAAGAACCCGTTTAATAATGCATTTCTCATAATTTTCAATTTATTTTTTTATTATACATTGTTTTTAAGGATGGTTTCATCCATCCATATATTATTATATCAAAAACCGTACCAGAAGTGAAACTGAGACATTTTGACAGGTTTTTAAGTATTTATGTAAAGTTGCCATGACATTATGTCAACATTAACTAGAGTATTTATTAGTCTTCTCTTCATAAAGTTGTATTAAATCATCGACGATAGGATCTCTATGGTTTTCAATTAATGTAATAGACATCATATTCTTAATTTTATTAGAAGCATTATACAAAAATTTAAAGCCGGATTCTCGTTTGGACTTTAAATCAATTTGACCATCATCTCCACAGACAATCATTTTAGATCTTAAACCTACTCTTGTTACAATCATTTCCATCTGTTCATGAGTAACATTTTGAGCTTCATCAACAATAATTATAGAATCTAAAAAAGTCCTACCTCGCATAAAAGATACTGGAACAATTTCAATAGAATCATTACTTAGATATTTCTCCATCCTATCCTTTCCGTAAAGTAAAAAGAAATTTTGAAAAATAGGTTGTACCCAAGGATCCATCTTTTCTCGTAGATCCCCAGGCAAAAATCCTATCTCCTCTTTAGAAACGGTTGGTCGCGTAATTATTATCTTTTCATAAATTCCTCTGAATAAGCCATCTAAGGCTACTTGACATGCTAAGAGAGTTTTGCCTGATCCGGCTTTACCGCCTAGCACTGTAACAGTATTTCCTAATATATGTTCTTTAGCTCTCTTCTGTTCTTTATTAAGTTGAAGATGAAATTTTATTGGATTCTTAACACGTCTTTTTTCTCTGAAAATATTTTCATTTAAAGAATCTAAATCTCTTAATGTAGACATATAGTAAGTTTAAACTATTTTGGTTATTTCAATTTCTTGTATCATATCAAAGTGTATCTTAGCTATCCTATCTCTACCTTCCTCACTTAAAAGTAACTTACACTCTTCTCGGTTCGTCATAAAGAAATTTTCACTTAGGATAGCAGGCATTACAGTTTTTCGGAGGACCCAAAAGTTAGCTTCTTTATCCACATCACCATCACTATAAGAATCCGATCTCATTTTATGATTAGGGAATTCGGTTGATGCTTTACCGAATAAAATGGTAGCTATTTTATCTGATTTAGTTTCTCCTATAGAGGTATAAACTCCCCACCCATGAGCAGATTCTTGATTAAACCCATTAGCATGAACCGAAACATAGATACAAGGCTTTCCATCATTTTGTAATTGTTCTCGGTAAATGTCATTAGCAGCATCTGTTCTTTTACTAAGAGATACATCCTGATCTGTGTCTACTAAATTAACACATTCAATGTTAGCATCTTTACAAAGTTTTACTAATCTCTTAACAATAGACCGGTTAAATTCACCCTCAAAAAGTTGAGTACCATCATCCCATAATGGAGACCGCTTTCCTGCAGTTTGATAAACTCCATCAATAATTCCCCCATGCCCATTATCAAAGATCCAAAGGTAATGTGATTCTTTCATAATTGATATTAGTTTTTTATGTTGTAAATTAGCTACAATTTTTCGCCAAGAAGTAACATCTAAAAGGCGATGTGGCCAATTAAATAGTTTTCTCATTCCCATTTGCTTTTTGCTTGATACCTACTGCCCCTTTCTTCTTTCCTGGTGAATTTATAGAAGTCTTCTTAGTTTCCAATTTTTCTTGATTTTCTTTAATTCTTTCTATTAAATCTTCAGAAGGTAATGGCTGGTTTACAGGTAAATCTTCCTTTGGGATAGGATCTTGTGGATGTATTTCAGTTCTTCTGACTCTGTAAGGAGGTATAATAATGTTGCCTTCAGAATCATAATCTTCATGAGGATCTTCTACAGTAGCCTCAGATGCATTTTGAGCAGCTTCTTTCATTTCTTCTGTAAAAGGATAAGATACATTAAATTCTCTTCCTTTAGGTATTGACATTACTACTTCATTATCAGAATCATCTTTAGGTGGCCTGATATAATCAACCAAAGATTTAATAAATCCTAAAGCCACAATTGGAAGAACTGCTCCACTTATCACCGAGAGAATTCTCTTTTGAAATAATACTTCCTCTTCTTGGAGACCAAATAATTCTATCCATCCCATATAATTTTCCAGATTAACAAATGCGTGATAGGAATTACCCATCATCTGAAATGCAGTAAGAAGTAAAAATAAACCCCATACCATTGCTCTATTTGTTTTTTCTAATATAACAATAGCTGCTAATGATGCGGCTGCCCCTAATTCAAAACCTAAAGCTAAAGACCATGACATTAAACCGCTGTGGGCTAAATCGAAAAATTCAACCGAATTTATCATAGAAATGGTAGCTACTAGAAAATATAAGCTACAGAATATTACTATGATAGATAAATGTACTATTCTTTTTTTCATACTCATGGTTCACAAAGTGGATTTCCTAAATTTTGTATGCGAGAAGGGACAATTTCTGCTACCTTTAAACAAGAGATTCCAGTAATATTTTCTACTCCACCAGTTTCTCTTTCTGTTAGTATTATTTCTGCAAAGAGTGCACCTGTAGTAGTTAAAGAGGTACACTCTTTTGTTAAACATATTTCAATTAATCCCTTATCATGAATCTTTCCTTTATTATCGGTATATTGCAAAATTTCCATAGGAAAACATTTAGCTCCAGTAGGATCAGGATCAGGCCAACAAAATTTAGCCACAGCACATTCCAACTCATTGAAAAGTAATATTTGAATATCATCAAATCTGTCTAAATTTAAGGGTTTCCCTTCTTTATTAAAAAATTGAATATCAATACATGCAGTAGTTCCTTGCATAATGATAATGATACACTCAACTTGAGCTATGATCATTAAACATACAGAAATAGCACAATTAATATCACCCTTATATGGAGTAGGAACAACAGGTTTGGTGGCCATTACTTCTTAAATTTTTCTTTTTCTTCTAGTGCATTAATAGAAATTCTTTCTTTATCACTGATTTCTTCTATCCTTAAAGTTTTCCATGCTGGGACTGTTTTAATAATAAATTCCATTTCTTCTTTATTCACTACTTCTTGAGAAAACTTAGTGACTAAAGAATCTAACTCAAGGTGAAGAGTATTAACCTCTTTCCTCAATCTTTCATTTTCATTATTATGAGAGCATGAATTACATTGAGATAACATACTCATTGCACAAAAAATGTAAATTACATACACAGCATTACTTTTAAATAATTGTTCTATATTCATCCTTCTGTTTTAAATTTTTGTTTAGGCTCATTAACCACCTTATCGCCCGGGGGTGTCCTATGATAATTTTGAGTACTCCAAAAATCATCATCTTGGCAAGTACACTCTTCTGGTGGTTCTCCGCACCTAGCACAGTCCTCATCCGCCTTATCCATATATTTTTCGACTTCAGCATCCAATTTCTTATCATTCTGTAATGGAGCAGGGTCACCTGCTATTTCAAAAGATGAAGGTCCCTTATCATCATACTCATTGATAAATTGTACAAATCCTTTAAGTCTCATTTAAAAATGTCTTTTTTTATATATTCGGTTGGGATCTAAGCCAATTTAACCTTTTCGTGGAATTCTTTGACATACTGTAGAAATTGTTTGCCGTATGCTTTAACGTCTTCATATGAGACTGTAAATTTTTGTGGAAAACCGTCCTGTTCGTTACTAATCCATATTTCTCCGTAATCTGGTCTTTCTCCATACATCTCCCAGTAGGCTATAAAATAAGCAGCAATTTGTAAAAAATAATTGTCTACCCACGCTCTTTTCTTAGGTTTTGTAGAACTCTTAAAATCTAAGATGACTGGTCGCCCTTTTTTATTTCTGTAAATATTATCCACCCTACCTGCAAACCCTCCCATCTGGTGGGAGAATAGCATTTCTTCGACTGATATAACATCCGTTACCGTATCAAAGAGTCCTCCGGTGTAAAAATTAAAGAAGAGACTTCTTCCTACTTTATACTCTTCTTCAGTAAAGCCTTCCTCTTCTACAAAATCTACTATCTTCCGTAATGATTCTTGTAATTTTTCTTTAGATGTAGGTTCATCAGAGAGAATGTAATACTCACACAACTGATGCATCACAGTTCCACGGTTAGCACTGAACTTAGAAATGGCATCAGCCTTCTCATGTCCTATCCGCTGTCTCCACTTATCAAGAAATGACTTATCTGTCATTTCTCCTATGATGGTAGTCACGGAAGGATATTTAACACCTTCTTCTACGTTGTAATATCGCTTACCGTCAATGTTCTCTGTCTTTCCTAATGCTTCTTTTGTTGCCATATTTTAAAAAATGTAATTGAATAGGTTACTAATTGCTCCTGTTATAGAATCCCAGTTATTTTTTATTAGGATGTAAAATATCCGGCCTAAGAATATGAGACCTCCTATTTTAAGTAAGTTCCATAAAAATCTCCATAGGCCTAAATAATCTTTAGGGCCTGTAAGAACTAATAAATATGCTCCTCTATCTGCTATATGAGTTATTTCTGGGAAGAGATAATCAGCTACTCCCATCTCCATAAAAAGTGAATCATAATCTCTTAACTGCATAAATACCCAGCCTTCTTGTAAATCAGGTCTACTTAACATTTCTTCAGGTAAGTTGATAACCGTATAAATTCGGCCTACCCAGTCTACTCTAAAATTATTTTCTTTTAATAATTCTGAGTTCTGTTTGGCAATTCTACGAATTCTTGCCCAAACTTTTATTTCATCATATAGTTCTTTAAAATACATTGGCAAGAATATTAATTGTAATTATTCATTGTATCGGCAAATAATCGCATACCTTGGAGTTGTTTCCTAATTATCTTTCTACCTCGAAAAATTCTGTTCTTCACAGTTTGAAGACTTACTCCCTTTTCGCTCTTTCTCATTAAGTCTAAGATCTCATTGTAAGATTTGTGGTTTAAAAATCTGTATATCATATATTGTTTATACATAGGAGGAAGTGCATTAATAGCTTCTTTCACTAATCTGTCTCTTTCATTTATTTCATCTTCTTCATCCCAGTGATCATTTTCTGTCATAGGAGTTTCAAAATCATGAAGAGGATTCTGAAAGGAAAATCTCGAAGAAGCAGTTGCCTCCACTCCCTTATCAGCAAAAACGCTTAGGCTTACCTTTTTGTTTCTCTGCCTAACCCAGCCTATGCACTCATTGTAAGCAATCCTATATGCCCATGTAGTAATTTGGTAATCTGGGTTGTATTGTTCTATCTTAAAGTAAACTTTAGTTAGGGTATTAGAAACTATGTCATCTGTTACATCCCAGTCTTTGACTATTTTGTAAACATAGTTACGTAATCCCGGCCTCATTTTCTCATAAAGCTGAGTAAATGACTGTTCACTTCGAGTTCTTTTGAACTCTAATGCTAATTCCTTGTAAGTTTTCTTAGGTCTATTCATTGATAAAATCTTTTAATGTTGAAATTTTGATTGGTTTAAATCCCCAGTGGTCAGTACAAATGTTAACTCTTCTTTCTCGTGAAAGATCTGTTGGATAATTAAAAATTGCATGTCCATGTACGTGTAATGTTCCTGATTCTTTTCCTGCCCACATTAAAAGTGGATAGTGAGAAAGAACAACATCATGTAAAGGTAAGGGTAATATTTGATCTTCTATAATTGTTACATTTTTGAATTTTTCGTAAACTTCAAGTAAAGCCTCATCAGCACTTCCTATCAAAAAATATATCTTCCCATTTAATTTTTTAAGAATCCTTTGTGCTGTATGCGGATCCCATGCAAAATTACCTAAATGGAAAACGACATCATTTTTACCAACACAGCTATTCCACTGAGTGACAATATGTTTGTCCATTTCCAAACATGTCTTAAAATCACCTCTATCAGCAATTTGAAGAATTTGGTTCCTGCCGAACCAAGTATCTGAAGTTACATAAAAATCTGCGAGTTCTTTTAGTTTACTGCTCATAATGTATTAATTACAATTAAATAATAACAGGATTACTTCCTTTCTGAAAGAAAATTGAAGGTTATTTTTGGTAAGTTTAATCATTTAATATAGAAGAATACTCATTTGATCTTCCTTTAGACTTCTTAATGTACTCCCCATTTTTAAGAACATTTATTTTATTAACAGGCACGGTATATGATTTATGCAAATATTCTCTTACTTCTTTAGGTAACCTTTCATCATAGAAATCTTCATAAACAGCACAATAGACTTCAGCAATTCTATCAGCCGTAAGCCCAGAGGCACTATTTATTTCAGCTACCCAAAGATCATTATTTTTTTCTATCATCAGATCTACAGACCATACACCTAACTTAACCTTGGTACGTATTTCTTTAATTATGTTATTAAGTCCATTTAAAAAATCTAACTTAGATAAATCTTGCTTAACATATGCGAAGTCCACATATTCATCTCTTTTCTTATCCTTGATGGGATCTCCTTTTTTAGAAACCCGTTCATATATAGAAATAATATTACCCTTTAATACCATCACTCTATATTCTCGGTCTAAGTCTTTTGCTTCTGAAAAGTTGGCAAATTTAGATTTAGAATTTCTTAAGTCTTTTTCAGTTTCAAAAATCTCGATGTTGGAACCAGAATGACCTTTATCCGGTTTACCTATTACTGGAAATTTTAAAGTTGCAGCATCATCAACATTATATGCTGCTTTAGGTATAAATTTTGAATCTTCGAATAATTTATAGAATTTAGACTTATCACAACTTAATTCCATCTGTGATGGGGTATTATACATCCTTTCCTCCAATATATTATTATTCTTTAATAACAGCTGAGCAGCAGGTTGACTTCCGCCGTAATAGACAGTTGGTTTATTAGGATCTATCTTGAGACTCAATAGATAGGACTTTTGTTTAGGGGTTATAGGCTTCTTATCAGCTTCATCAATATTAGTAAAAAATGTACCAAAAACCTCACCCAAACATTTATCATTTAATTCATAATAGAGAGAATTAAGACCGGCTAAGGAATTACTGCTCTGCCCAGTTAATAAAAAATTAACTTTCTTGAAGTAATTAGTGTGAGGGGATTCTTCTTTTTCATTAAGAAATTCATTAAAAGACTTTAGCTGCATTAAGTTTCCTTTATTTCAGTTTTATATATTCGGTCTTCGAATTCTCCGTTTACAGCAGAACCTATCCAATCTAATAATTTATCATCAGGTTGGATGAGACAGCCGCCCTCTTCTATTTCTGAACAAAGTTCCATCATAAATGGGTGGGGATTACAATAAATATCGATTAAATCTTCTTTAATTGGTGGAAATCCTAAGTGTAAAAATCTTTCTTCTAACATCTCTTTTACCAAATTAAAGTGTCTTTCGTAAACGTGTATCGAGTGAACAATGTGAGTGTATGTTCCCAGTTCTAATTCTGGGTATGTAGGTTGTAATAATTTTAACATTTGTTGTTGAAGCAAACAGAAAAAAGCTATGTCAGTAGGTGTTCCTAAAATTAAATCATTTGATCTCATATCGATCGTAAAATTCAATTTGTTATTCCTTATTTGAAAAACTCCTGTTAAAGTACAAACAAAATCTTTGTTAGAATCAACTTGGTGTTTAGTTTGATTAAAGTGCATAATAGCCTGTCTGCTGTCCTTATCATTTATTAATGACTTATAGGCCCATTCCCATTGTGTATAATCATGCTCATTTATCTCTTTAAAGATTAAATTTCCGTAGGCGGAATTAACAGTTCCATCTCCGTTTTCGATGTTCCTCCAAAACTTAGCAAACCTTTCAATAAAATCCACATCATTTCTTCCTGTAAAG
>Ga0098061_1000797_pt1 | contig 15553 bp, 16 predicted proteins | sample 22_taG_FD_92579 | JGI IMG/M metagenome (GOLD analysis project Ga0098061, IMG submission 92579) | Marine viral communities from the Subarctic Pacific Ocean - 22_ETSP_OMZ_AT15343 metaG | ecosystem: Environmental > Aquatic > Marine > Oceanic | place: Subarctic Pacific Ocean | collected 2015-01-20 | reverse complement strand
ATATCAGCCTCTATTTGTCTAATTGCAGTATCTAATTGTTGTAATGATCTAGCTGCTGCCATTTATATCACCTTATAGGTACGTTAGAGTTGCACTTCTTACTATAGGAGTCACTCTATCTATAGGCTCACGTAATGTAGTCTTAAGCCATAGTTCTGTTGGTGATCCAGCTACAGCTACTGGTGCATCTGCTGTAGTTAGCGGAAATGTGTTAGTTGTTGAACTATATACAGTTGTTCCATCTGTCTTCTGAACTTGGAATTCAACTGGTGGATCTGTTACAGAATTCGTAGGTAGTGTACTATCTATACTATAGTCTGAATCAAACGAAGTAATGTTGGAAATTGTATCACTACCTTTAGCGGTAAACTTACTATAGAATGTACCTGTAGATGCGTAGTCACTAAGACCTACATCCAGGTGACCTATACCTATTACTCCTACTTGATCAGCTCCCACTGCAAGATCTGATGCTTCAAGTACTACTCGAATTTGATTCGAAAATGCACTTGGAGCGAAATGATATCTTACTGGGTTGAATGACGGCTGCAGGTTGCTGACTGGTATAAATCCAGTCGATGCTTTATATTCTACAGAAATGATCCTAGCAGCTCTATGCGGAAATGGTACTAATGAAATAGTATTCACTTCTGATCGTAATGACACAGGAAGTGTAAGTACGATAACTGTTTGTGTTGCAGGATCTACTGTATCATCTATCCAAAACCTATCAAAATCTCCATTGATAGCCCAGAACAACGCATGATCTGCATCTAAGTCGATACCATCCTGACTGATTCCCACCGTAGATCTAACCTTACTATCCCCAAATGCATCAATGTAACGCGATATCTTAGAAGCAGAAGAAGTCTCTGCTAGAGTTACCTGTCCGTATAATCTATCTCTTAATACATTCGAATCACTAGGAAGACCAGTTGGTTTCTCTTCGTAAAAATTCACACTAAGTAATTTGCCAGTAGAGTCATTTTGTAATGCAGCCATATGTTGTATGAGTGCTTGGTGCTCTGCTTGCATTAACATCTGCGTATACAATTGCGCTTTAGCTAACTCGTGTACTCGTTCGTATGTTTGTTTGCCTCTCAGAAGTGTTCTCAGCATAGTATCTCTAGCCTGATTGAACTTATCATTTAGATCTTCTGAATGAACAGTATCACGAAAACCAATTGAGTCATTATTGTATACAGTCGCTCTTAAATGATTGCTCATACATCCACTCCTTCTCTATATACTTTGAGTCTAGTTGCGATCTCCAGTGTATCTGGAACTTGATCGGTATAAGTATTATAGAAGCCTGATGCTTCTATTGCTAGTCGTTCTTGCATGCGATCGTACGCACCACTGGCTTGTACTACCCCAGAAGGATCATGATATCCTATAAGGGAAATACAATCTGCCATTATTGAATCCAATTGAGAGTTAATCTGCTCACTGACGAGAGGATAATTTTTTCTAAATGGTCTATTCTTTAGATTCATAAGTTGCCTCTATCTTGACCTTCATCGAAACCAGGGAAACCTTGAATCGATTCTCTCTTCTGTGGATCGTTTACCCTAATGGTATATGAATTCAACTTAGGACTATTTACAGTATCATCACTTGCAAAATCTGCTCTTAACATTATTCTATCTTCTCTTCGTAAACTCTGCTCATAGCTGAGTTGGTAAAAACTTTGTACTCCACTTGCACTGTCATGGAAAAGAAAACTTCCTGATGGATTGTTTTCGTTGCCAGGTCCAAGAGAGATATTATCTATTACTCTGTCACTTTCGCTACCGGGATCTGGAACAACAAGCCATGTCTGTCCACTAGGTCCTGGAGCAAGGGCATAAGTAGAGTGATCGAATCTCGGCGAATTGTACAAGAGCTCACCCATGGAAACTTCACGCATTCCCATCGGAGTTTCTACTGTAGTTACCTCACCATTAAAGTTAATGTAATCAATAGGTTTGTACGTCTGCACCGAACTAACGATTTGGATTCTAGTGAAGCCCGGAGATAGTTTCCTCGTTATCTGAGAGTAGCCACCTGGATCCTCAATAACCTCAATATTCGAGACAGTCCCGTTAAACTGCATATGTATAATCTTGATACTTCTTAATAGTGATGTTCTCTTAAATTGTACAGAAGCATTCACTGTAGGGGCAACTTGCGCAGTTGTATGGAAACTATATGACGTTACTATTCCTTCTTTCTGATCTATAGTGTACGTAACCTCATACGTTCTGTCTGGATTATCAAACAGATCTGTAATACTTTCGATCTCTGATACATCTACCTGCAGCGTAGTTCCACTACCATATATTCTGTAGTCTTCACCACGTATAAATGGTGCGTCATGCGAGTCAGTGAATCTCAAATCTTTCACGGTATCGAATTGAATATCTGCAGCTCCAGTAATGTTAATGATACCTGATGCATCTGGAGTCAAGCTTCCTGTAGTTACATCAACTAGTGCTGGTTGACTTCTATCAGCAATACTCCACAATTGTCCCGAGGCATTGATACTCGATTCAATGGTTTGACTTCCTCCATTCACATATAACGAGCCATCTATAGGTTTACTACCACTCGGCCAATAGAATATTCTATAGAAATCCTTACCGTTAACAGTAAAATCAGGATACGCTACTCGTGCGTCTCCATCCTTATCATTCTGTACTCCTGGTCTCCACCATCCTGCAGTTTCCCCATCATATCCTTTTTCTATACCATAGTTATTGCCATCTGCTAGTTTATCTGTATATCGTATAGTTGCTGTATTATCAAACGTTACATGGTGCGGTAGATTTACCGTAGCTTCCTTATGTAGGGGCTGTATCGGCGACCACTGCGGTTCCCACCCAGCATATAAAGTTGCGCCACTTAAGTGGCTCCATCTCTTCAGTTCAGATGCATGCACTCTTGGAATACGAGGAGGTCGAATATTCGGTTCATCCGAAAATTGAACTGCACTATAACCCGGTTTTACTGGTACTCCATCCACATTAAGAAAACATCCACTCACTGTAGGATCCAATCCCACGAAGTAATTGATACCTGTATTACGAGGTGTCTCCTCATTTACCGCTAAACTCACCGTATTAATATCGTCATTATCAGTTGTTGCTCTAGATTTGCTTATCAGTTTTCCTGTCCCATGATAAACATCAAGGTACAATCCCAGATCATCCAGAGAAAGGTCGATACTTTCCACAGAACTTAATGACCACTCAAATACAAACTTGATTGAACGAACTATCTTAGGTTCGAAGATCCAACTAACGACGTCTCCGGTTCTGGAACTTTTTCCTATCTTAATTTCTTGTCCTGCTTCAGGATATAGTATTAAACCTATAGGTCTAATGATATTAGATTCTATATCTATCCTATTGAGTACTGGAAATGGATTAGTTAGGAACGGTATAGTTAATTCTGCAGATATACTACCTGCGACATTCATGTGTATCTGTGCACTCCAGTTCTTTGCTGTACCATCTACTAGATGATTGAGCGACGAGTCTTCATGAACTATAACTGCATTAACTTTATCTCCTCCAGTTACTACTTGAAAGCCACCTAGATCATTGTCACTCCAATTAGTGTTAGCTCTGACTCTATTTACTCTCTTCAGTCCTGCTGATGCAGATTGAGCACTGATATCTATATCTGACGCATTCATATCAATTTTAGGTGTTCTGAAGTGATCACTTATTACTTTAGGAGAAGAGCTACCTGGTGCAGTGATTCTTAGATCAGTAGCTTGATTCTGGATACTCAACATTTGTTTCTTGTTCTTATTAAAAGAAGCATGTTGCAGAATACTGTGCTGTAGAATATTATTCTCATGAACACTAGTAGTATCAACCACACTATTTAGCCTATCTTCTATGTCTGTACCTATAGAGATGAGCTCATTAGCATCGGAAGTTTTATCTGATCTAACAGGTAGAGGAATCTCTGCACTTCTTGCAATTCTTTCCTGCTTGACGCGTTCTTTTTGAATCGCGGCTTCAGAAGGAATGAAGGGACTACCCAGTTTTCCAGTTAATGCGTCCTTTATGATTTGTTCTCTTGTCTTCATCTTCTAGCCTGAGGTGCTATGCCTCGTTCCAATGGATTCTTATGTAGCTTGGAGATTCCAGCTACTCTTAGGTCATATGAATAAACTAATGGTGTAGTGAACACTAAATTTGTTGGTCGTGTAACCTCAACAACTACACTAAGTTCTGTTGGTGCTTCTGGTAGATCTACGAACGTCCACCCTAGTAATGATGCGATATTCTTTTCGCTTTCAGTCATAGCAGAATTGAATGTGAGTATAGTATTCTCTCCCATATCAATTGGGTCTATCGGATATTTAGTAAGACCATTGTCAGGACTGATATAGAATTCAACCCAGTCTCCATCAGGATATCCATCAGGTATCACTACATCTGCTCCCAATCTTACCTGATATGCTGGTTCTCTTAGTACGTAAGGCTTAGAGATATATACTCCGCCCACTCTATAGTGCGTCTGAATGATATCAATCTTCTCAAGTCGCATTCCCCATCGCACAGCAGGAGATTGTTCTGCTGGAATATTTATAGATGGTAGATGAGTGAAGTTAGGAAGCTGTAGCTGAGTAATATCTTGCGCATCTAGCGAGCCATTTAACAATAGTTGTCCTGTCTCTACTGCGTCCTGATTTCTGTATGTAACTCCCCATGTATATGTACTAGAAGGATCGATATTGCTGAATTGATAGGAATTATTTTGCATCCATCCACTATCTTCAATAACAGTTCCACCGGGATCTGCGTCTGCTCCAGGGAAAACTTTATATCTGATACCACTATTTCCTGTTGTAATATTAGGTATGCTTCTAGCAGTTAGATTCACCGAACCAATAGCACTAGTGTTAGTAAACCATCCTATACCAATATCTGTTGGTTGAGGAGGACTAACCATAGTTGATACTGCTTCTACTGGATCACTTAGTTTAACTGCACTTTCATTACCCGCTGCATCTTTCGTTCTTACGCCCACTCTATACGCTGTATTCTCAGTGAGCCCTTGTTCTATGAATGTTAGTCCACTAGCGTAAGTACTTGTAAATTCAGAAGTTGCATTAACAAATTGATGTTCTACTCGTGATCCACTAAGACCATCTGTGACCCCAGAAGCTTTAACATATATGGCCGTTGGACTTAGTCCAGACGCTTCAGCTATACCACTTTGAGGAGGTGCAGTTGTATCATATATTACATGATACTTAAGTACTTCACTTACTGTCTTATAGTCACCATGAGTCAGATTCACGATACTGAAATATCTATCTGTAATTGCGTCGGTAGTTAGATCTATCGCTACTCCGCCACTAGTCCATGGTATACCAGATGCTTCGATTTGTGCTGCAGTCCAGTCTTCTACGCCATATAGATATAGAGCTCCACTCGGCGTTGGATCAGTTGTACTAGGAAATACTGGAGTGAATGTTATAGGACTATCTTTGGTCCATTCTGCGCTCTCATATGTACCATGTGAGCTCCCCTCTGCAGTCATAGTCATGGGTTCGGGAATCTTATTAACTCTTAATGTGATACTTGCACTAAGAAGAGATCCCGAATACGTGGACATAGGTTTAGCTGTAGTAACTGGTCCTCCAGCTTCATTAACAACTTCATATCCAGTAATAGTAGCTTCGAATGTACCTGCAGCATTCAACGTTTGTAGTCTAATCGAGAAGAACCCGTTTTCATCAGTTACAGTTCGCTGATTTTTATATGCAAAGCATAGACCAGCCGTAGCATTCCAATTAATGGTCATGTGAGGCATGGCAGCTTCGGTTACATCGTCTATGACTTTACCGTATTCTACATACGTTGCATATTCGAGCTCTTCGAGATCTAGTATTCGTGGTGGTGTAATTAATGCCATATTATAATACCGCTGCGGTTATTGAAGCCACTGTTGTAACCAAGGTGGCAATGGTGGATCGAGTTCTTCGAGAGGACTTCCAGCATTCAATATCTTCTCTAGTACTGCCAATTGATAGTCGGGATCCAATGAAGGGAAATCCTGTTCTACAAATGCAGTCTCTACAAATAGGTGTCTTGGTTCTGCTCCTTCTGGTACTTCGCCGACCCAATGTTGGAATGATATAGGTGATCTTGCGTTATATGTCTTGATCAATTCCCACTGAATAGCTATGATTCTTTCAGTAGAAAAGATATTTCCCATTTTGTCACTGCTGTCTGAGAAAGATTGTATAACTTTGGTTCTACCACTTTCAAGAGTCAGTGATACTTTCTTTAATCTTCCAAGAGTTCCATCTAATGACTGCTGGACCAATAGAGTTTTGTTAATATTTATAGGTGCACTGAATCTGACTTGGATAGTCACTGGAAATTCAGAGGGAAACTCTGGAGATCTGGTTGGTCGTGACCATACTACTTGTTCAGGACTAGGGATCGCAAGATGTTGTTGTGGAGTTGGACTATATGTTCTTGTTAGTATATTCTCAACTACACCTGTTCCCGTAATACCATATGGTCCCTGATTTTGACCACCTGTTAGTAGTATTACTTGTTCTACTTCTACTATGTTATGAGGAGTGGGATCAAGGAGAACATTGGGATCTTGATTCAGATTAAGTCTATCGTCAGGACTAACAACAGGTAGGTTATCAGAATTGTCTTCTGCATGTCCAGATAGATGACCTAAGTTTCTTCTAATAGTGTTTGTATCTGGAGCATGTGTAATCTTAACCTCAGATACTCTATTATTTACTAAGAGTTCTGTTTCTATTGGAAGAGATAAAGCTTTTGTATTCTGATCCCATCCTACTACACTGGTAGGATCTATTGAATCGTCTGTATTGAAGTTCTCAAAGAATCTTTCTTCGTCTGGCGTTATACTAAGTGTAACTAATAGGTTCTTTGTTTTCAATGCTAGAGAAGTAATCTCTCGTGCAAATATAGAAGTACTCTCATCAAAAGAATCAAGTTCTTTGCGCATATTGGCGAGTAACTCATCCACATTGTGTACTGATTCAGTAATGGTTTTTCTGAGTTTGTTCCAACTCTCTAGAGTAGCCGCGTCATCAGGATCTGGAACTACTATATCTACATGCATATTAGTATGCTTAGATATGAGTTCATTTAATTGTTGAAATAGTTTTTCTTCCATTATATCTGGTTATGTGGATGCAGTCCAGATTGTAGATTTATACTAATGCTCTCTACCTCTGGACTATTGTTAGATTCTGAACGAGTATTGTTTCTCAACTTACCACGAATTCTGACGCCGTCGGTAACACTTGTGTATTCAACTAGGACTGCATCTGCACTTATTGATAGTCTATCAAATCGTATGTTAGTAATAAGAGTTCTGCCATCTAAGTAATATTCTATTCTTCTAGTTACGTCCCAGTCGGAGAGCTGCGGTTTCTCAAAGCTTCTATAGTTCGTCCTGTCTGTAACTACAATTCCGTCTACGGTAAGTATAACAGGAGCATATCCCGTACTTGCAGTATCTACATTAGTTATCAGAGTATCTATAGCATAGAAATTGCCATTGGTCCAATCATATGCTGGATACCATACAGTAGGTTGGTGTTTGAGATATATTACTTTGCCTTCCCACCTTGGTGCATTCTGAGTAACTCTTCTGGGAGGTATCCATGCGGGTATTCTTTGTCTGGTAGGATCGGCATACTCTGGAGGGTAAATTCTAGCCATTATAGATCGGGTGCCTCGTATACGTTCGGTATCTGTGTTGCGGTTCTCCCTACATTGTTAGTAGCTTCACCGTTATTGAACCAATAAAAATATTCATCTAGTCTTATCATAACTGGTGCACTATGTAGAGTATTAACATTTGAGTTAGTTACTATCCATGAGTCTGCTTCTTGTCTATTTACAAATATTGAATTTGTATCATTGTTACCACCACTTACGACAACCGTTGTCGTAGTATCGTTTACCAATACATAACCCATTACAATATGTCCTACTGCCAAATCATATTCGACAACATAGTTATCTGTTCTGTTTACGGCTACTGCTCCTAAATCTATCTCAGTAGAGTTAATCTCTCGTGTGGTGAGAGTTTGACTTACCCCATTCAGGTATATTTCTGGTGTAGTATCTGCAGCTATAGGAAACGTCAATTGTATTGTGAACTGATCTATGAAGTTTACTGGCTCTCTAACTCTTGTAGTTCCTAATGGAAGTATAGGAATTTGAAATCTACGAGCGATGTCTTCAGCCCACCATTCTACCGTACTGAGTTCATGTGTCTGCTGTTCAGGTACAATTGTAACGACTTCAATGGGCTCTGAATCTATCTTCAATCCCGCATTCTCTTCTTGAGGATGCGTCCAGAAATCTCCATTACCATTAGAGACAAACGAATCATATATGAAGTCTATACCTATCAATCCAATTTGGTATTGGAACTCTCCTGGAGGAGGAGGAGTAGTAGGATTCTTACCTGTCTCTATTGCAGTCAGATCTAAGTCATATACATTAGCTTCTGTTCTAGAGAACGATTGATTACCTTCTAACCACGCAAGATCTTCTTGTCTTGCTCCATCCCATACGTAATCATTTGTATCCTCATTACGTACTTCATAATTCTCTTGACATAGTCGTATTCTAACTTTGCGTGCTGAAGTTCTTACTAGATCGTTAACTACTATCGTCTCGGTACCTTCAACATGATCCCAATTACCATCATTGGTCTTAACGAGTTGCCAGTCGTCGGTATCTAAAAGCTTAGTGTGTATAGCGCATAATGTAGTTGGATATTTACTTCTCATTGCTAAGTGTATTGATGTAAATACAATTGATCCTTGGTATTCCAATTCTATATCCCATACTGGACCATTATATGTAACGTTCTGTAATTCTATACGAGGTACCTCAGTCGTACGAATCCACTGCTCTATACCTCCACCTCTAAATAGCTTTCTCAAGTTCTGTGTAGAATCTAAGAATTCAGGATTACTTAGAGAAACTCCACCATGAGGATTGTGCGCGGGATGTGTAGTTATTGAAATATCTACTGGCTCATGACTGACTACATCGGATGTTCCCGGCAATCTGATACCATTTATATCTCGGGTAAGATTACCTATCTGCAATTCAGGATGGGATATTATCGGTATGTATGATGTAGTACCTGAACCTATAGAGGAATGTGCTTTATATTGATTGAGACTTTGATTCAATTCGCTTACTAGTTGATCCCAGAAACGAGCATTCCTTTTACTTCTATCTACATATCTAATTGATATTTCTTTGTATAGATTACGTAATTGCTCTAGTACCTTGATATCTACGTGAGAGGAAATAATTATGTCAGTAAGTTTTCTGATACTTGCTGTATCTTCCTCTTCATCTGCGACATATGAAGTTATAGGAGACCCATCAGTAACAAGACCTATCCATTTCTCTATAGCTTGTGCGTAATGCACATAGCCACTGATCTTACCTCTACGTACCCATTCAGTAAGAAAGGTTTCTAGCTCTTGTATTTGGAGATCTTTTCTTGTGTCTTCTATCATGGAGCACCTACTGGAATTCCTGCCCAAACATTATTGTCTTCATCCACTATAACATATACACTACCTGCAGGGATGTATTTCTCTACTGTACTCTTAATTAAATCTAATGCTTCAATAGAAGACTCCGCTGCAGTTAAACCTAGTTCTTGATATTGTAATTCAAACTTAGTTTTTACTGAAGTAGGAACACCTACTATAATTGTATTAGGTTCTAGAGGTCCATCGTATTGCATAGCCATAGTTACACCGCGAATGATTCACCGCAACCACATGTACCTGTTGCGTTGGGGTTATTTATTTTAAATCCTGATGCAACAAGTCCATCTACAAAATCTATTTCAGAATCCATGATATACATATGAGAAATCTTATCTATGATCAGGGGTCCAATGACAATATCTTCATCTGAGGGCTCATCCCACACCATGTCATATCTGAATCCAGAACAACCTCCACCTTGAATTCGTATTCTAAGTTGCTTATCTTCTGGTTTAAGTTCTTCGATCTTCTTAATAGCAGCATCAGTAGTTGTCATAGTTACTCCACGAAGTGTTCATTCTCAGGATATTTATTTAGTCTTTTATCTTGTAGACCTCCACCAGATCTACGTACATCATGTATTTCTATGTCTGCAGGTGTGAAGGGATTTAATGTGTAGTCTCCTAATACCTTAGCCCCACTTGCATCTATCAAGGTCCTTGGATGTTGTGCCGACCACATCTCTGCTCCAGGGTTATAGACGCCACTAGGGAAGTCGGCAAGTGGGTGCCATCCTAAGCCACTTGGAGTGAGTGCAATTCGTATTGCTCCACTCGGCCATACATCATAACCTACCCCAGGATTCATGTCACATGATCTAAGCTTTACATCTATAGGATAATACCTATGGGATACTCTGATGTCAGCATTATGAGGAATAGATTTTTTGAGTTTTATTAGTCCTGAATCTCTGTGCCAGTCTTCTATATCACCTAATTGAACGTAGTTTCCAGCCACAAAGATAGCAACACCAGAAGGACCACTACTACCAACATGCGTATTCACTCCGCTACCTGCTACATTCATATCATAAGGCTTGTACCATGGATACCCATCATTCTCATCTACTGTAACTCCACTTACATCGATAAGAAGAGGAGTATCATTTACTTGAAGAGTATATCTATCAATTCTTACTGCTGGAGAATGATGTACACTGTGAGGTGATATACCTATAGAATTAGGAATTTCATATTCAGTTACAGCAGCTAGTCCTCCACCGGATGCTCCTGGTTCTGTATTGGGAACTTGAAATGTTTGATATCCCTGTATGTGTGCAGTACCACCAACTCCAAAGTATCCTATTCTTATCTTAGGAAACCATGCGTCTGTTTCGTTACCTTGAGGTTGCAGTACTCGTACATTTCTATCTGGATGTCTCTGTATATATAACGTACCTGCACCTGCTAGATCATTGGATACTTCTATAGTACCTGTATCGGATACGTGATAATCATAATTACCCACATACAATGGAACAGGATTAACGTACTCACTATGGTATACCGTCTTATCTAATCTATATGCTGGATATTCCGCCTTCAATATGCGATCCCCATTTCCTAATTCTGGACTTAATAGTATTCTTGTTCTATTAAGTGCTCCAGATTGGGCATTATCTGACCATGTAATACCTGCAGCATAGCGTGCGGGATCTCCATCTGGATTAAGAATTGAATTACCGAACTGTAGTTTATACTGAGTAGGATCAATAACGTCACCACGTTCATCTCTGAGGACAACAGCGCCACTAGGTTCAGTAGTACTGAGATCAAACTTAGGTTGATATTGAAACTGCATGGGTACATTAGGTGATGTCAAAGATCCAGAAATTTCTATATCAGTTACCATTAAGAAATTAGAAGGAACATTACCTATAGGAATACCACTAGGAGTAAAAACCCCACCAACAGATAACACAGCCTCAGCCTTAGATACATAGTTCTCAGGCATTGTCTTAGTGTAGTCCTGAAACGTTACCATTGACTCAGCAGTTCTTAATCTTGTACTGGTAAATGCAGCTACAGGGCATTGTGTATCATCATATGTATCTTGTAATGTCCAACGCATATTATAGTCCCGATGGGTGATTTACATCAATATAGTTACTATCAGATATTGCACTAGTTGATGTTACTTTTATGTGATAGGGTTCTGCTTCTTTTATATCTTCTACGAGGAAATCGAATCTGAAAGTTCCATCACTAGCAGTATATTTAGTAGAGTCCTGCCAGGTACCAGCTTCGTTCACTACATAACCAAGTGCACCACTAACATCTATAGTTACAAGCGCATTCATTGGTTCGCCATTAGGACCATCAAGATGTCCCCCAACGCGTATGATTTCATTTTGACCTACTGCTTCTCTGCTTCGTGAATACAATGTTAGATAGCCACTAGGATTCAGATCAGCTTCATCATCTATAACTAGGAACTTATTTTTATATCTATAGCTATTTGTAGGATTCAAATCTACTGCGATAGTAGAACCTACTCCTGAGATACCTGCAGCTTCATAACTAACATCTAGATTTGTGCCCAGACCAGAAGGAGAGTTAACTCTAATTGGTATTGTAGGAGCAGCACCAGAGAAAGGAATATCATCATAAGCTGGAGTTGATAACCAGAATTCTTGATCCTGAGGATTCCATGCGAAACCCGTAACTCCACTTAATTCACTGAAGTCAGAAAGTTGTCTCCATGCCCACGAGGTCTGATTGCCACTTGGATGGTAACCATGTAGTCGTGCAACATTAGTCTCTACTCCACTAGGTGTAGCTGGAAGTCCAGTAAGCTCTGTGACTGTAATAGGTGCACCTAGATATGATCCGGAAATATCAACCCACGAATTGTTAACTTCAAAAGTTTTAGTTCTCTTATCTTCATATAGATAGAAAGGAATATTACCTAGGAAGAACGTACCACTACGTACTTGTGGTCTCCATACAGTATTCAGTATATCGAATTCTGGATTGATCTGTAGGTCGTGTTCTTGTCCTATACCACCAAGATACTCGCTGTAGTTATTTTCAAGACTTCCATCGTAGTGTGCTGGGATACTTCCTGAAGGAACGAAGCCAGCATTTTCCCATGTGTATTCGTTCCACTTGAATGAGTTCCATGTGTAACCGTATAGAGAACGTAATCTCTGTGCAAGTTCCCTACGACCAATAGAAGCACCATCAAGACTAAGGTCATCTGGGGAGAGTATACGTATTTGACTTGAAGGATCTGGAACTGTTCCGCTAACTCCAATGAATGCCGTATCCAATGGATTGTCTGGATGTGAGAAATCTGAATAGTATTGATGTACGTTGCCGTCATCCTTATAGACATACTCTACTCTTATCTCACTATCTGTAGGAGGAACGTAGTTCAAGAACTCTAGTACGTTAGTATACTTAGCTTCCTCATCTCTCCATATAATATAACCTGGGTCACCGTAGCCAGCAAATCCTGATACGTTTGGTACATATCCGGAAGGAAACACCCAACCAGAAGGAGCAGTAGTTGTACTGTACTCTTCGTAATGTCTTAGAGGTGCACCATTTACATTAACTTCATCATTTATAAATACTCTAAGAGTACCATAGGTCTCTTCGCCGTTAACTGTAGCATTACCTAATCTATCCTGTACACTAACAACCGATTCATCTAAGTTCTCAGGAGAGTGACTCAGATAAAAGAATCGTTTGTCAGCTTTGTAGTACGGAGTAATACCAAACTCTACACTCAGACTATTTATGAGTCCTTGTTCTGTAGTACCTGGTTTCCATTCCATACGTTGCTTAAGTCTACGTATGTATTCTTGATCAGGTTCATCGGGATGTCTAGGAAGATCTAGTATAGAACCAAACTCATCTAGTTCTGTCCATAGAGTATGTCTTATTTGATCGCTCATGCAAAGTCTCCATAGAACAAACCGGTTCCATCATTATAGAGTGATATGGCTTCTGATGTAGTAATACTTCTATCCCATAGTGCAAATTCATCTATCCATCCATTGAATTCATTTCCTGGTCCTCTGGATCCTACACTGAAATTACTTCCAGTTACTGAGGTAGCTGAAGGTATAGTGCCAGTTTCAGATACAGTTTCTTCTACACCGTTAATGAAAAGTCTCATTTTTCCTGTATCGTTCGTTCCTTTGTATATCCCAACTAAGTTATATGTAGTTCCCGTACTTAATGTAGTAGTGGATACAGCATAATTACTTATGCTGTCTATCATGAATCTAACTTTAGGAGTAGTAGGTATTGTTATTTCAAAGTTGAGGTCTGATCCATTCCATCTGTTAGTGAATAGTGTTGCCCATTGCGATGCATCCATATTAAACCATATAGAGAAACTAAAGTTAGCAAGACCATTCAGAGCAGGTTCATTCAGGGTCCCACGGGAAAGTCTATCGCCACTAGCAAGTCCTCCCATATCTAGACCGTTACCATCGATGCCTGTTCTGTTAGGAGGAGCCGATGCTACTGTGTCTAGATCGTTAGAAGCATGCGCATCAAATCTAGTACCTGAGGCTTCATCTAACTTGTAGTATGCAAGAAGATTGTCCTTGAGGAAGTTAGTCCTGACAGGGGAATTACCTATAGTAGTTCCATCGCCAAGTGATTTTATATATGTTAGTGGCATTAGTCCTCGTAATCGTAAATTAAATACTTCATATGGGTATTGTTAACTGATAGGGTCACAAAGAACTCCTCTTCTGCTGTAACTATATATGTTCCTGAATCTTCGTCACTGTCTTCTATGGCTACACTACATCTACCTTCAGTCAGAATCTCTGGATTCCTACTACCATCAGGTAATGTCACGAATGGTCCTACTATAACTTTTTTCATGTTGTCACCGTAAAGTCATCCCAAGAGCCACCAGTATTGAAAGCATACCACCCTACCTTAGTTCCTGTTGACCACGTTGAATCTGTAGTGTTTATATATTCGGTATCATTAACTGAGATTATGATTGATGTTCCACTCAATACAATCTTTAATGTATATGTCCCACCAGATGCTATCCCTGCTTCTATATTGGTAACCAATGTAGCTACTCCGCCAACAACGTGATATAACCATAGATCACCATCAGCACTTTCAAGTCTAGCATAATAATAATTACTTTCGGGAGTAGTATCTTGTACTCGGAATAGAGTATAATTAGACAGAGTACCTGTACCAACATTAACACTAGTTTCAAGTGTATAGTCTGAAGCACCTATATCTACATATGCTTTAGCCGTAGCACAGGTGTAAGTCTATCATCAGCAGCAGTTACTGTCATAGTACCTGCTTGTAATGTAGGAGTACTACCTCTGTCAGGAGTATGAGCACTTATAGATTCATCGGAACTAACCTTAAATCCAGAGAACCATACAGGCAAGGTACCAGCATATTTCTGGGCACCATACTTGAAGTCTCCATACTTATAGGTAGCCGCTGCTCCACATAGTAGCATGACAACGATATTACTATTGCTTATGAATCCAAACATTTACTCACCTTAAATATCAATCATGTCCATGTCGATTCCTTCATCCAATGTATATCCATTGTCTATCATACTCTGTACATATGCTACTATTTTATCTGGGTCTACTGTTTCAACAGTATTAAGATGTGAAGTAGTCGTTCTTTGACTATCATTTATTTGAGCTACAATAATTACATTTGCTGGAGTTGAAATTACTACTCCATGTCTTCCATCAGCAGTAGCTGTTTCTTTAATTGGTAGTGTGGGATCTTTATCTATAACTTTTATTCTACCATCTAACGATCTTGCCATTATGCTGCTCCTCCATCAGTTATAGTCCAACTACTCTCTGATAAGTAATACCATTATCAGGTACTACACCGAGTATTCCACTGGGAGCGAAATTAGTAATAGGACTATCTGCTAATCTACCATCATACTCTGCAGAGTCTGATAAATCGGCTGGGAATGCCATAGTTTATCCTCTAT
>Ga0098061_1000796_pt1 | contig 15559 bp, 12 predicted proteins | sample 22_taG_FD_92579 | JGI IMG/M metagenome (GOLD analysis project Ga0098061, IMG submission 92579) | Marine viral communities from the Subarctic Pacific Ocean - 22_ETSP_OMZ_AT15343 metaG | ecosystem: Environmental > Aquatic > Marine > Oceanic | place: Subarctic Pacific Ocean | collected 2015-01-20 | reverse complement strand
GTTTGGACAAAGAAAACCATTTTCCTTGCCAATATTGTAGTGAAAATAGAAACTCTTGAAAGGATCCCCGTCTTCCGTTGGAAGAATGCGAATGGTTTGCACACCATCGTTAGGTTTCCACCACGAACCTCCGCCACTACGTGCTTTAAGATTACTAAATTTACTTTGCATTTTCTTCATATCAATTGCCATTATTTTCTCCTTTTATCTAAACGACATCCCCATTATAGCACAACCAAATCAGGTTGTCAAGCTTTTGTTTGCGAAAAGTTTATCTTTTTCCTCGTCGGTCATATCTATCTCCCTGATATCACCTACTTGGGCGGTATAATTAAAGACGCGAAAATCTGCCTTGTCGAGATCCCACACCAATTCCATGCCTGTGGGCATCGTGCGATCTTTAGACTTATCCTTAATTTTAGTTTCCAAAAAAGTATCTGGTACATCGTCTAACTTGACAAAAGTCATGTGCCTCAGATCATTGTTCTTCTTGCGGAACATTCCCGCGTATATTTTACTCATCATAATTTACTCCTTGTATGATTTTTGTGTTTGCTACAATATAAATGTAATTCTGGTCATAGGGCGTAGCATATACCCCAAATCCCGTCTTAATGGTTGGATCGTCCTGCTTTACTCTCCTCTTGATGTTAGTTAGTAATTCTGGATCCTCATCCAACTGTTTCTGTTTTATCGCAAAATAGTAATTTTTCTCCCCCACATAGTCAAGAGGAAAAAACATCTGATCTACCACCTTATCCAATGTTCCCACCCCAATTGTAGAGATACGCGAGATGCCATCTGAATCCAAAAAACTGGAAAAACTGGCGGGCGTATTTTTGTAGACATTCAACATATGGAAAGTGGATGCTATTATGGCATTTATCTTAGGATAATATTGAGAGAGAGGAATGTTTCCTACTGCTCTCTCAATCTCTGTGTTAGATGCTACGTAGAGTCTCTCAAAAATGCCTGACCTCGTATACTCCTGTAGTATACCGAAAGTTATCTTGTCCAGCGTCTGTGCTGTGGCGCTAACGGTAGACAGATCGGGCTTAATATATATTACCTCAATTGGATTACCACTCACACACTCTAGAATGCGTAAAGTGGCAGAAGATATCTTACCGCCGCCTGCCACTATAAGGACCACCGGTCCACTAATCTTTTTCAATGCGTTTGTGATCTTGGCGGGAAGTTTACTTTCATAGTCTTCAGCATTGGTACGCTTGGCAATAGAAAAGTAATTCTTTTCCTTGGGAAGATTGGTATCAATCTTATATACCCTATAAGGGTCATGATCATCTAGCAACGCAGCAATATTGCATCCCGCACTTCCCAATCCAATCACATTAATCATCTGTAACCTCGGCCAAAATCCAGCGCTGGTCAAAGGTTCCACGTTCGTCATTCTTTAGGGCGCGTTCTCTTCTCACGTCTGCCATGGTGACATCCATATCTCTAAGGAGAGCACTTAACACCTCATAAACATCTGCCAATTCATGCACCGAAGGAGATTCTAAAAATTCATCGACCTCTTCACGTAGTTTCCTCTTTAAATAAAGGAAGTAGTCACACTCTGCTACCTTATACGCTATAAAATCCTTGTTTTTCTTCTCTAAAATCTCGGGGATTCTGTCCCGAACTAGTTTATCATAATAAGTCATACTCTAATCTCCTTCATACTACCAAAATCTTTTCCTACTTTAGTTCCAACCATATACTTTCCGAACCGATTGGACGCAAATATGTTTTTGATCTCTGGTATATTATACCGCGCTTTGGCGGGAATGTCAAGCACAAAACTGTCGTGGATCAAAAAAACTATTTGGGAAGGGTCTTGCGCCAGGAATTCGCTCACTTTGAGCACTTGCTCTAAGACAAGATCACTGGTGGTACTTTGAATCAGGTAGTTTAAAGCGTAATGTTCGCCTGCTTCTATTACCCTACCAAACGGGGTTGTAACTTTAGTACCATCCCAATACTTAGACAACACTTCGTCGCGATTGTATGCCTTATTCAAAAGATCGTCTTTAGACTGAGGGTTGTATAGCCATGCAAAGACTCGCTTCTTTGCCTCTTCCCGAGAGCACCCGCCCTTAAAGATGTGGTGCATATTCCAGTTATGAATGTCTTCTTCTGGCTGTTCCATATTCATAAGCGCCAACATCGTTCTTAGCTCTGCTGCATTGTAATCGAACTCTACAAAAAAATCATTGTTAGGTTTTAATACTTTCCTAAACTTCTTTGGTAAATTAAGAATCGGAAAACTCCCCTTTTCTAGAGTAAGGCGCCCTGTAACTGACCCGAACTGGTTGTAATCGAGAGTATTGTTTACGCCTTTCAACTTCTTTAAGTTCTGCCTTACAACCATCGAAGATAGCTCCCCCTTCATCACACTCAAATCAATATTCAAAGAATTATTTTTTATCTCGGAAAAAAGCTTCTCTAAACTAAGCATCGTCGGATAATTCAAAGGCTTATCCATGTTATGAAAAATCCATTCCACAATGTCACATTTAACTTGTGAATATTCTTTTAAAAACCATTGCGGAATAACATCATAAGCACATACGTTATCAGGATCTACCTTAGATACTATTAAAGCATTGTGAAATGCTGACTTTCTAGCTTGTAATTTTTCCCACTCTTCTTTTAAGTGTTCGGGACATACTTCTGCCAACGACTTTCCCAGCGCATACAACTCTACATATTCAATAGCCTCATCGTGGAATTCTGGCTTATAATCCCACGTGATGAATTGATCTTGAGTTTTCTGCTCTTTAATTTCCCCGCTGTAATAATACCCTAAACACTCTTTTTTTGAATCCAAAACAGTAAAAACATTATTCACTCTATGCTCGCTTTCTTTTAAAGTCGAATGATCCACGCCGTCGAGGTTCGGCTAGAAAATACTCTCCTGGATCTCTCTCCAATTCCTTTTTTATAAACTTTAGCATCGCTATTTCTGTTGAATACATATAAAACTCACTCGCCCGCTTCACTACGTGATCAAACTTGTGCTGATCCCAATTTTGGTTTGTTTCTTTTGCCCTTATAAAAATGCAAAGGCGAATCCAAAACAAATTATTATACTTAAATTTATAATCCTCTGGGGACATTATATCACGATCCCTTACTGTTGTCAAGCTAATATTTCGGGCGCCGTGTTCGCGTGCTTCCGTCCCAAGCCCTAGCGCGGTGGCTTCTCCCACGTGAGGAGTGTGGATGGTGGGGAAGGCTCTCACAAATCCGTCGTAAAAGTCCGACAAATATACCTTTAAATTGGGAATATCAAAATAAGAAGATTTATAATAATAGGCATCAAACACAGTGTCTAGACTCTGATCATACTCTTTCATAAACCGTTGCATTGCATCTGATCCAATGTCAGCAATAAGTCGCCATGGCGCATTCATGTCAACAGCAAAGCCGTTCTGGCTAGCTACCTCTCGATATAACTCAAAGTTAATATTATTTACAAAATCCGATATCTTGGTGGAGTCATCGCCATGGTCTTTAGTAGCAAACTCCACAACAAGTCCGCTAGTAAGAGGAGAGCCATATTTGCTGACGATATATTCTGTCTTAGTGAAGGGAACTAACAGTGATGTCCGATCAATTAGACGCGTAAATTCCATTATGAAATCATCAAAACTTTTTATATCATCTTTGCGCGTAGATGAGGCCATAAAAGGCAATACAAAACTATCATAATAGTCTTGTATATAAGTATTATAATTTTCGTTAATGCTAATCCAAGCCCGGGTGGGTTCAAAACGCTTTGCGAAGGGAGTTCCATCCACATTAAGGAAGTGATTGTGAGCCTCTTGCGTCCTTATGGTATTTCGAAAGGCTTCATACGCATCCGCAACAAAATTAAGAACAAAATAAGTGTGCTGGTTAGTAGTAAATAATTGCTTTAGGAAGGCTTCGGATGGATAAACTACGTTTCCCGCCTGATCAACACGGCCAAATAACATCTCATTGTACCAAAAATTAATCCTCCTGTAATCTCTTATGCCTGGAGGGTAATTAAAGGCATATTGCTGTCGGTAGACAAACGCTTCATGTGCAGTATTTATATTGGAACCGGCGCTAAATTTCATTTAAACTTATCACACTGCGCTCTTGCGGCAGCGCTGTCCTCCTCTAACTTTGCCATTCGCTGAGAGCGTTGAGCGTTTTGCTTATCAATCTCCTCTTGCATCACCTCTGCCCAGAGATCTTCCATACTACCGGGCTGGGCTGGAACTTCCTGAACCGGATCGCTAGCCGCATTTGCTTCCTTACTGCCGGGTAAGTATCCATAATTTTGAAAAACACATTTTAAAGTAGACTGAAGAATGCCCCTTTCAAGTGTAGTTGATACCTCGGTGATTAGATAAAAGCCCCCCATCCCTATTCGGTGCGCGATGGAATAGCGTTCATGCTGAGTTCCTAATCCAATGTTAGTAGGATTAATATAAACATATTGTCCCGGCTGAAAGAAGCCACACCCAAATACCTGTACGCTGGCCTGATAGGGTTCCTGAATAATTCCCAGTGATGGCGTTCCTTGATTATATGCGCGCATTATGTTGGCGTCCCTGATACGCGCATTTGCTTCTCGCTCCAAGGAGAGCCTCTTTAAAAGCCCCCTGTCCGCCCCAATCTTTAGATGATATATTCCATCCTCCGCGTTGCGCTGTTCATCCACCACCTGTGAATTGCGGGGAAGGCGAGTAGCAGAAAGAACAAAAAACTGTCGGTTTTTATTAACGTTTCCCTTTACTGGGGGCGCATTGTTTTCCTCCTCCGCAAGCGAAGGCTTAATAAGAAGATTACTTTCGCTGTTAAAATCTCCGGTGGCGCTTATCGATGTGTGATACTCCCTAACCATCTTTCCACGCTGAAGAGATTTATTTTTACCGTACACTGTGGTAGCCCGAACGCGATTTCTTTCTTTTAACAGCCTTCTGAGATCGCCACTTACTAGTGAACTTCCAGTTGACTGGAGGGCGCCGACAACCAACTTGGTCGTAAGAGACTGTAAAAAACTTTTGAAGGTGAAGGCAGTGTCGCCGTTGATAATCTCATCTGTGAACCATTTTGTATAGGCCGAGAAAGAAACCGGCACATATGCAAGATTTTGCGTAATCATATAAGCACTGGTATTTGAAAAAACCTCTTCTTTAGCGAGGTCTGCAGCTTTCTTCCTTTGTTCTTCTTCATCCGGACCAAAATCATCATAGTTTTCCTTCCCATATGCACCAAGGATTTGCTCCTCAACTGTCCCTACCTGTTTATAATCTAAAAATATTAAATCGCCCAAGACTATTTCAAATCTATCAATGTTGTTGGCGTCTTGGTGTGGAAGCATGCCGGCAAAATAATTAATCAGATCTCCCAAATAAAAATAGGCGAGGCGCTCAATGCCTTTGGGAGGTGGTATGTCCCACTGAACATATCCCAGTGCCTTACTTAGAAGCTTCTTCGCACTTACCTCGCGCTCTTTTCCTTTCCTGGTAGAGACTTGGTTGACCGCTAGGGTCGTACCTTCACTGATTGCGGGGAGTGCCGCCTTCTTCGAATCGGTGGCCAAGTACGATGGATCAGAGGTGTTCTGGGGGTCAAGATTTCCATTTGCATAATCCTCCTCTCTCAAATCTACAGCTTGAAGCAGTTGCTGCTCTACCATATGTTGAGTAAATTTTCCATACATTGAAACCTTTGCACGCTTTACTAATGCGTCGACCTTTTCTTCTAGTTTGCGTATTTTCTTATCTACTTTTGACGCTTGCTTATCGATTCTCTCTTTCTGCTTTTCATTGGCAACTCGGTCCAAGCAATTAAAATCTCCAGTTGGACTATCCAAAGCGACATTCATTGAGGCTGCCTCCCTTCTTGTGGCTTCCAGCTCTTGAAGAAGTGGATTTGGTTTTTCATCAGATGTCGCGGTCAGCAAATTTGCCCCATAACTTTCAATGATTGATTCGAGGCGCGCCACATATTCGATGTCTAGGTCAATCGTACCTTCCTCTCGAAAGTTAAATTTATGACTGACCAGTGTGAGATTGAGAACTGTGCGACTCATATCCACCGCATCTTTTAAGTTCTTGGGGATGTCACTTTTTGGTGAGTATTTCCAGCCGGCTTCCACTACCAACGAGAAATCAGGAGGCTTTCTTCTCGTAGCGTCATCAGCGCTAGCGCCTTCGGCTTTGGCAGCAGTCTCCGCAGCCAATGTTCTTATCTTTTGATTTATGCTATCATAATCAGTTGGACACCCAGTTGTGCTTGGGTGCGTGACTCCCCGTTGAGGATATATCAAGTCTTGCCACAGAGGACCTCCGCCTCCTTCATCCATGCGCGCCGTCCTCACCAATTCACTGACGGATTGAAAGTGCAACGAAAGAGTGGCTCTCAATGTTCGGGGCGCACTAAACATGTTGGTGCCCGTAGTGTGCCACTTAAAGCTTTTAAGTCCCACTCCTTGACCCAGCGAACTGTTCAACACTTGCCTGTTCTTTTTCTGATCATAATAATGATCTTTAAAACGATCCATAAATTGAAATTCCGTTAGCTTCCCCTCCTTATTCTTCTTCGCAAGGCGAAAGTAGGGCACCAACTGACTTAAATGATAGGGTGATGCATCCATTAGTGGCAGAAGGCGGGCGCTGGTCGTAAGCTTGTTAACTAAATTGCCGGTATACTTCGAAACTAGTACAAGATTATCCAACGTGTTATTCTCTTGTAGTGCTACGGTCGCATCGGTGGTAGCAAATGCCCTCATGTTTTGCATAATAAAATTTTGGTGAGTTTGAGCAGCCAGGAGGGCGGTCAATGCCTGCTCTTCTGCGGTTGGCGCCCTTCGCTTGCCTGGCTTTTTGCGACGCTTGGTTAAGTCACGCGCTAATTCCTCTTTTAACTTTTTTTCCGATGCGCCAAAGCCATCAATGCCGGCTCCTGTGCTTATGGCCTTGGCGATTCTTTGGGCATGTTCGTTGTGAATTTCCAAGGTGGCCCGGGCCTTGCGTGCCATTGGCGAATCTGGTATCGTCGGCGCTTGGCCCTCTACTTTGACAAGTGCATCATACCGATCCTGGAGGATGACATCATACTCTCCTCCGGTTAGCCCCAGCTTTGCCTTCTCTTCCGCCTGTTCTTTTGTCAGTGTGTTAGCTGCGCGGAACTCTTCTACAAAAGCATCCGCTTCGGCGTCGTTTGCCAGGGAAAGAGCGTCTAATTCATACTCAGTAAGCTCGTCGGCCATTTATTAAGTTCCTCGCATAAACAGAGGTAATACTTTATCGAGAGGGAGGGGAATCTGAATTAGACGCCCCGTCGATACATGAGATTCTGTCGGAGTCTGATTGTACCATGCGATAATCCACCACATCTCTACATCGCCATAGTATGTCTCGGCTAACTTGAAGAAACGATCTCCTGTTTTCCAAACATGATCAATTTCTCTGAGTTGTGCCATTTCTCCGTTGGTGGGAAAATAAATATTGGGCGTCTTAAACTGTCTAATAAACTTGACACCCCTTTTCTCAAACAGCGACCGGTACATGGGAATGTTATTGAGCGCTGCATCTCTATTATCATATCTCGAAGTCATGTTCCACACCTCTCTTTGTCATTACAATTTAAAACTGGGATCGCTAGTTAGCCTAAAAGCGTCGTCCGCTGCTTGCGTTACTCTAGAAGCTCTTACCTCTGCCCTTCTTCTCATTAGGTCTAATTGCAAATCCATTCGCGATTCCCAGCCATCTTGTTTCACTTTCAAAGGTGCCCGACTTTTAGTAGAATCCGCAACTGGCTTATTATTCCCTCCATAGGGAAAGCGGCCGGGCTGTGGATTGTTAATATCCTGTGGCGCGTCGCCTGCATTCTGGCGTAACATGGCATTGTCCCCATCGACTACCCAGCCTAGCGGGGTATCATGTAGAACCGTAAAATTTAAGCTAATAGTAATAGTCTTGGGGTATAGTTCCCCATTGGCCAAATCAAATACACCGTCCTTCAAAGTGGGATTATAAGAAAACCCACCAATTATGCCGGGCAACCCAATCGTTTTCGCAGGCCCATTTGTAACGCCTTGACCGGGCTTCATAATGAGATTACCCATCTTCATCTTAAAGACAGGGCCCGATCTCATGGTAGTGGCACCACCTCCAGCCTCGTCATAGACAGGATAGAGCATCGAAGCTAGCCTATTTGCTTTTGCTAAATTTTCTTTTGCTTCTGCAAGCCCGCTCGAAGGAACGGACCATCCCAGCTCTATCGTGCGTCCCGTTGACATATAAGTGGCGATAGGATCCATCCTCCCAAAAACAGTTTCCTTGTTGTAGTTCGTCTGGAAAGTATCTTTAAAGGAGGTAAGGAAAGATTTAAAAAAGACATTCTTTCCAGTAGGAATATGGTAGATTTCAATATACTGATGCTTCTTGTTGGCCAGAGCGTCGGAAGGAGAGTAATAGCCCCCTTCGCTAGCCACTCTAAAAATTGGCCTGGGTGATTTTGATGCATCGGTTATGCTTACTTCTCGCGAGTCGCTCTGGAATACAAGCCCACCACGCTCATATTCGTCCGCAAGTGAAAGTGATATTGCTCCTTTGGTGAGTTCCTTTGCTTTATTTTTTTTGCGTGATGCGCGCACTTTAGCTCCCGATGGAGTAGCGTTCATCGCCGCCGTTACTTCTTCCGGTGTCATGTTTCCAAAATTACTTCCATTTGCCATTATATATTGATTCCTTTAATTCTTCTTTACCGATGCGTGCCGGCCTCTCTTTGAAAATTCCTGCTTAAGTACGCCCTAAACTCTTCACCATCATCGAGTACTAATTGTATCTCCTGTCCTTGTCCGAATCCTCCGAAGGCTGTTGGCGCCATGGACATATCGCTTTCGCCTTCACCTGTGCCTCCCATGTTTTCACCTACTCGCTTTGCTGCTCGTGCCACTTCATCTAGCGCGGTGGCCCATTCATTAGTAGACTCTACTAATTTTTTCGTTACCTCATTCATTCCTTCGGGATCTAGGCCGGCCTTAAAACTATCGCGAACCACTGCGCCCATGGCTTTAACTTTCGTGGATTCTGTGCCACCTTCAGGAATCCCAAGAGCGTCACCCAGGTTGCGTACCGTCGCGTCGCCTGCCTTGGCACCTGCCTCGCCCATCCCCTCTTGGAGAGGGCCCTGGTTAGCTTCGAGGGCCGCTATGCTGGAATTGAGGACATTTGATATCGCGTCTGATCCGACATCATTCCACCCTTTATCTTTTTCAAAGTTTGTTTGAAAGGTTCTCATGACACCCAGTAAAGGTTTTGTTATCATTCCCATCACCGCGTCGCTCACTCCCGAAACAGCATCTGAACTAAAAAAATTAGCAAGCCCAGGAAGGCCACCAGATATTCCCTTCACCCAGTTATCGAGCATTTGGCCAGCATCAATATCCGAATTAATTATCTCATCAAACCATCCCTCTATATCGGTTAACCATTTATCAAACTGTGTCATGACCGTCTCGCCAGTTCCAAGAAACTTTTCGAGAAAGCCGACGCCCTTCACTATGACGGTGCCCATAAAATCACCCAACGCCCCGGTTATTTTTCGAACCGTATCTCCCAGTCCAGTGCCGGGGGCAAGACTTTTAAATAAGGCGTTGAACCCAACAGAAAATGCTTCCATCAAGCCGGTTTGCGCAAAGAGTCCTTGAAAAAAGAATGAAAGCGCTTCTGCAATATCAATCGTTTTTGAAAGCATTTTCTGATATGCCTTGTCCTGTCTCATTTTTTCATCTGCTTCCCTACGTGCTTTCCTGCTTTCTCTCGTAGAGTACCCCATCATCTGCGCCAGTGTCTGCTCATCTGTACCTATTGATTCCGCAATTGCTTTCCTTTCAAATCTTTCCATCTGATCAAAGCTTCTACCTTGCAGAAACAGTGCTTCCTTCAGTGCTGAAATTCTTTCTTTCTCGGTCATGTTCATCATTTCTAGCGTATTCAGATAGTCGCCACCCATTAAAGCATTTAAATTACCGACCGAGGAAGCTGCTGTATCAAAAGTATCAAATTTGTCTGCAATACCCAGAAGAGTGTCCATGGCAATGCCACTTGCTTTAGCAACTGACTCTAGATCTAAGAAAACTTCCAGCATCTTTGGGCCATGAGCGGCCAAAGATTTACTGGCACTAGCAAACTCACTAGCAAATTGTGCTGGTGTTTTGCCAAATTCTGCTGCCGCAACGGACAATTGTTGCATTTGCTTCTCTGCTTGTGGTATCGACATGCCGGCCGCTTGAACAAAATAAGTCATTTGCGCACCACTTTCCTGTGCGCTGATGCCCATTCGCTCCAATGCGGCCGCCGTAGTAATTAAATTAGAACGTATCGGCCCAGACACAGAAGTAAATTCAGTAAAGCTACTAGCCAAGCCTGCCGCGGCAGCCGCTGCGTGTTCAATGTTAACGCCCAATGACAGATTCATTGCTCTTCCGACATCCTTAGATGCGGTTCCTAAGTCTCCGGCGGCGGCTGCGAACGAAGCAAGTGCCTTGGAACTTCTATAATAAAATTCTACAGAGGCCGTCCAAATAGCACTCATGGTAGATTCAATTACATTCAACGGATGAAATGCGTCAAGAAGGGATCTTCCAAACTGGCCGGCCATCATTTTAGCGGCCGATAGAGCTGGAAAAAGCTTGTCTGCCTCCTCTGCACTTGCCTTCAAGCTTAGGAAATTCTTACTTAAATCCTTGAACAGCGTTCTAGATGTACTGGCAGCAATCCCTAGCTTGCTCGCCATTCCATCTATTAGCTGGTTTGATGTCTCTCTCGTCTCGTTTTGAGACTTGATAATGCCCAACTCTTTATCGAGCGAATCAACCCGCTTATCATGCATTTGAATCTCGGCCTCAAGGGCCGCGAGCTTTCCAGTGTCGCCAGCGAGAATGGCTAACTGTTTTTCTATGCGCAACTCTTCTTTCAACATCTCAAGATAAGCCTGCTGCAACTGATTTATTGCTACCTTGTCTTCTTTTTCTCGCCTGATATCACGCAGAATTTTCTTCTGGCGTGTTCTAACTGCGCTTTTGTCTTGCTCTAGGCGTTCTTTTGATCGCTGTCTTGTCGCCACTTAGATTCTTCCCCCTCTTACTTTTTAAAAGGCCACTTCAACCCTGTCACTCTTTCAAATTGTGAAACGGCACGACCCAACTTAGTCTTATTTTGGTAAGTAAGAGGGTTATCTAATCCATTATTTTTCCAGGACTGGAGATATTTCTTTTCTTTCCCCAAAACGTTTGCAAAGCTTTTTACCTCTCCCGCTGTACCCTTAACTACAAGTGGAAGGACGGAGCCCTTGTAGAGAGATGGCATCATCCACCGCAATATTGCACCAAAGGTTAATATCCACGACTCGTCCAACTTTCCTTCCGTATTGCGTGCTGCGGCAAAATCTATTACCATTGGAACTAAATCATCATTATTACTTTCATTCACCGTACACTACCTCCATACATTAAATAGTCGCCATAAAGAAATAAAAGAGCATATGCTCTTTTATCTCTTCACTTTTGAAGCCTCTGCTTCTAGTTCTAATTGCTTCGTTAATCTCTCTACAAACCAGTTTCGTAATTGGAGGGGAAGATTGTATGCTTCGATAAAACTCCAACCGCCGTAATATTTTAAGAAGAAAAACTGCTCATATACATTTTCCATATACTCAGGAGTCAGGCCAAAAAAACCGACTGGTAAAGGGCACCTCTAACTCCTGTTCGTACTCACACTGGTCGCAAACGAACTCTTGCGTCATTTCAATATTGGGGGTTAGCTTCGAAAATATCTTCCGAAGAAAGCGAGAATCAGATGCCGGCATCGACTCTATAAATTTAGAAACTTGCGCCCTCTCTTCCACTCCGTTAACAGAAAGTATAATCTTCTTAAGGTGATCAGTTAAAGGGCTTTCTGCCAACTTCTTCTTTCTTTTCATCTCTTTAAGTTGAGTCATGCTAGCTTCATCATTTCCTGTAACGAGCCTGATTTCCAAAGTGCATTGAGATTTGGGGAGTACAATAAAATACTTTCCCGACTCGTCACCCTCACTAACAGATTGGCGTAAGTCTTCATCTTCCGTGGTCTGTAGATCCACCGGATTAGTATGAGGACATGTAAGAAGATCAAATTCATACGTTTGCTCGTGAGAGCAAATCGGGCATGAAACAGTAGTATCATACAGATTCCCATATGCACTTATACGAGCACCAATTAATAGAGCATTTTTATCTCCAATCAAGAGTTCTCCTGGCTTGATTGACTTATCCACTATTAAGCTTCGAAGCAGTCGATCAAAAGCAGTTCCCTTTTTAATATATGATTGCGTCGTTAAAATATCTTCCTCTTTCGCGGTCATCTCTTTTAACTCCACCTCCTCCATACCATATAAAGGATGTGTTTCGGGATACAACTTCCCTTGCGAAGGGATTGCTACCATTCCAGTGGGAATAACATAGCTTAATCCTATCGATGGCTCGTCAGCTGGCGCCATAGATACAGGAGGAGCGTCACTAGAATGCTTTGCCCCCGGAGTGGGCATGCCTAGCCTCTCCTCATTAGTTCTCTTTCTCATTAATACCTCTCTTTATTTTTTTACGACTGTTCGAATGTTTTTAGTTCAAACCAATCATATCTAAAGTCAACAGTGATTTCCATCAAGTTCTCTGTTTCGTAGTCGAGTTCTCCACCAAAATCTACTTTAGATATCCACGCGTTCTTTAGAACAGTCTCTTCAATACGATTTCCTGAGCCATCTAGCATTGTAATCTTGCAATCATTAATCTTAGAAGTTGCCAACCTCTTACTAATGGTAGAAGTGCCAAGTCCGACGCCCACATCGTCTGTGATGTTGCCGGGCAATTCATACCCAGAATCTTGAATCAAATTATATAACGCCTGTGCAGCATCTGGATTGGCCGGGTCGACCAATACCATCGTAACCTTCTCATAACTAACGCTACCAGGATAGAAAAAACTATGATTCAAAAACTTATGTTCTGCTTCTGCGATGTTCATGACCGGCTTTTTAACCTTCTTGCAAATATAAGAAATGTTATCTGCTAATCCGTCTACTCCCAGATCAAGGACCCACCTAAATGATCGCTTCGGATCTGTTACTGCTGCTGTTCCCCAAAATGGCATAATATATTTTCTCCTCTTTATCTCGTTATACTATAAATAGTAAATACTTTTAAATTTAATCCTCAAAACCTGCGCCAGTTCTTGTAATAACAAAATCCAGAGCAATAAATTCAATAGCGCGAGCAGGCTTCAAGAAAATCTTAGCATATAAGATATTTCTATCAACCAAATCAGGCGTAGTCGTCGTCTCGTCCAATATTACCAAATAATCAGTAAGCCCCAGACGCGTCTTAATACTTCCAAGGAAAGGATTAACTTTGCCCAAGAACCTATTCCACGTTGCTTGTACATTTTGCTCAAATAACATGGTAGCAGCGATGCGAGAAATCTCACGCTTCACATAAATCATCAATCTACGCACATTAATTCTATCTAATGCTGATTGTGAAACTTGGAGGGTCTTCTGTCCGAAAATTACAATTCCTTCGGCAGGAAATTGAGCAATCGGATTAATATTAGTATTGTAAAGACTGTCTCTTTCTTTAGAATTTAATCTAGCCCGTACATTAGTCACCGGCAAGCCTGCGCTTCCTTCGGTGAGCCCACCTCTAGTAAACCCAGCAGGTGCAAACCACAATTCACTTGCCGCCTGACTGCTAGCTAAAGTTCCCAAAACAACAACGCTTGGGGGCGCCCAGAGTGATCCACCAGTTGTTACTGTGTCAGTAACTTGAACCCATGGATAATAAGCACAACCGTAACTGTTGTTAATGTTTCTATCATTGAGTAGGTTCACAGTATCGTCTACACTTCCTATCCTATCGGAGTCGGAGGCATTTGCGTCCTCTGTAATGGGCTTATAGCCACCTGGGAGGTCTATGACCGCTAGCGCATCGCCACGGGCCTCACACACATCCATTAGTCTGCTAGTAAGCGTTGACTCGGTTAGGCCCGGGACTGACATCATGTTGCATTCTACAACGTCGGCGTCTGCCACTGTATCAATGGCGCGCTCTAGTGAAGCATAAGTATAGCTTGTGCCCGCCGTGACGCCGCCCAACAATGTATTGCGGAAAGGTTCTTTCTCAAGGATATTCACGCCCTCAAAACCCTCACTCAATAGAGTAGTAAAACTATCAAATCCAGCATCAAGAACAGTTTTGTAATCACCTGTTGCTGTGTATGAATCGCCAGCTTTTCTGGAGCCACTGACCCACGTTGCCGTAGATCCACTTACGCCCGCTTCTACGTCGTCTAAAGAGAAGAGCCATGAATATTCTATAGCTTCGGGGTTGGTTGCTTGGACACCCTTATTGTTTGGCTTGCGCCTTAGCATGTCCTTCACGCTTGCCTCGACCCGATTGCTATCCTTCATGTTGGCGGTGGCGCCAAAGTAGGCATCTGTCTGGTTAGTAATTATTCCATCGTCACTACTCGTTCGAGTAGGTACAGATGGGAACAAGAAAGTTCCAGTAAGCTGTGTCGCTGGTGTAGCAGTGGTTCCTATCTTAATAAAGTTATTGGTATCGGCTACAGAATCAGGCACCTCATCATTCCCGATAACATAGGTATTCAAATTTGTGGTCCCCGTAGTATACGGCATTACTGCAACACTACTGCCACTTACAAGGCCGAAGCCTTTCCATCTCGTGGGGCCATAAACCCCAAATGGCAACATCTTAGGCTTTGGGGGGCCATCTGGTTTCAGGGCCGAGTCCAGCTCGACGCGTACGTAGCGAGATTGATTTACATAATCGCCGTAAACCGTATATCTCTTAGCAGTCTCATCCCACTCCGTATAAGAATCACCTATGCGTCGCACAATATAACTGGGAGAGTCTGGATTCAAATTCACGTCGCTGTAGGTTTCTACAGGTCGTGGACTATTATCACTATCGCCCATATCTCTAATCTGTACTGTGAAATACCCAAAAGGATTCGCTTCATTATTTGAAGGTGTAATGCTGGTGATAGAAATCTTCAAGTTGTTCTGTGGCCATTCGGCGCCATCCAAACCAACAAACCTAAAAAGCTTCTGCATATTAAGGGCGTCATAAGAACCCGCCGTGCCTAAATCTTGAGCAAAAAACCATCCGGTTTGAGCATTCTCAAGTTCCGTACGCTGAACGTGTTGTCGAGTCGAGCCGGATTCGAGGCCCAAGATGACACCATAACTACCATTGTCGAGATCGCTCAGGTCGCTAATGCTTCGCTCAAAAGATTCACCAAGAAAATAAGTTTTTTGGTTGTCTATCTTATTGACATTAACTGAGTCATTAATCGCCGTTGGATTAGTATTGAAAACATTTCTAATAAAAAGTTTACTATTCTCATTAAAATTAAAAACTATTTTATCAGTGGTGGTCCCGCCGGCATCTTTAACGCAAGCCGTAAAAGTATTCAAAGTATCAGATTTAAAGACTCCACAAGTTCCTTCGCCT
>Ga0098061_1000794_pt1 | contig 15567 bp, 25 predicted proteins | sample 22_taG_FD_92579 | JGI IMG/M metagenome (GOLD analysis project Ga0098061, IMG submission 92579) | Marine viral communities from the Subarctic Pacific Ocean - 22_ETSP_OMZ_AT15343 metaG | ecosystem: Environmental > Aquatic > Marine > Oceanic | place: Subarctic Pacific Ocean | collected 2015-01-20 | reverse complement strand
CTATTATGATACCGATTAGTTACTGGAAAAGTGTTGAAGGTCAATATTCTGAAAAGTCTTGGGATAAGCCATTATACACTAATGAACCTAACTCAGCTCCTACAGATTGTGATTACTTCACAGTCAGAAAGACCTACGAGAACGATAGTAAAAGCTATGAGGTCTCAGAGGCAGAGGCAACAGCAATAAGAGATTATTTGCAGTTCAAAGGAGATGTTAGAGAATCACAAAGTGGAAATAGTTGGAGAGTCTACAAGAATAGAATATCCAATACCTTCGACTTATCAGCTATCAAGGTATAGATGATACAAGGGAGAACTCAGGTTCTCCCTTTTTTATGCACTAAAAAGGGGTAATTATGAGGTCTATAGCAGAAATTAGAAGAGCCAAAAACCTAGCATATAGAGAACAAAGAAAAATGGAGTATTGGGACGGAGAAACAGGACCCACTAATCATTTTGAGGGCTTTATAGAGGCTTTACAATGGGTTTTAAAGCAAACAGATGAGCATAGTTATGAGTGATAGACGAATAATGTGCTTGTATCAGCTAAAGAAATACTGTGATGTAAATAAATACCACCATAAAGAGTTATATATACTACTAGGAGGTTGTGCTCGTAGTAGTAAAGATATATCATATGATCCAGAAACAGGTGAGTGGAGTATATGGCATTGCATTAGTGATGTACAGGAAGAGTATAAAGACGATGATACACTAAAGAAAGAGTATCCAATACTATTTGAGGCAATGGAAAAAGGTTGTTTGATTAAATATAAAGATTAATTCATACTCCTCCTCTAAAGGGTAGAACTTAGGTTCTCCCTTTTTTATAGAATTAACTTATGTTATAACATGCCAGCAGTAGCATGACAATGAGAAAGTGCGTTTAATCAGCGACACATTGAGCATATATTGCTGGATAGACTTATGTCCAACCATTGATTTATACGATGGGTATGGACTATGTGCACGGGGGGAACAATAGACCACTCAGTACTAGACAGAAGTAACTATGTCTTCCCCCAAAGATTTCAAGTTAGGAGAAATGTTATGCAATTTAATAAAGCGATTGTAAATTCTATAGAGAAAGTAGTAGATTATCTCTGGAGAGAGGAATATAATCATTGGGAAGAGGAAAAGAATCCCCAAAACCACATATTTCACTCAGTCAATACCTTGAGGAATTGGCTACACAATCACCAAAACAAGGAGAAGTAAATGGATATGATGACTATTGGCGGCATATTAGCTGGCATCGCAGTTGTAGGATTTGTTTATAACAAGTTCTTTAAGTAGACATTAATTAGGCACGATGGTAGCTAGGTACTGTTAAATAAATAGCTAACGCGATCAAGGGAGGGAAGTAAAAAGGATGTACGTAAACTAAACCTTTTCAACCCTCCTGAGCCTATGATTTGGGTAAGATCCAGGGAACTGGGTGTTATCTTGTCGAAAAGAAAACGGGAGAGATATTGACAGGCGAGTACTCCTTATAAAAGGTTTAATCCTTTTAACTTGCTCACTAACGAGGGTCAAGCTCTCCCTTTTTTTTGAATAAATTTGGAGACAGTATGGAATACAATGAAATGCATGATATTAAGAAATTGTTAGAATCCTGCTATGTTAATATGATAGCGATAGAGTTAAAGAAAGAAGTCAAGTCTAAGATTGACGAGATCCAGAAAGATATGGATAAATATGATAAATGGCTAGACCAGAAAGAAGCTGAACAAGAAGGAGGAATGTAATGGCTAAATTCATAACAGATTACCTAGATAAATATTCACGTGCTATGACTAATCATGAAAACTGGGCATATCTAGATTCCATGACAGCAGAAGAGCAGCTAGATGTAATCCAACATTATACCCATAGGAAGGAAAATCAAAAGTATAAGTATATAGTAGTTGTTTTCCCATGTAAGGAGGAAACATTATGAGTCTAGCAAGCGCAGCAAGGACAGCTAGGAATATAGGCTATATAACATGGGCGTTCGAGAAAACCTTAAAGTTTGTAAGAACTGTGGGTAAGAAAAGCTATGAGGTAATAGCAGATAGGCCTAAATATGAAGTTGAAATAATGGTCGGTGACCAACATATTGAAGTTCGAGATAAGTTAAATTCAAGAGAAGTAAACAACTTATTGAAGGCAATGAACACGTTAGATCATGTAACTCTTAGAATAAGGAGATATAAGGTATGACTAAGGAAATGCAAGAAATCAGAGATATGAGCAAGTATCAGCTTGAGCTATACCTACACAAGCATAAGAATAGAAATGGCGTGTTTGAGGTATATTTGAGGCTTTTGAACGGTCATGTGAGTAAAGATGATAGAGAATTAGCCTCTAGAATCGTTTATGCACAGAATCGTCTAAGAATAATGGGGAGAGTTTAGTCTCTCCCTTTTTTATACATAAAATGGAGATATTATGGCTGAAGCAGATGTTTGGTGTGAAGGTGATTGCAAAACACATCCAGAAAATAATGCTATATTTCTAGATGATGGAAATAAGCATGCATATGAAGATAAGGAAGGTAATACTTATATATGTAGCAAACATCATTGGCAATGTAGTGCATGTAATAAAATAGTCCAAGTAGGATAAGGAGGAGTTATGGGAAGATTAAAAAGTGCAGTATGGGATTTTATGGATGATTGTGGTACTGATTTAGGATATGACTGGGATAATATTCCAGACTTAAGCTATTGGAGTTGGATTAAGAGTAAGAAGATTCCAATAGATAAATACAAGGAGCAATATGCCAAAGATAGAGAATAAGATAGAGCTTATTCTTCAGGATCTTGAGCTTACTTATGAGAGCTGGCTCTTGAAACTTAATGAGATTAACAATAACATTAGGTATTCAGGTAAGCCTAAGCTCTCAGCAAGTAGTGCAGGTATGTGTCATTTAAAGCATTACTTTAAGATGCAAGGCACACCTAGACTACCTGTAGACAGGAAAAGCCTCAAGAAAATGAGATTAGGTACTATAGTACACGAAGATATACAGAAATCACTTGAATATTTCTTCAAAGAATATGAAGTAATATGTGAACTACCTGTAAGATACAAGAATGTTAAAGGACATATTGATATTGTAGTTAAAATAGATAAGAAAACATGTATAGTTCTTGATATTAAGACTATGGCAGCATATGGTTGGAGCCTTAAATATGGTAAAAAGGCTACACAAAGTGCAGCTAGATGGAATAAGATGCAGTTAGCTACTTATGCTTTAGGTCTTATGGAGACATATGGCTACGAAGAGGTATATATGTATCTATGGAACTATAATAAGAACACTAGTGCTATGAAATTTGAGTCTATTGATCCAAAATATGTTGAAGATGCAGAAGCATATTGGGAGAATTTAGATAATAATTTAAAATCATGGAAGAATATAGGTATTAATAACATGGCGTGGTCACCAATACGAGCTCCAGAGTTTAGTTGGGAGTGTGGTTATTGTGAGTATGCAGAGGTGTGTCCTAAGAAAATTTCTAAATAAGGAGAGAATAAGGATGAGTGAAGATGCAAGAGTTCATTGGCATAAATTAGCTGATAAACTATTACTTAATAGAAAGATAGTAAGAATCGAATGGATGGATGAAAAAGAATCAGATGAAAGATTTGGTTGGTATAAAAGACCTTTAAAAATTCATTTAGATGATGGAAATCATATCATTCCTCAATGTGATGATGAAGGAAATGATGGTGGAGCATTATTGTGGGTTAACCCAAATGAAACTACCACTAGCAAAAATTTCCCAGGTCAAAAGTTCATTAAGACTGAAGTATTACCTGTATTTTAGTATAAAAGAGAGAGCCAATAACTGGTCCTCTAAGATAAGCGTGCAATAAGACCATGTTCTAAGGCTAAGGGTGTCAGACGTAAGTCGGAGGAATCCCTAGGACGAAGACAGGCAGTACTATTCTTAGGCAAAGGAATATGTGAGGCTCTCCCTTTTTTATACTTAATTAAGGAGATAATAATGAATCAATCACAGAGAGATTACTGGTGTACCAGAATCAAAGAAGTGACAAGTCATGAAATAACAAAGCGTAAGGCTTTGTATGCATCTCAGATAGAAGAGATAGCAGATAGTAAGTTCAATGAGTTTCTGGAAAGCTTAAATATAAAAGCTGACTTAGATGCTTTGAGGGCAAATGAACAAACATGGCGTGGTTTAAAGGGCAAGTTACTAGGTATGTGTGATAATCTTAAAGAAACACATCCTGATAGTAAGTCTATAAACTATTATGGATCTGATCCAAGCGTATCCAAAAAAGTAGAAGAGTATTTAAAGGAATGTTGTAGATATATAGCTAAAGATGAGTTCTATAAGACTGAAGCTGGTAGAGAGATAAAGTCTTTAGAAAATACTCAAAATCAAGCTATTGATACTGTAATGTTAGATGGATGCAAGGTGGACGAACTACAGGATAAGTTAAATACATTGCTAAGTAATGCAGGTATTGGCTTACTAACAGTAGGAGTACAATAATGTATGCATACGCGCCTATCAGAAAAGTACCACTAGACTATAATGGTATTAAGTCTTCAGCATTTAGTGTTCAACTAGAAGATAACAAGGACGGTATTAGTGAATATAAGGAAGTAGGAGTAGTTAGAAATAAGTACTTACTAATTCCGAATAAAGATGTTAGGGATCTAGTAGATGAATTAACAATTAATACTGGCTGGAATTGGGAAGTAGCCAAAGAATACTTTGATGGAAAAAAGTATGTTTACACTCTAATGACTAGAGATTTAACTAAGGAATTAGATGTAGGTGACACAGTAGGCTTAGGACTTAATGCATGGAATAGTTATGATGGTAGTATTGCATTTCACTTAAGATTCATGGCTTTCAGATTAGCATGTTTAAATGGTATGATGAGTAATGATACATTCTTCAGCTATAAGTTTAAGCATGATAACAAGTCAGAAGGCTATGAAGAAGAAATTAAGCAAGCTGGTGAAATGTTCAATAGAGCAGATGATAGACTTGATGTATTTGCACGAAACTGCAACAAATTACTGACAACAGTAGATGTTTCAGACCTGGCAAATATCAGGAAGAACTATCTATCTGAGCTACCAGTAACAACATTCGGTAAGATAACAGATGAGTTTCTATTAAAAGAAAAATATAAAGAAACTGCATGGGATCTAACCAACTCTGCAACAAGAATATTATGGCATAATGAGAAGCCAACAGTATCTGATTACAAACAAAATCAATACGTGGTTGACCAAATGTTTAAGTATGCAGCAGAAGCTTAAAAACACTAGAGGGAGAGCTGTATGGTTCTCCCTTTTTTATAGGTATTTATCACAAGTAGTGATATATTAAACCTTAGTAATAAGAGCAAAATAAGGAGATAAAAAGTGGCAGAAAACACTAAATCTACCGAGCTCACCGAAGAATATACTCCAGCAAATGTTAATGATAGTTTCCTTACAGGATTAGCGAATCAGTCTGGTAAGATTGAGAAGCTTGCAACTGCGTTAGCAAAAGCTCAGAGTGAAATCACGGGAGCGAGGTCTAAAAGCACAAACCCTTACTTTAAGTCTAAATATGCAGACTTATTTGAGGTATTAGAAGCAACAAGACCTATCCTATCTAAGCATGGACTTTCAATAGTTCAGACTACAGATAGAATAGAGATAATTGGCGAAACAGCGTTTCTAAATGTAGGAACAATGTTAATGCATAGTAGTGGTCAATGGATTCGTTCATATACACCATTACCAATAGAAAAGCCAGTTAATGCTCATAAGTTAGGTAGTGCATTTACTTATGGACGTAGGTATGGATTAGCAGCTATAGTAGGTATAGCTCAGATGGACGATGATGGTAACGCAGCAATAGAAAAGCCTAAACCTAAACCTGCAGCACCAAAGCCTGTTAGACCCCCTGTAACAAATACTAATAGTGCTCCACAAGTAGAGCCAACTCAGTATAATACTGAAGGTCTTACAATAGATGGAGGGACTGTATAATGTTAGAGTTTGGAACAGCTAGTTCAGGTGGTAGTGAAAATTCATCAAATGTAATAGTTCAAGCAGTTACTATAGCTGATTTTGATATAACATATGGTGAGAAAAGAGAGTGGCAGAAATACTCTGATGATATAGGTATTGACTTAACATTAGATGTGGGTCAAAGCTTTCAGCCAACAATGTATATAGGAGGTTCATTTAAGTTAGATGAAATGGACAATTCTATAGTTGGATGGGGCAGAGCATATAAGGTCAAGATGTTATTTGACGCTATGGGTTTGCCTATTAAGTTAGCTAAAGGTTCTGCAGTATCTGAGAACAGATTACCTGATAACGCAAAAGAAATGATTGTAGGAAAGCAATTCCTAAGATTGTCTTATGTAAGTACTAAGTTAAAAGCAGATGGAACTAATAGATGGAAAGATTGGCAAGATACAGCCAAGTTAGGTGACGAAGAACATCTAAAGTCTCAGTTTGCTAAATCAGTTAAAGAGGGATACATCAAAGATTTTAAGAATCCAGGAGATGATACTCCATGGGATGAAGAAAAGCCATTTGATGATGTTGCGAGTAATATCCCTCTATAATGCGTAAGACTACCACTAAAGATATCATAAAGGATTGGCTAGGATATAAGATAATATCCAATAACAAAGTTGTTAAGAGTCATGAATTTGAGATTGACCTAGTAAAGTATGGTGAGCTATACTGGGGAGTTAAGAAACTCCCTAGTGCTTACTCCCGAGCTTGGAGATCCATGAGAGAACATAATGAATATACAGATGTATCTACCTTGCTTGAAGTAAAGAAACTACAAACCAAAGGAGCTGAAGGCGTATGGGAATTAATAACCAGTACATAGAAGTTGCAGTTGGTGGAGTTTCTAGCAGAGGAAGTATTTGCAAAGCAGATGAGTTAAGCAAATATCTCAAGCCCAACCTTGAATTATACAGAAGTCTGTATAGACTTGATGATTCAGCAATACAACACTTTGAAGCGAATAAAACCATTAGGTCTTATGGTGGAACTTTCGAGCTAGATAGGTTAACCTTCGATATAGATAAAGGTAACAATAGCAGAGATAAAGCCATGAAAGACATTAGGTATTTCCTACATCTTCTTGAAGATAAAGGAGCAGACCCTGAGTTATTCAGAATATGGTTTAGTGGAAGAGGGTTTCATGTTGAATTACCAGACTTGTATGGATTTGGTGTGGCTAAAGATGTTCCTGAGAAAGTTAAAAGAACTATTCATAAGGAATTTGGATCACTTGCAGATAATATATATGATTATGCAAGACTCATCAGAGTCGGTTATTCATTCAATATGAAGTCTAAACTATACAAAACACCCTTAACAAACAACGAAATCTTCAGTTTGAACTATGAAGATATAATGGAATTGTCTAAGGACTTTGTAAGGAAAGACTTTAAGCACGAAAGTATCAAAGAATCTATACCAATATGGTCTGATAATATTGTTAGTTTAGATACTAAAGTTGCTGTTGAAGAAAAGCCCAAGCCTAGCTCAAGTAAGTATAATGGACATGTAACATGTGTTCAGAAAATGGCTGATAATATAGTTGAAGGTAGAAGACATAATCTATTGCTTAGGATGGTAAGTGCATGGCACAGAAAAGGAATAGATATTGCAGGTTGCTATGCATTAGCTAGTACATATGTACCTTCTTTAGAATATCATGAGTTAGTTAGAATGGTAGACTATGTTGTCCAGAAAGAGTATAGATATAGTTGTCAAGACCCAATCATGGCTGAATTTTGTGACATTAAGTGTATGTTTTACAAACGTAAGGATTATACACTTGCTGTTAGATCACCCGATGATATGAGTAAAAGGTTTCAGGATTTTGTGACAATGGATTTGTCTAAAACCACCTTTGACCTTAAAGATATCTATAGCATACCTTATAATTATACTTTCTATCCAGGAGAACTAGTTGTACTTATCGGAGATACAGGACTTGGAAAGACTGCTTGGATTCAGAATCTAATCGTGTCTACACCATTGAAATGCCTGTTCCTGTCATTAGAAGTTCATGACCATTTAATCTACAGGAGGTTCTTGCAGATAGCTAATGGTTTGAAGAAAGAAGCAGTTAGTAATTTGCATTCTGTAGATATTAATGGAGAACTTAAGGCTGCAATAGCACCGATAGAACATATTAATATAATGACAGCATCTCCAGAAGTTGGTTCAATGAAGCAACTGATTACTGAAATATCTCCAAAGATAGTAGTAATAGATACTATCGATGGAATAAGAGTTGATTACAATAACGATCCGTTTAATAAAATGGAACGAGTGATAAATAGTCTAAAAGAACTAGCAGTTCAAGAGAATATTATCATCATTGGAGTTAGCCATATCAGTAAGGGAGCTACATATGAAGAAAGGTTAACAGTTCATAGTGCCAAAGGAAACTCTGTTATTGAACAAAAAGCAGATAAAGTACTGGGAATTATGGGTGATAGGGATAATAATAAAAGAATTATCAGATCACTTAAGTCAAGAGACGAAAATAAGTTCCAGATTGCTTGTATGTTTGATTACGAAACCTTTAGGTTTAAGGAGATAACTAATGTTTGACATTAAAAACATGAGCAATGGCAGCAATTGTCACGGAAGAACTTTTATTCTATTCTGGGTATTCTCTATATCCTTAATGCATACAGTAGAAAGAGGTGACCATATCCATATAGGATTTGGTTTAGGGCCTCTTGAGACTAGTATTGGATTACATATATGGAGAAAGTTACTACCATGAAAAATAATGCAAGGTCAGCCAAGGCAAAAGGACGAAGATTGCAAAACTTCGTTAGAGACATACTGAGAGATAAATACCCTTCATTGGAAGAAGATGATATCAAATCAGCAACTATGGGTATGGCAGGAGAAGACATTGTTCTTTCTCCTGCAGCCCGTAAAGTAATACCATACTCATTCGAGTGTAAAAACGTAGAAAGACTCCAGTTCTGGAGTTCAATAGAACAAGCCGAATCCAATTCTAATGGAAGAACACCTATTGTTATTGTAAAAAAGAATGGGAAAACTCCATATGTGGTTTTACCACTTGACAATTGGCTTGATTTAATATAAGTTATAGGGGGTTCATTTGGTGAATCCCCTACGATTTGGACAGTCGTCTCTGTATAGTTTAATAACTATAAGGAGCATAAATGATATCTATACCCACCCCTGATACACTTCAGAAACTTAAAAATGTATTAGATAGAATAATGAAAGATGGGGACGTTAAAAACAAGTATGTCTTTGCATTACAAGATGCAATAGATGAGCTTGGTAAAGACGGTCTTCAATTAATAACGCCTAAGTATGCTGTAAGTTTACAGGCTACTGATACAGGTGGAGTGACTATAGATATATTTGATGTAAATGGACCACTTATTGATACAATAGAATATGATCCTAGTGATATGTTAACTACAGATAGCGAAGCTGGTGAAGCCTAGTATAGAACAAAGAATAAAACAACATTTTAAGAAGGAGCGTAAGATGAATAATGAGATATCTAAGGAACTTACTAATGTATACTTCTATAGAGGTAAAAAGTTCCTTACAAAACAGGATGCTGAGTTATATAAGGCACATTTAGAAGAAGAAGAGGCACGTAACAGCATAGATGACCAATGATGTTAAATTAAGCCTACTCATAGTTTTATGGGTCCTAGATAAGATAGCCATGGCAATTATGTTGTGGCTATTTAGTTATTAGTACCCAAACTTTCCTACTTTACCACCACGTTGAAACCACCCAGTATCTTCTTTCTTATATATTTCAGGAAGTTCATTGGTCCAATAATCCCAATAATCTCCAACAGCCATATCTTCAGTTTGAATTTCTGAAAAACTTTTATTTATTTGCATAGCTAATTCAGCAGCCTTTTGGATATCTCCACCAGAATACATTATTAAATCTTTTGCCATTTCATATGGTTGATCGGTGTTGTCTAATTTTCTTGAAATATTAGGACTTAAACTTTCAAGAATTATATTCCCCACCTGCATTTGAGCATCAAGTTTATTGTCTTTGCCTAGGTTGTTAAAATTATCAGCTCCTACTTCACCACCTCTAGGATTTAATAATCCACCACCCGTGCTATGTACTGTAAGCCATGGATCACCCTTTATCTGACCTTTGTTTTCAGGGTCAAGTCTACCAACACTTAGCATTGGGTCACCCCAGCCTTGTTCTTTTGCATATGATGGTCTTCTAGCATCATTACCTGTTATCCAATCTGGAATTTCTGGGGTAGCATGTCTATCATAAGTAGATGGTTTTCCTACAAATTCACCACCTCTTCTAGCATCATTATCTGATAATAATAAACCTCCTCCAAGTCCTCCAGCAGCTGCAGCGGCAGCTTGTTTTCCTAAAGAGAGGTTTCTAGTGAGAACAGCAGCTCCAAGCCCAGCTCCCATTGCACCAACTTTTTGTTTCCAGTTAACTTCACCACCTCTAGCATAGCCAAAACTATTCTCATTAATTACTGGTTGACCACTTTCAGAGGCATATTGTGCTGCCTGTCTTTCACCTTCTTTTGTATAGGGAAACTCCCTGTTACCTACTTTCGGCATATTCAGCCTCCTTTTTTCTTTTTATTAATATGTTTCTCAACTTTATTTAGCCTATGTAATATCATTTCATTTTGCTCATCTAGATTGTTAGGCTTTTTAACATAATCATGTATATCTTTTGCAGTCTTAAGTAATTTTAGTATTGCTAATGCTGACATTACCATCCCCTATCGTTATCTTTTTTAATAAACTTTTCCTTCAATCCATTACCACTTAAACTAGCCATAATTTCTATAATTGCACTAATCTTAGATTCTTTTTCAGCTAATGCGATTTGCATCTTTTTTATAGCATCTATAAGCTTTATATTGATACCTTCTAGTCTTTCAAAGGATTCTCTGAGTTCAATTTGTAATTCATTTTGAATCCAAGTATTTTGAGCTTTAACATACCATCCTAATGCTACCACCATTGCTACTGGCAATCCAAATCTTTCTAGTATATCAAATAATCCCATTTCCATTTAATATACTTCTTTAGAGGCAATAGATAGTTTTTCATTATATTTATCAGCTAGTGCCATTTGATGTCCATGTTCTAATATTTGTGCTATTCTCTTATATTCTTCAATATCTTCTGGTTTGGGTTTATACCCAAGTTTAACTTCTTTAAGGAAATTTTCCATTAAAGTTTCAGCTAATTCAAGTTTAATTTCACCTCTAGCTTTATCCCAAAATCCTGTATGTTCATCTTCCCAGAATGGATAGTTATCATCATAACTATCAGGAATAATTGTTCCAAATCCAAATGCATCTTTTGCCATTTAATCTCCTAACGCCTGAGAGATTATTCTCTCACGCTCCTCTTCTAGCTTTGCTCTATCATATCTGTATTTCATTTTATCAGTAGGTAGTCTAAAGAATTGTTGCATAAACCTACCAAATGTAGTCCCATAATTCTTTTCTTCTATTAGTTCAAACTTTCCAGGTGTCTTATCATATAATGTTTTATCTACCTGACGTACAATTCTACCAAACGGATACATTGTATGAAGATGATAATCCATAAACCTATCCCAATCGTTGTTAATTAACGCTTTCATAGGAGTAATTAATACTCTTGCAGCAGGAGGTGTAATTATTTGTAGTGGAGCAACTGCTCTTGGATACACTCCAAAGAATGCTTTCTCACGCTCAGCCTTATCACCAAATACTAATTGTGATGTTTCTTGTAAGTAATCATATGGTGGGGGTAATGCTGTATCAAATATACTATACATGTATATAGAACCTAATGCCATAGTGATCATGTCAGCTACAAATAGATTCTTCATATTCTCATAATCTTTTGTACCTTTTTTATAACCATAATACCTAGCTCTTCTTTCTAATTCTTTACGAGTTCTTATAGATTGAAATGCAAATAGCTTAAACCTTGTCATTACTTTGCCTAACGAAGTTCTCATAAACGCTGGTCTAAATGCACTATGATATAGGAACTGAGTAGCTTCTACTCCCTTTAATCCAGCATCAATAAGATATGGATCTTCAAGTGACATATTTCTACCAGCTATTCCAAGTCTATCCTTAGCTTGTAATGCATGAGTAAGGAATGCATCTCTTCTTAACTTACGTTCAGATACTTGCATAAATGCACCACCAAACTTGAGCATTGTATCTTGAACACCATATCTTCTAGCTAATTCTAACACAGTCTCATCATTAGCTTCTGGATTCTCTTTGAGGAGTTTTCTTAAATCTCTCATAAATTCTACACCAGATTTACCTGATTTTTTAAGAGAATCCTTTAGACGAAGGTTAGTTTGTAATTCATCTTGTATAAAATTATCAATAACACCTTTGTCTTGTACCCACTTGTATAAATCTTGTTTTGTTTTAACGGTCAGCTTTTTACCCTCATTATTAATATATGTTAATGTGGGTTTACCCGCTTTATCAAATAATACATTCTTTGCTAACCAGTCAAAGTTATTAACTCTTACAAAATTCCTCATACCAGCAGAGGAAATTGTCATGGTTGTTCCACCAAACATATTAGCAGTAAGTGTTCCTGTATTTGCCAATAAGGTCAAAAGCTCATACCTAGCCTCTAAACGACCAAAGTTATGGATAGCAGTAGATAGATGTTCTTGTCTAGCTTTTGACTGGTTCTCATAATCTTTAGTACCTTTTTCTGCTGTTATCTTAGGAACATCTCCTAAGAAAGGTGTTTTAACTCCTAGTTTTTTAAATTGGTTATCAATTTTATCAATACCTTTAATAATATTATGGTCACTCATAGCTTTATACATTGACGGGAATGGTTTTAAAGAAAGATTTGCTTTACCTAAACGCAATGGATCACCATACTCAATGGATTTTATAATCCTATTAGAGAATGTTGTTGAATGTCCAAAGGCATCTCTTACATAAAACTTTAAGTAATCAGCCCATACTTCAGACCAATTCTTAAAATATTCAGGAGTTTTCATTAATTCTTTATCAGTTTTTTTCTTACCCCAGTTTCGTCTACTAGGTGGATTATATTTTTTATAATCAGCTTCACTAAAATCTCCAAATGGATTCTCTTTAACCATCTTATCTATTCTATAGTTAGCCATTACAGAACCTAAGTTTCTATAATGTGCACGAATCACTTTTTCTTTATAGCTATCAATAACAGATGCACGTTTATCATATCCAGGTAAATCTTCTGTTCTAGATAGGATATTCTCTGGCCTAGTATTAAATCCTATTTGCGTCATTTCTTTTATAATATCACTCAAAGAGAGGTCTTTATAGTTTAATCTAGCTAACATATCATCAATAGCGTGTTTATCCATACCACCAGCTTCAGCTTCACCTGATTTTATTCTCATTTCTAGTTCTGATATTTTCATATTCTTAATGATATTAGCGTCCTTCTTAGACATACCAGCTTGCAGGGCTTGATTATAAGTCTCCTGACCTCTAGACTCAATCCATGCACCCATTTCCTTCCTTGCACCTTTGTTCCATCCAAAGCCCAAGTGAGGGAAATATTCTCCTTGAGCAAATCTATTTATACCAGTAAAAGGATTTTTCTTTCTAAATTTATCTCTAAATTCAGTAGCTTTCTTACCAGAAAGACCCTTTTGTTCTACAATTCTGTTTAGTTTATATTCATATTGGAATCTATATATTGTCTCAAGAGGAATAATTGGTATTCTTCCACCACGATCACCTGGAATAACAGATTTTCTAATGAAGTTCATTTCATCAAAGCTACCATCTTTATTATATTTTATATATCCTCCAGTATCCTTTTCTGTATATATCCAGCTTTTACCAAATCCTTCTAGATCCTCAGCCATAACTTTATGATATTTATTAACCATTTCTTCATAAGTGTACTTCTTTCCACCTACAGTATACTTTTGATTGATATATTTCTTAGCTACCTTAGATAATAATTCAGGTTTATTCTCTGCTCTTGCAATGATACCACGCATAACAGCATCAGATTCATTAGGAGTAAGCTCTAGTCTAAAATCATACTTTTTGTTATTAACATCTGGTATAGCATCAGTATGAACATCCATTTGTCTATTAGTCTGCCTAAACCAGTTACGAATAGTACCTAATGTCCCTACTCCCTTATATATAATTTTATTCCCTCCCTTGGGGGATTTTATTGTATATCCTGCTTGGTAGAAAGTTTTTTCTTTATGCCACATAGCCTCATCAACAGACCTAGGGTCTGCCCAATGTACCCAAGATGGTAATCCATCTCCTTCAAATCTATTATCTATATCTTTAAAGTACCTATTTAAAGCCTTTATATCGCCCATATGCAGGTCTTTTACAGACTTTGGAACATCTGCATACTCTAGTGTCCAGCCATTTAGAAACTTGTCTATATGTTCCTGTGGGAAACGTTGCATATTTCGTTCAAATGTTTCAAGTTCTTTAAAGTCTTCCTTACCTAAAGCTTTTCTAGTATAAACTCTATCAATAGTTTCTTGTCGTTTAAGAGGACTTGTCTTTAAAGTATTATATACTACCAAGTCTGTTATTTTCTTAACACCCTGTTCTTTGCTAGGAGGATTGTTATAATCAACAGGGAGTTTAAATATTGCAGACTCTTTTACTTCCTTCCCAGCTATCTTCATATTTATATTTTGATAAATATTCTCATATTCATTCATTACTTCACCCCATGCTTTCTCAGATATAGCTTGAGATTGCATAGATAGTCTTGATGCACCACTTCTACTCTTAGGAACTCCATAGTTATATGGACCTATCATCCAAAGGTCGAAGTATTCATTAAGTAGGTTGTGAGGTATATCGTTTGATGCAGCAGATTTTAATAGTTCAACTTTAAAACCTTCTATTTCTGCATCAAAATCTTTAAAAATAGTATCTCTTGGGTCTGTATTATTTGGATCAAACTCTTCATGTCTATTTTTTATATGAGTAGCTTCCTGTGCTATCTTTTTTAAGATACCATCCATAACACCTGTTGGATCATTTACTCCATTAGCCCTAAAGGCTCTATATATTTCAAGACCTTTTTTAGCCATAGCATTATTAGATGCTACCATAAAAGTATCATTACTAATAAAGTCTAAAACATTCTCCCAATCACCAGTCTTCTCAGCTTTACGTATAGCTTTAGTTATATCTCTACCAATAGGAACTCTTATTAGTTTTGTTAAATGCTGTCTAACAAATACCCTATCTTTTTCATCAACAGCGTTAATACGTTCATTTGCTTGACGTAATATCTTGTGATAGTTTTCAATAGAACCCATATTAACTGGTTTGTTTAAATTATATTCCTGAGCTTTTCTGGATATTAAACTATAGGTATTAGTAGCATCTTTAGGTAACTTGCCCCAAGATTTCTTCAATGCTACTTGCCATTCATCTAATGTAAATGGCTTTCCGTCTTTATTATAATTCTTTCCCTTAGGATCAAGAATATTTTGTAAGTCATGAACTGTTCCAAGTTCTG
>Ga0098061_1000792_pt1 | contig 15569 bp, 12 predicted proteins | sample 22_taG_FD_92579 | JGI IMG/M metagenome (GOLD analysis project Ga0098061, IMG submission 92579) | Marine viral communities from the Subarctic Pacific Ocean - 22_ETSP_OMZ_AT15343 metaG | ecosystem: Environmental > Aquatic > Marine > Oceanic | place: Subarctic Pacific Ocean | collected 2015-01-20 | reverse complement strand
ATAACCCACTAAAAACTACATTAATAAATATATAGGTATACACCCCATATTTATCCCTAATTACAATTGCTTTTCTTCTGGAGATACAGAGAGAACAACGCTACCTCATATATAATTATCATTACCCTATTGCCTTTTAGGGCTTTCCCCTACTTTGTGTATGGATATAGCTTGCTTTATTACGGTTTTTCAGGATAAAGTTGCACTAATTCCCAACTCTTGCAAAGTTGCGCGCATATATATATTTTTCAAACCATTTTTAGCCTCACATAAGGCACAATAAGGTATTTCCACAATATGACTGATGAAGGTTTATACCAATTCTCTTCCGCACTAAGAGCTTATCTCACCCTTAGTAACAATCTAGGTAAAAGCGTTTACTACAAATTTAAAGAATTTGTAGATAACGAAGAACTTGATGAAGACTTCTTAACCAGAGTTAAAGATGTTGGACAGACTGAAGAGTCAGAACTAATAAAGTTCTTAGAAGTTGCAAATGAACAGACTCAATCTCTAATAACTTTCCTAAAGGAGCTCCAGGCCAAGAGAGAGGCTGAAGAAGAGACCGAGAATGAAGCTTAAACATTTAACCCTCGCTTTTCTCGCGCCACTCCTCTTTTCGTTCCACTGCAGTGACCTCCAGCCACCTCCCCTTAACCTTCCTTCTAAAGGATGCAATCTCTACCCCTGTCTAACAGCATGCGATAACTGGTATACAACTACATCTAGTCCTGCTCTATGTTCCAGCAGATGCAAGGACCGTTGTTGGTATACCTGTGAACAACTGGATGACAAAGGTCAGCCTTTGCTATAGTTGAGTGAAAGTAATGTCCAAAGACGAAAAACCCGTTAGAAAGATTAATGTAGGACTGTCAGTACTCCCTACTAAGAGTGAAATGATCAACAGTGTAACTGTACTCGAACCTGAGTATGAGTCGTACTTAGAGAAGTTACCTCCAGAGAAGAAGCGCCGGATTTTTAACTCGGTCAACCGTATTCAAACGGGGCTACATGCAGTAGCCCCGATTATGTGTCTAGGCGCTGAGAAGTGCCCTTTTATAGATAGGTGTCCGATCCCAGAGAGGGATAAGAGTGGAGAACTGGTATATGGTGCGGATGAGAACTATCCTATAGGTAGGGAGTGTATTCTTGAGAAGTTCTACATACAACAAAAAATTATCGAATATATAGAACATTTGAATGTAGATCCCGCGAATCCTGTAGAAATGTCCATTGTTAATGAGTTAGGTTTGATTGATCTCTATAAAAATAGAGCGCTAATGATTATGTCTACCGGTGATAAGGCTGGTCAGGGTAAAGACTTTATGAGAGTGGATGTCCTAGGCTTTAATGAGAATGGACAGGCGGCAGAGGTAGTTAAATTGCACCCTGCAGTCGAGATGCTAGATAAGTTGGAAAGACGACGCGAAAAGTGGTTGGATAAGCTCATGGAAACGCGAAAAGCCAAAGCCGATTGGATGGTGAAGGTTGGTAGTCACCAGTCTGAGAGCAAGATACTAGGTGAGATACAGAGGCTGCGTGAGGCAGTATTACAGCTTGAAGAGGGGAACCCCCTAGAGATTAGCTCAGAAAACGACGACGAAGAAGAAATTCTTTTGGACTGACTAGGGAGTAGCACGTGGCCAGTTCTTGGAGCATTCTAAAGCAAGCTTTAATATTTGATATCGAGACTCTTGGTCTTGATGCAAAAAAAGCTGCAATCCATCAGGCTGCTTGGCTTGATGCCAAAACCAAGCAAGTAACAGAGGTCTTCCTCAGGCCCAATCTAACACTAACTGAGGCTGCCAAAGCTCAAGATTATACTGGACTAAAATCTTCTCCCCGAGATGCTCGTAGAGCGCATCAGAGTCTACAAAAATTAGGTAGGACTGCTAGTTGGGGCGATGCTCTCAACGCATACTACTTGATGAATGAAACGTCTCGTGAGCGCATTGCTAAGGCTTTAGGTGTTCCTAAAGATAAAGTTACTCTCGAGCATCTGCGTGCTCAACGTCCTGAGCTTTCATACAACTTAATGATGAAAGAGCTCGATGCTGGCGGAGACATCTTTCTCAGGAATGCAATTAAAGAGGGTAGGTTTCCTTACTTTCCTACTGGTGGTGCGGTAAAGAGTGGTCGTGTTCAGGCATCTAAGGCTCTTACAATTGGTCTTGAGGATCTACTAGCTTCTGGTGGAGCTTTTCATAGAGCGTTAAAGAATAAAGCTTTATGGATTGCTAATGTAAACTTTGAGAGTGGGAATCTTGCTGCAGCAGCTGCAGCAGTAGAAGCAGGAATTCACGAAGACTTTGCGCTTGGAAAAATTAAGACTAAGGTAGAGTACGATAAGAGACTACTCGACGCTAATTTCTTACGAGAAATGCCAGGCTACAATCCTAAGAGTGGTAGATTCCATATCACAGGAAAAGAAGTAAACCAAGCTCGTGCTCAAGCGTTCATGACTGGTGATTGGCGCGGCGTACACCAAGCAATTATGCAGCATACCGGCGCTGGTGATGTTCGTGATGTTCTAGACATCCCTAGAGCGCAGCAATCGTATACTCAGAACTTGGGCTGGATTCAGGGTCGTGAGCCTTATGCTTTCAGCGTTGATGTTCAGGCAAGATTGTATGGGTATTCTGTTGCAGATTCAGAAGCACAAGCGTGGAAAAGACTGACGACTCCAGAGCCTCACCGAGCTGCCGGTGATGTTCCCATCGAAGAGTTTGTCCGTCGACAGTCTATTGCACAGACTGCAGCCCTTCAAGAGTATACTGAGGGCACAGAGAAGGGTCTTGCGTATTTTGAGCAAGCGAAGAAACGAGAGGGTCCTCTTTGGGCTGCAATGCGGAAGGCATATGCGCAAGAGGCATTTGGTCCACAACTAGTTCAAAGCGACTTAACAAAGCGTTATGCGAGAATGTTCGGTGACTTTGGTAAGACCTTTGGGGGTGAGGGTACTCCGACAGGACGCAGTGTCCAGACAGCAGGTGTCGGTCTTTATCACCGTACACAAATGGGTACAGCTGGTGCGCTTGAGGACGTATTAACTTCCTTTCATAAAGATAGAGCTTTTCAGTCAATAGATGAAGCTGCTGCCTACATTAGACATCAAGTAGCTATCCCTACAGATGATCCCTTTCCTGCCCTTAGGGAGCAATTTATCTCTAAGGGTGCCCTCGCAGATGTTGGAGGAAGGACAGTAGTACGAGACGCTGCATTGCTAGAGCAAATGGGTAAAACCATTGAAGAAGAAAGTGCATCACGAGTCTCGACAATATTTGCTAAGTCAGAGAAAGACTTAGCAATACGACAAGGACTATTAGAAGGACCGGCAGGCATGCTCAAGAAGGGTGTGAGGCGACCTCTTATGCCTCATATGGATGCTGGTGTTATGCGTGGCGCAGGTAAATATCTTGGTATTGCTGGGCTGGGTATTGCTGCATTAGGTATTGCTGGTGATATAGCTAAGGGACCCAGACAGCTACAAGAAGGCCCAGAGTCTTTACGGACTATGAACTATCAGCGCTGGTTAGAGTCGCAGTCACAATTTGCTGGATTAGACGATAGCAATATGAAGAAGGGGCCCAATAATGTCTGGGCGGTCACTGGTATGCCAAAGGGAGGTATAGCAGCTACTTTTAGAAGACAGATGACTGACTTTGGTTCTCCTTATCAGGGGCCAATTACTTCTGGTGATATTTTTACTCAGATGGATCTTCTTCGGGAGAGACAGAGCTATATTAACCGCGCTTCTGGTGTCAGAGGAATGAATGACGCAGCGCAGCTACAAGCATTAATGAATCGTGCTCGCTTTGATGCTGGTGGTGATGTTGAGAATCCCATCAAGACTGCTCAGAGAATTCTTCAAAGTTCTCGTGCCAGCTATATCTCACATGAGTTTATGCAGGGTGACTTTAAGCCTCTGGATCCTACACAGCTAAACGGAATGCGGGGCAAGAATCTTCTCCAGATTGATCTTTCTAGTGGAAACTGGAAGTCCAATATGGAGGATGCCGACACTTTGGTTGTTCAAAGAGCAGGCGCTATGAATGCTATCTCTACATTTTTTGGTGGTGGTCAATCATATAAGTTCCGCTTGGCTGGTATCGATGCTCCAGAAACAGAGCATGCGGGAGGCAGTGGATTCCATAGAGCTCAACCTTATGCTTATGCTGGTAGTGAAGCCGCTCAAGCTATGATAAGCGGAGCTAAAAATCTTTCTCTTGTAATAGATCCTTTCAATGTAACTTATGGTCGTCAGGTTGGTACTGTATTTGCTGATGGACGTAATCTAAATCTTGAGATGATTCGTCGAGGTATGGCTTCTTACCTTCCTTTCAAAAAGAAAGGCAGTCAAGAAATGTATCGAGCTTCTACATATGAATCTGCTTCTAACTTGGCTAGAGCTTCTGAGATAGGAATGTGGCGTGCGCCTTACTTCAAGGCTTATCGAGATATTATTGCAGAGTCTGGACAAACTATAACCTTTAATACTTTTACACAGATTGATAAGATTGCACAAAATGCAACAATGATGTCTGCTGCTTCGTTAATGCGAAATGCGCAAGACCAAGGATTTTATAGTACTGCTCAGGCTATTACGGCTGCTGAAATTGGTAAACGATTTAAAAATACTGGATTTAAGTCAAACTTTATGGGTGCTCACTGGAATGAGATATATACCTTTGGTGGAAAGAATGCTCCTCATAAAAGTTATATGCATCAAATGCTACAAGACACTTCTGGCCTCATGAAAACAAAAGGGCAGAATGCTGTTGAAAAGATTAAGAGTAGAAATTTTCATAGCTTAGATAAATCTCTTGCTTTAGATACTCTTGGAACATCCAGTGGGGTTTGGAATAAACAAAAATTAGCTTCTTATAAACTTTATGGAGTAAGTGGCAGAAATGCACGTAGAAAGCGTAGTATGGAATTGGCTCAGCAACATGCTAATTTTACTATGTTTAATAGTGCAATAGGTCATCATGGGATGTAGAACATGGCAGCATTAAGTATTTGGCAGACATTACAAACAATGGTTGGTCATTCAGCAGCTGGAGCTGCGGATGCTGTAACAGGTGGCATGTTCTTGGCCGCTGGTGGAGAGATTGTATCTGGCGGATCTGGAAAGGGACAAGGAAATCTAGGTGTTCGAAATGCTCCGGGTACAGAACTGCGTCGATGGGGCAACATGGAGTTCCAAGCTAGCAATCGTAAGGGTATGATTGGAACTCCTATGCAAGGAGTAAGTGCTGGAGAGCTTGCGAATATGCGTATTGGAGCGCAAAACAGACCTGGAAAAGGCTTAATAGAACCCCGATCAGGTTGGGGCAGTTATATGATGACAGGTATTGGTGCTGGCACTAGTGCTTACTTTATATACCAAGGATATCAGGAGCAAGGATTTAAGGGAGCATTTGATGCTGCAGTTCTTGATGTTGCTGCTCAAACAGCAATTGGTCGTGTAGTTTATAATAGGAGCGCAAAAGGGGTCGGTGCTCTTGGTGGCCTAACTAATATAAATGCTACTTGGAAATGGGCTGGATTGACACATCTTGCAGTAGGTGCGGGCGCTTATCAAGGCGCTACGATTGGCTCTATGCTTGGGGATGCTATTGGAGGTTCTACTGGTGCTGCTGCCGGTGCTTTTGCCGGTGCTTTTGCTGGTGCTAGAATAGCTCAGCGTCCCGGTCGACTGATGCTTGCCGCAGCTGTTGTCGGAGGAGCTTATACGGTAGGGAAGGGAGCATACAGTCTATTAAAGACAGGTTATCGTAGAGCTCAAATGAAGAGAAGCATTGATACTGCTGGTGATACTTCATCCTTCTTTACACAAAACGCTCACACTATGAGAGCTAGGGCAGTTCAAGCTATGCATAAGTCACATACAAACGCTCGGTCAGCTCTTGGACAGGAAGCATCATTTATGCATATGAATAGAAATTACTTTTCCACATATAGACAACAAGGAAACATGATGTAATGAGTGTTATTTGGGTAGCAATGGGAGCATGCATTATAAGCCTTATGTTAGCTTTTCTTTTATCGGGGCATAAGTAGTATGGGATATTCTAAAAAAGTAATAGATCATTATGAGAATCCTCGAAATGTAGGAACTTTAGATAAGGATGATAAAAATATAGGTACTGGACTTGTAGGTGCTCCTGCTTGTGGGGATGTTATGCGTTTGCAAATCAAGGTAAATAATGATGGAATAATTGAAGATGCCAAATTCAAAACTTTTGGGTGCGGTAGTGCTATTGCTAGCTCTTCTTTAGTTACTGAATGGATCAAATACAAGAAGATAGAAGAAGCACAACAAATTACAAATAAAGAGATAGTCGAAGAACTATCTCTTCCACCTGTAAAAGTTCACTGCTCTGTCTTGGCTGAAGATGCTGTGAAAGCAGCTATAGATGATTATTTAAAAAAGCAAATTAATAAGTAATGGATGCACAAATTAAAGAGAAAGTAGAGAAGCTTTATACAATAAATGAGTATGGGTTTCGCCATCAGGTTCCTGAAGCAGTAGCCGATCCTGATCTTGTTGAATACTTTGTTAAGAATTACAACATTAAAACAGATATACATAGAACTTGTATCAACTGTCAGATTAGACAAATTACTAAATATGAAGATAAGATAGAAGAGTCTGATGAATTTAGAGTGCGCTGCGACTTTATCCCTAGGGGACTTCCAAAGGGTTCTGCATCAAAAATAAAAGAAATATCTCAAAAGTCTGATATCCCTATTGATCGTGCAAAAAAGCTACTATTATCTACTGTAGATCCTGTTGCATGGGCAGAACTTATGTTTGGGTTCTCCGATGAAGATGAGAGATGGCAAATTCGTTCCTATCAGAAAGAACAAGTTCGCTGTACAGCAAAGCGTACAGCTTGGCGTGAGGGTCGTCGTTCAGGCAAGACATTCGCTGCGGCACTAAAACTACTGTACTACACATTTAATCTACGAGTACTGAGAGGGCGAGATGCACAAGGCAATGATGTAATTCTTGGTCCTGAGATAATGATTGTTACTCCTTATCAAGCTCAGCTTACAAACCTTTTTGAAGAGATAGAATCTCTAATTAAAAGAAATGTAGATCTAAGACAGGAGGTTTCATCCGGGACCACTGATAGTCTCTATATAAAAACTCCTAACTATAAGATGGAGTTTAAGAACGGCGCTGTTATTAAGGGTTTTGTTTCTGGATTGGGAATGAAAGCAGATGGTTCTGGCGGTGGTACTATGCGTGGCCAGAGCGCTCACGTCATCTATCTTGATGAGATGGATATGATTCCAGAAGAGATTATTGATAAGGTTGTTAGTCCCATTCTCGCTACAACTCCAGACACAATCTTAATAGCTACTTCAACACCAATTGGTAAACGAGCTAAGTTTTATAACTGGTGTCTTAATCGCAGCGACTTTAAAGAAGACTTTTATCCAACAAATGTTTTACCTCACTGGGATAAAATTAAAGATGAGATTTTAGAAGAAAGTACAAAGGAGAGTTTCGAAATTGAGTATATGGCTCAATTTATTGAAGGACAGTATGGTGTCTTTCGGCCATCTTGGATACATAGCGCTAGAGCTGATTATGAATATTATGATGGTCTTGAAGCTGGTCTCATCAAAAAAGATCTTGGAGTATCCAATCCGGCAGAGATGATTATCTCTATTGGAATTGACTGGAATAAGAACGCTGGTTCAGAGTTTGTTGTTACGGGGTATTCCCCCAGCAATAGACATTGGTATGCGTTGGATGCTGTAAACGTTCCAGCAGGAGAATATTCTTCAAAGAAGTGGGCAGATGAAGTAATTGCTCTTAATTATAAGTGGAAGCCTTCTTGGATATATGCCGATGAGGGATACGGCCATACTATTATAGAAGACCTATTACTTTATGCTCATAATTTGAAAGCTAAGCAGGGTAAAACTCCCGTAGATATGGAAACGGTTCAACTCTCAGAGAGACTTATTGCTTTTAACTTTTCTAAAAATGTTATCTTAAGAGATCCTACAGATGGTACTGAGATTAAAAAGCCTGGAAAACACTATCTTGTTGAAAATGCTGTTAGAATCTTTGAAGAGGGACTATTTTTCTTCCCTTATTCTGACCTAGTACTGGCTAAGCAACTGATGAATTATATTGTGCTTAGGCGCCATGCATCTACAAATAAGCCTGTTTACGGTGTAGAAAACGAAAGAGTGGGAGATCACCGCCTAGATGCTATGATGCTATCTCTTGCAGCACTGACTCTTGAAGAGTCAGTGTATAGTGGTAAGGCTCTTCCTATCTGTCAGCCCAGCTTTGTTGGTAGAAACAATAGTGCTGATGATTATACGTATCCCCCTAATGAAGCTCGCAACATATTGCAGTCAATGCAAAAGCATAAAGTACCAGGAGCGCTACACGTTTTAGAGATTATGCGAGGTGGTGGAAGTGAAGAAGAAGACAGAGCTGTTAAAGAGCTTTATAAAAAGCAGGGTATTTGGCCTACTTCTACTGGAAAATCAAGACCTAATAGAGGTAATCTAACCAACAGGACTCAGCAAGCTACAAGTGTTCTTGAAGGGTTAAGACAAAATAATAGTGGTTGGATTCCACTAAACTCTGGCGAACCCACCTTAAGCTCACCCCAAAGAAGAGGACCTAAAAGGGGTAATATTAAGAATCGTAGCTGGAGAAAGAAGTAGGAGATAATTATGAGTTTTGTGAAATACTTAATGCAGCGGGGTGGGGCCTCACAATCAGTTAGAAATAGAAATCTTCCGGGATCTACCCTCCGTTTCAGTAATGTTAACTCCGATAACATTATGAGGTTTAAAAGCAGAGAGCCTCTGACCTCTGCGCCTCCCCAAAGATTACGGCCGCCGAGCACATCGCCTGCTGTTACTGTTGCTGCGAGCAGTTACCGCGGCTCTATACCTATAGCTCCTGCTACTTCTGCTGCGAGCAGTTACCGCGGCTCTATACCTATAGCTCCTTCAGCTTCTCTGGGCGGCGACACCCATAAAGGGATCGGAAGCATAGGCGTACCAATAGCGGGTGGATCATCGCGTTACAGCTCTATACCCATAGCTCCTTCAACTTCTGCTGCGAGCAGTTACAGCGGCTCTATACCCATAGCTCCTTCAACTTCTCTGGGCGGCGCCACGAGCGAGATCATGCCCCGCCGTGATCTTGGCAGCGCTCAGATTTCCAAACAATTTATTACAGATGACATGCCTGGACGGAGAGCATCAGGTGGAACTAAAGTGGGATTAGCAGCTACAGCACCCGCCGGTAGTACTGCAGGAGGCGGCGCTGGTGCAGGACAAGTAGCAAAAGGCAGAATGGAGCGCCTAGGAGATTGGGCAAAAGGTGCAAAGGATTGGGGTCCAGAAACTGATGTAGTTAAATTTGCAGCTGGGATGGGACTTGCAGGTGGTGCGGCTTCATATATAACTGGTGGTGAATTCGGGCAAGGAGCCTTAATGGGTGTAGCAGGTGGTGCGACCATAGGCAGAGGTGTCGGATTTCTTGGTTCAAAAATTAATCAATCTATGATATCAAGTGGTATGAAAAAACATATACAAAAAGCGGGCTTTGTAGGAAATGCTGCTAGCATGCTTGAGCGAGCTGCCCCAGCCATAGGCAATAGTGACAGAAGAATAGCAATGCTAGGTGGTGCTGGATTGGTAGGTATGATGGGAGGTGGCCATCGCGATAACAATAAAAGGCGAGGTTTTAATGCACACAGAGGCAATGCTTTCTAAGGATAATTATGTCATTACAGATATATGATACAACTCTTACCACTTTTGGAAATACACCATTAAGAACATTTCATAATGGGCATATTGGGGATTCTCACGAACAACTTGTATATATAAGAAATCAAAATTCTGCTAAGTGGTATACTAGTGTTAAACTAACTCCAGCAATGATAGGTGGCTATAATGATACAGGAGAGTTTGGTACTACCGGGTGGGGTATTAAACTTATGTATGGGAAGAGACGCCCCACTGAAGAAGAATGGGATCTACTTAAGTCTGGTAGTTCTATTCTTCTTCCAGATATAGGTACTGTTGAAGCAGCAGATACATTTACAAATCATCCGGTATGGGTTCGTATCTATTGTCCAGGTGGTGAAGAAGCTCAGATTAGAGAGAATATGCAGTTAAAACTAACATACCTTATTAAAGAAGTAGATGAGTAATGGCTAAGAAAGACGCAGACACTGGATCTCCATTTCGTGGAGTCTATTTTCCTGAATATATTCAGGATGACAAGGATGTCCTCAGAAAGGTTGGACGCGCTTTTACACAAATTAAAAGAGAAGAAACACAGGAGGCTATGGGTCTTACGGAACTTGTTTCTCGTTTTGCCAATGGAGAAGATCTGCGACCATTAACTATTCCGGAGGCAGAACTTGTTGATAAAAGCGTTGGGGAGATGCAGGAAACTGTTAAAAGAGTTAAAAGTAAGATGAAGTGGCTTAATGATGAGATAGATGGAAACGTAGGCGCTAGTAGTGATGCGACTTTTGACTTTAAGTTTAAGCATAAGGCAAGACTAAAAAAAGCTCTCCAAGTTGTTACTGGAAAAATAGCAAATAAAATTACATATGCTGACTATAAGTTTGCTCTTGATCTCAAAAAAAGTTTAGAAGAAGAAGATGTTGGATCTTTTTTTGAAGAAGATGAGGATGAAGAATAGTGGGCTTTCTTAAAGATAGATCTGATGGAAAAGAGATAGATCATGAAAATGATCCAACTAAGAGAGAAGAAGATTATGAAAAAATGTATATGAAGATAGGTCGAGACTTTCTTCATAAAGATGATTTTGCTCGCATGATGAATGATTTTATTGCTGACCTATCTTTATTTCTTCCATTACTAGCTGGTTTAACAGAACTTAATCTTGACTTTGAATCTAATTCCTCTGCAATGGCTCGAGCACGCGAATATAAAATGCTACTAGAATCCAGTAGGGATAATGCTAAAATATATAAGGATTTAATAAACCTTGATGAGGATGAGGATTAGAACCAATCATGGCTAAATCAGCTGATCAAGAAAGCTTATATATGCATGCTTCTCTTATTTGTAAAGAGTATGAAACTGCTGCAAACAAAGCTGCTATAAAAGGAAATCGTGAAGCAGCTATGGTCGGCTTTCTTCCCTCTCTATCCGCTATGGATTCGATGGTAAATGTCAGTGCAGCTGTACTTCATACTACTGGCGGTGATGGCTTTGGTACTTCAACATCTGCACTCACGGCAGAGGAGCAAAAGGCCGAAACTGGATACGAGAGATACGTAAGAGAAGTTAAGCGGCAAAATGCTTGCTATCCTAAAGATGCCGGCAGTCCCATCTCTTATGATGGTAAAGTATTTGGAGCGCACTCAAGAGGTTGGTTGTGGCCAGAAGGAAGCTCATTAGCTCCTGATATATGTAATGAAGGTGCTAATGAAATGGATGCCTGCGAGACCTTTCTAGATCCGAATAAACAATGGCAAGGTTGGAATGCAACTACTCCAAGTGCTCATGCTGGTTTTAATGTAGATATCACTAAAGCTGTTAGCGATCTTCTGGGAGACCCTGAGAAGGGCAGCGGAGTCGCTGCTATGATAGGTAACTCAACGGAAGATTTTCTTCAAGATTGTATTAACTGTAGCTTATCATTTAATTTTGATTTGCAGATTAAGCCAATTAACTTATTAGCAGAAATAGAAAAACTTCTTAAAAATATTGAAACTGCTCTAGACTTTATAAAAGATAGATTAGACCCTTTCTCAACCTTAAAAGATCTTTGTGCTTTATTTGCAGGAATAAGATGGCTCTGCCCTATGGACCTTCTACTAATGCTAATGGCTTTACAGGCTTTGTTAAGGAAGTATGGAATGTCGATGGTTCAACTGTCATTCGATTGGACAATGATTGTTGGACCAATAATAAAAGCTATTGTTGATATCCTTGTATCTGCTCTTGAACAAGTATTATCTGCAATTATGCAGCCTATTGACTGTATAATAGGAGTCTTATCTTCAGTTGATAGCCTTATAAATACGGGCATTGATACTGTTCTTTCAGTTGCTGGCGCAGGACAAGATGTAGTAGATAATTTCTATAAGGATACTGGTGAACAAGGAGTCTCCCCCTGGTTTAATAGTGGAGCTTCAGTTTTCGGTTCAGAGATGAAAGTTGGAACAGGGCCTGATTGGAGCGGCAAAGGTGGCAGTATAGTACCAGAAAGAAATTTCTTTGGCCCACCCAATAATAAAACTGATTGGGGTACTGAATCAAGAAAAGACTTTCATAAAAGGACAGGCCACGTAGATGCAAAAAGTCCACCTGCTTTAACTCAAAAAGCTGTTCCTGACTATTATGATAGTCGTGCTGGAACACAGAAAGACAGGTGGGGGGAGACAGCTCCATCAGGTAAAAAAGATAGGCAAAAAGAAGAAGCTGGCAAAGCGCAATTGAACGATATTAATCAGATTACAATGACTGATGAAACCTCTATAGATGAAATGCTTAAAAACAATACCTGGAAACAGATAAGTCCACTTAGCAAAACTATTGTGTCTCTAAATGAGAGTAAAAATTGGTTAAGAGAGCTATTTGACAATCTAATTGTTGCAGCCAAGAGTCTCAATCAGTTAGTCTCGGGAGGTCTGGGACTAAATATAACTAACTGTGGTTTAATGTTATTAATTATAGATCAAATTGCTCTTTGGGGTATACTTGTAGAACTTAAATTGAAGTGGGCAAAAGCATGCAAGGATATAAGAGAAAATCCTGATGAAGTTTTAGAAATGTTTCATCGAGATTGGATTGGACAGAGATGGCAGATAAGTGAGGATGGTAATATCTTGTATGGAACATCCAGAACTGGATGTTACGTATCGGGTGAGATAGAATTACCAGATTGCTCTACAGGTGTTAAACGTGATGAACGACAGAAGGCGCTAGAAGATCTGTTTGTAAAGTGTATGGAAGATGCTAGAAATGAAGGAGAACCCGAACATGCTAATGAAGTTGGTCGAACTCGTCCTGATTAGAATGTAGCAACAGGAGATAGTAATGAAATTAGATTTACTTAATATGATATTAGATATTACTAATACTCAAGCAGCAGATAGTAATATCCCCATAGGCGCCCCAGTTACTCCTTCTGTTAAGAAAATAGGAGATAGGGGGTTCTCTTATACCGAGCGTCATCGTGGACGCTGGTTTAAGCCTCCATATGATCTAGAAGAAATACAAATCGCACAAGATACTGATAGCTATCTATTTAGAGCTATTCAGAAAAAAGTTAATCGTATTCTTGTTGCTGGTTGGGAATTTGTAGGAAAGAATCCTACAACAGTTGAATATATTAAAAATCGCTTAGCTGAAATACAGCTAGTTAGCGGTAAACCTTTTAATCTTTTGGTAGCAGAAACAGCTCAGGATCTTATTCGGTACTCTAATTGTATGTGGGTTAAAACTCGAAATAAGAAAGCTTCGAGCGGGAGTGTGCGTAATTATGCTGGGACCGACAAAGAGCTTGAGCCTGTCGCGGGCTATTTTATATTACCCTTTGAGACCTTACTGTTTAAGACTAAAGCTAACGGCGAAATAAAGAAGGTAATGCAAAAAACTCCTACTGGTGAAACCAAGGAGTTTTCCCCATACGATGTTATTCATTTCTATAAGGATAAGAAGGCTGGGTTCCCAATAGGTACACCAGAGGTTGCTCCTGCAATAGAAGATATTGCCCTCTTACGACGTATAGAAGAAAATGTTGAAGAACTAATCGATTCAAATCTTTATCCTCTGTTCCACTATCAAGTTGGCTCAGATCTAATGCCTGAAAGATATAGTCCTGAAGGAGAAAAAGAGACTGATATAGTTAGGCGAACAGTAGAGTATATGCCTGCTGGCGGTATCTATATATCAGATCATCGCCATAAGATTACTGCTATAGGCTCAGAAGGTAGAGCTCTTCGAATTGAATCTTACTTAGATTATTTTAAGAAGAGAGTTTTTGCTGGGTTGGGTATTTCCAGTGTAGATATGGGTGAAGGTGACACTGCCAATAGAGCCACCGCTCAAACACTTTCAAAAGGTGCCATCCTAGATGTTGAAGCTCTTCAGTTCTATATGAAGCTCTTTATAGAGAACTTTGTGTTTAGTGAACTACTTTTAGAGGGTAATTTTGGACTTAGTGTATTTGAGCCAGATAATCGTGTTGAAATTAAGTTTGGTGTTGTTGACAAAGAAGAGAACGCTAAGTTAGAAAACCAAACAATTCAGTTGTGGCTAAACAAACTCATTACTGAGAATGAAGCCAGAAAGCGTCTGGGAGAAAAACCTATTGAGGAAGAAGATAGAGATGAAACTTACTTTAAACTTTATGAGGAGCCTCTTGCTTTAATAAAGGGTCTTGGTATGCCTGCAGCTGATGATGCTCTTGCTGATAGTCCTGCTTCCTCTATAACTCCAGAGGGCGTAAGAAGGCAAACCGCACAGAAAGAGAAAGAGCTGGCATCTAAGCAGGCAGCCGGTAGGCCTAATAACTCTTCTTCTACTGGAGGGCAGCGCTCTTCAGCATCTAGATCTCGACCTTCTAATCAGCATGGAACTAGATCTGGTCCAAAATTAACACAAGACCTTGTTATTAATGATAATCTCCTGATAGACTCAAGCTATATAGAAAATTCCTATATGGAGGGTTTTAAATCGGTAAATAATACCCTGCCAGAAGGAAATCTTCCGGATGAACTTGAAAACCTTAAGATTGTTTATGGTAAAAGACTAGAGGAATTAGTTGCACTTAGTAGAAAACGGATCTATAGCTTAAAGGGTAGTGTCAAATTAGATACCATTCTTAACAGCCTTCAGTGGAGGCTCGACGAATTAAATGACGAATTCACAAAAAAGTCATATAAATTAGGAATTAGTGTGGTAAAACTTGATTTATAAAAATCAATGTAAGTATAACTTACGTAATAGCCTTTTTGTTCTGAATTGTTTTTGAGATTGGGGTAAGTATGAATAGAATAAAACTTATAGATTATGTGAAGGTTGATCCCGACCCATCTCTAGCTAAACTTTCTGTTAGAGAAAAAGTCTCTTTAATCGATTCCATTGTTTCAGAAAGTGAAACAAAGGGTTTGTATATTACTTATGATTTAAGTCATTCAGGTCGTCGGATTAATAACCGCATCTATACAACCAAAGGGCAACAAAAGGGAATCAACACTCTGTTATCACCTTATCCAAAACCCATACTAACTCATCATGATGGGGGCAGTGATCCAATCGGTAGATTTACAGATGGACGTTGGGAAGATTTATCTGCTCAAGCAATGAGCTTCTTTGATAATGTACAAGACTATATGAGTGTACGCAAATCTTTCGACAGTGATGATCCCGAACGAATCTTTAAAAGCCTTAAGCAACATAACCTGTTAACAAATACTGACTGGCCTGGACTTGGAAGAATGCGAGTACAAGCTAAGATTACCGATCAAAAAGCTATTGAAAAGTTTTTAGATGGTCGGTACGTAACCTTCTCGGCTGGAAGTACT
>Ga0098061_1000791_pt1 | contig 15580 bp, 17 predicted proteins | sample 22_taG_FD_92579 | JGI IMG/M metagenome (GOLD analysis project Ga0098061, IMG submission 92579) | Marine viral communities from the Subarctic Pacific Ocean - 22_ETSP_OMZ_AT15343 metaG | ecosystem: Environmental > Aquatic > Marine > Oceanic | place: Subarctic Pacific Ocean | collected 2015-01-20 | reverse complement strand
ATAAAGCATTAGAGCCTGGGAGTATATTAGCATATTATGTTACTCGTAAATATGATCCTACTGATGAACATAGAGCTGAAGTAGGTGATTTTGGAGAAAATTGGGATATAGAAAATAAATAAATAAAAAATGATAACAATAGTTTTTTCCACTAAGAAAAGTGACCCTACATTTATTGACCACCTTAAAAAAACATGTGGACTCAAAAATATAGAAATATTAGAATATGTTAATAATGGGGAATATTCTTTAACTGAAATTTATAATAAGGGATTAACTGCCTCACAAAATGATATTGTGGTATTTTGTCATGACGATATTATTTTTACCAAACCAAAATGGGGTAGAAAACTTATATCACATTTTAATAATACAAATTATGGAATATTAGGGGTTGCTGGCACAACAGAAATCCCCACCAGTGGAATATGGTGGCAAGATAATGAGGGGGAACATTTAAGAAAAGTAGTTGGGATAGTAACTCACTCAACAGAAGGTAAAACTTGGGTTTCTAAATATTCTGGTAACTATACAGATGATATCATTGAAACCTTAAATTTAGATGGTTTATTTTTTGTCGCTCATAAACAAAGAATAAAAGCTAATTTTAATGAAAATATTAAAGGATTTCATTTTTATGATCTGGATTTTACATTTAATAACCATTTAAATGATGTTAAAGTAGGGGTAATATTTAATATTAAAATTACCCATAAATCCCCGGGACCTACTTCTGAAGAATGGGATAAAAATAGAAAACAATTTATAGAAATTTATAAAAATAATTTACCTAAGTCATTACCAATAAAAATTTTCTATGAAGAAAAACCAAAAAAAATTAAAAAACAACCTAAATTGGCCATTATAATACCAACTAAAGATAATTTAGATATATTATTAACATGTTTAAATTCTATATTAGATAAAACCATTTATTCTAATTATAAAATTTATGTGGCCGATACAGGGAGTAACCCACCAAATAAAGAAAAGATAAAAGAATTTATTTCCGATAAAGAGAATATAGTATTATGTGAATTCGATTATTATAATTTTGGTAAAATAAATAATGAAGTTGCAAATAAATATATTGATGATGATTCCGAATTATTATTATTTTGTAATAATGATATAGAGTTAATTAATGATGCGATTAGTGAAGTTGTAGATGTACATAATAAAAATAAACATATAGTTGGGTCAGTTGGGGCTCGATTACATTTTGAAGATAATACATTACAACACTATGGTATGTTTATGTTCATCGCTAAAAATTGGTTGGTGAACAATAAAATTACTCAAGTTGGGGTTTCTCATCTTCATTTAAAAGATACCTACAAATATGAAAAAATAGGGTATGAAAACGTAATAGGGAATACAGGGGCCTTTTTATTAATTAGTAAATTATTATTTAATAAGATAGGTGGATTTAGCCCAAATTATATAGAATGTTTTGAAGATGTAGAATTAAATTTAAAATTAATTTGTTTAAATAAAACCAATATTTTATGTAGGGGCGCAGTAGCCTATCACTATGAAAGTAAAACACGTGATAATGATGAAAATAAATTAAAAAAATTACAAGAGGATTATAGGGAAAGACTATTTCCTTTTGTAATAAACAATATTAATAAATTAAAGAAACATATACAAATTATACCACCACAATATATAAAATAAAAATATGAAAATAAAAAAATGGTTTTTTGGATTAAATAGTGATAGTGATTGGGTACATAATTATGAACGATATATTAAATGTGCAGTAAATTCCGCCCTAGAAAATACTGATTTAGAACCACATTTTTTATATGATGATATAAAAGGTGATATTGGTATTATAAAATGGTTAGAAGATAAAAATATTAAAATTCATAGATTATCTTCTAGGTTTGTTGGTGAAATGGAAAAAGAATCCGATTATTCAGTAATTACGGGAAAGGGTGCATTTCTTAGAGTAGAAATACCCGAAGTGGTTAAAAATAATTATGAAGATGAATATGTACTTTATACTGATTGTGATGTTATTTTCTTAAAAGAATTCTCATTCAAAGGAAAATGTGAATTTTTTGCATGTGCGCCCGAATTTAATATAAATGATTGGAGTTTATGTAATACAGGTGCAATGGTAATGAATATAAATAATTTATATAATACTTTAGATGAGTTTTCCCAGTTTATAAGAGACCATGGTATTGGGAAATTCCCCGCTTTCGATCAGGGGGCATACAATCATTTTTATAGAAAGAAATGGGATAAACTTAACCCAATTTACAATTGGAAACCATATTGGGGAATAGAAAACGATGCTAGTATATTACATTTTCATGGGTTAAAGATAGAAAATATAGAAAAAATATTTGGGGGTAAAATAGATGACATCCCACCAGTTTTATCTAACATGTATAAAGCCAATAGTGTTTCTTATAAACATTATTATGAAATTGCAAAAAAATATGAAGAACAATGAAAATAGGTGTAAGTTATAATTTATTTGACGGAGAGGAACTTTTAGAAGGTTCTATTAATACTATTAGAGCGGAAGTGGATTATATATCTATAGTTTACCAGAAAATATCTAACTTTGGTAATCCCTGTGATTCTAATTTACTCCCATTAATTAATTCTTTAAAAGAAAGGGGGTTGGTAGATGAAATAGTAGAATATCTACCTAATTTAAGAAATGGGGGAAGTAGCAATGAATTAATTAAAAGGAATTTAGGGGTTTATTTATCCGAGTCTAATGGATGCAGTCATCATCTTGCCATGGATTCTGATGAATATTATATAAAAAAAGAATTCCGGTATATGAAAAATATAATAGAAAAAGAAGGGTATGATGCAAGTGCTTGCCAAATGGTAACCTATTATAAAGAACCTATTTATAGATTAGACCCTAAAGAGGAATATTATGTTTCTTTATTATTTAAAATAGAAGAGGGTAAAGAATTTGTTTTAGGGCATCCTTTTCCGGTGGTTGTTGACCCTACTAGACGAATGAAATCTACTAATTGTAAAATTTTCAAAAGAGAAGAAATAGAAATGCATCACCTTAGTTATGTAAGAAAAAATATAGCTAGTAAATTTAATAATTCTTCAGCAAAAGTTAATTTTGTTAATAGTATTAGTAAATTAATAGAATATTATGATAATTGGGAATTTCCCAAACAAGCTTTAATGGGTGGATCACCTAATACATATTATAATATAATAAAAGTTAAAAACCAATTTGATAAATGAAAATAAATGATTATTTTGATAGGATTTATTGTATAAATCTAGATAGGCGAACCGATAGATGGGAAGATAATTGTCTCCCCCAATTTAAAAAAATAGGGTTAAAAGTAGAAAGATTTTCTGCGGTAGATGGGACAAAATTAGATTTACCACATGGGCATGTTTATAATTCAGAATTGGCGGGCAGTTATAGTCATTTAAATGCACTTAAAAAAGCAAAAGATGAAGGAATTGAAAAATTATTTTTGTTAGAGGATGATGTAGTTTTTATAGAAAATGCTAATGAAAGATTTAATGAAGTAGTAAATAATGTGCCTTCTGATTGGGGTTATTTATTTTTTGGTGGTAATCACATACAAGGATTTAAGCGGGTGGCACCTGGGGTAGTTAAAGTAAATAGAAGCTATGCAATTCATGCTTGCGGCATTAAAAAAGAAAATTATGATGTTATGATAAAACATTTGGAAAATAAAATTAATATGGTGATGAAAGATTTAACAATAAAACATACCCCTTCCGTAGCCGCTGATTATTTTTTAGGAGATTTACATCGCTCGTTAAACACTTACTGTTTTTTACCACATCTTGCCTGGCAATTAGATGGACACTCTGACATTCAAGATTCTTATATGAATTATGATTTTTTAAGAAAATATTAATATGGTAACATCTTATTTACAAGGGGGGTTAGGTAATCAAATGTTTCAAATAACGGCAGCTTATAATTTAGCCAAAGAACATAATGACAAAGCGGAGTTTAATTTCAATGAGTCACATACACCACATCAAGGTAATAATGTTATTAAATATAAAAATACTATTTTTAAAGAATTTAACCATAATGATAAAATAAAAATTGAAAATAAATTTAGTCAAAATGGTCATAAATATGAAATTATTCCTTATAGTAAAAATTTAGAATTAATAGGGTTTTATCAATCAGAAAAATTTTTTTTAAAAAGCAAAAAAGACATAACCGATAAATTATTATGTGGATTACATAGTGAGAAAGATAAGGTAAAAATGGTTTCTAATTTTATAGAAAATTTAAGACCCCATAAATTAGTTTCTGTTCATATAAGACTTGGTGATTATTTAAAATTCACCCATGTACACCCTCCCTGTACTTTAGATTATTATAATAAAGCCCTATTTTTACTTAAAGAAAAGATAGGAGATTTTACTCCTATATTCTTATCTGATGATAAACAATGGTGTATAAAAAATTTTAATGGTTTAGTTTCACCATTTACAGATGAAGTAGAAGATATGTTATTAATGAGTAAATGTGATCATAATATAATAGCAAATAGTAGTTTTAGTTGGTGGGGGGCATATTTAAACACAAACCCTAATAAAATTGTTATAGGACCTAAAAAATGGTTTGGGGCAAATGGTCCACAAGATCAAGAAGATACAATACCAAAAAAATGGATTAAAATATAAATAAAAATGATTATAAATAAAAAAGAAATATTCGAACAAAATTTAGATTTTTTTAACTTTGATATGGCATCATACCCTTATTTAAAGGCAAAAAAAGAACATTATAGGCTTTTTACCTATTTAACTAAATTATATAATAATATAACACTTATAGATGCAGGAACCAGTCATGGACATTCCTGTTTAGCTCTTGCTCAAAACCCACTCAATAAAGTTATAACATATGATATTTTTGATAAGGATTTCCCATTTTTTAATAACTATACAAATGTCGAATTTAAAAAATTAGATATAAATAAAGAAGAACCAACCATAATTAAATCGGCCAAAATAATATCTTTAGATATTGATCCACATGATGGTAAACAAGAAAAGATTTTTACCGATTATTTAATTAAAATAGAATATAAGGGATATGTTATATGTGACGATATACATATAAATGGGCCTATGAAACAATGGTGGGATTCTATTAAAATTGAAAAATATGATATTACAGATGTTGGTCATTTTAGTGGAACTGGGGTAATAAATTTTAATGAAGATAAAAACTTTAATTATGAGTAAAAAAATATTTAATATATTAGATGATATATTTGCTCATGATAATTATGCGGTCGCAGGTAGAGAATCAGAATTTATTACCTGGGATAGGCAACTAACCAATAAAAGTAACCCAACATTTTATTCACACCATAGAATATCTCAGATACAAAATAATAACACCCTAACTTCTAATTCTTATGGATTAATGTTTGAATCGCGCGGAATTGTAGGTGGTACTTATAGTAGTATAGAAAAATTTATTAATAAATTTAATAAATTTTTTACCCATAATTCTGAATTTTTAAATAAATATGATAATTGTTATTGGATTCCCGGTGGTGGAATTTGGGTGGGTGGTACGTATGGTAAAGGAAAAATCGGCATTACAGAAAAATCTAAAATATGTTCTTTTACATCTTCTCGTAAACAAATGTGTGATTTACATAGGTTAAGATTACAAATAGCAACAAGTTTAAATCACCCTAATGTTGATGTATTTGGAATAGGTGGATGGGTACCTATATATCAAACATTAAATGAGTATATGTTTTCTATTGTCATTGAAAATTTTATAGATGATTTATATTTTACAGAAAAATTATTAAACTGTTTTGCCACGGGCACCATCCCTATATATTTAGGTGCTAAAAATATTAGTGAGAAATTTGATGCGGATGGAATAATAACATTTAATAATATTAATGAATTAAAAAATATTTTACCAACTCTATCTAAAGAATTGTATGAAAGTAAATTGTCGCATATAAAAACTAACCATGATTTGTGTAAAAAATATAAATCATTAGAGGATTATATTTTTATTAATTATTTTAATAATGGGTGATTTAATAGATATTATGAGTAAATTAGAGCCCATACACGGAATAGGGTTCAGAAGAGATTTCATTACTAAAAATAATAGATGGTCAATTTTAAATGATTTATATATTAAACATATAAATAAAAATGGTCAAAATGGTGGAAATATACCTAAAAAAATACATCAAGTATGGCTTGGTGGTAAACTACCCAATAAATATAATGAGCTAATACAAACATTTAAAATTCATAATCCAGATTGGGAATTTAAAATATGGGGTGATGATGATATAAAAGAGTTTGGGTTAGATACAGATATTAATTTTAATAAAGTTACTAACCTTGGTTCTAGATCAGATATTTTAAGATGTCACATATTACGCAAATATGGTGGCTTGTATACTGATACAGATTTTATATGTGTAAATAATTTAGATTGGTTAACTAATTTTGATTTCGTAGGAGGCGGATTTTCAGTATTACCACATAAAAATCATAGCCCTGAAATTTTTAATGGTTTGTTTGCCATAGCACCTAATCATCCTATAACTAATTTATATATTAAAAATGTATATAATTCTATTAATATTAATAAAGGAAATATTTTAAATGAAACTGGTCCTAGATTTTTTACAGATATAATTTTTGAGGTGCTTAATAATAACTTAAATGCGATAGTATTACCTATGAATTATTTTTATCCATTTCCAGGTAAAAATAGATTTAATCGAAATAATATAAATCAATGGATTAAACCAGAGACATTATGTGTTCATTTATGGTACTCAAGTTGGCAATAAAAGTATATAACAAATTTTAAATGATAAGATTATTTACTACAACGATATCAAAAGAATCTAAAAAATTAGTGAGGGAATCTCTAGATACTACTTTCATATCAGCTGGTAAAAAAGCTGAGGAGTTTGAGAAATTACTTAAGACATATGGGCTCAAAAGAATAGTAAGTGTTAATAGTGGAACTTCTGCTTTACATTTAGCATTGGCAGCTGCAGGGGTGAATTATGGTGATGAAGTTATATTGCCTTCACAAACATTTATTTCAAGCGGGCTATCCATTTTTTACCAAAATGCCAAACCAGTTTTTGTGGATATTAACTATATGAGTGGTAATATAGACCATAGGAATATTGAAGAAAAAATAACTAATAAAACTAAAGTTATTATGGTGGTACATTGGGGCGGATATCCATGCGATATGGATGAAATACTTAATATTGCTCGTAAGTATAATTTAATTGTAATTGAAGATGCATCACATGCATTTGGTGCTATATATAAAAATAAACCTATAGGATCTATTTCAGATTATACATGTTTTTCATTTCAGGCCATAAAAATGCTAACTACTGGCGACGGTGGGGCCGTATGTTCCTTAAATGATGAAGATGAAAAAAAACTAAAAAAATTAAGGTGGTTTGATATTGATAGAGATGAGGATATTCCAGATTTAAGAGGAGAGAGAATATATAATGCCAAACAAATAGGATATAAATACCATATGAATGATATAGCAGCATGTATTGGAATAGGGAATTTAAAAGAAATACATATAAAATTATTACGCCACCAACGCATTGCGGAAAGATATAGAAACGAACTTAAAAATATTGGTGGTATTAAATTATTTGAAACTTCTACCCATAAAACATCATCTCATTGGTTATTTGGTTTTCATGTGGAAGAACGTAATAATTTTATAAAAAAATTAAAAGACAATAATATTACTAGTAGTATAGTACATATAGGTATAGATAAAAATGAAATATTTGGCGGCAAGGATATGTCATTAATTAATCAAAGAAAATTTGATGAAACACAAATACACATCCCAATACATTCAGATTTAAATGATGAAGAAATCACACATATTATAAATACGATTAAAGATGGGTGGTAATATTTTTTTTGATATATCAAAATTAAAATATTGTGGTGAAAATGTTACAATAGGTAAAACAGTTAGAATACGTAAACCAGAAGAAGTTTCTATTGGTGATGGTAGTATTATTGACGATTTTACTTACATATCTTGTGGTATGAGAGTAGGTAAAAATTGTCACATAGCCTCTAATGTTTCTATTTCAGGTAGTAAAGGACATTTCACAATAGGTGATTACTCAACAATCTCAAACCACACATCCATACACTGTGCTTCATCTGATTATAAAAATATTTCTTTAGATTTACCTTCAGTGCCTAAAAATTTACAATATGGTGGTGATATTGGTGATATTAATATAGGAAAATTTGTTACTATAGGTTCTCACTCATGTATTTTACCATCAGTAAACCTACCAGATGGTTTTGCTTGTGGGGCATACACTTTAATTAAAAATATTAAATATATCCCTTATACTTTATATGCTGGTATTCCCGCTAAAGAAATAAGTAAACGTAGTGGTAAAGATGAACTATTTAAAAAATTAAATATTTAATTTTTTAAAAAAAAACATATTATTAAAATATGAAAAAAATATTGATTTTAGGGGGTAATGGTTTTATGGGTAAAAACATAAATAAAGTTTTTAAAAATTCTAATTATAAAATTTATAACGAAAGTAGAGAAACTAGTTGTGATATGACTAGATACGACCAACTTAAAAATAAAGTAAAAACAATAAATCCTGATATAATCATAAATGCTGCAGCCCACGTTGGTGGTGTTGGTTATGTGTCTGAAAACCCGGCTATAATATTTAGTGATAATGTTGAAATGTATATAAAATTATTCAAAGTAATAAATGAAATAAACAATAATATATTAGTAATAAACCCACTAGCTAATTGTTCATACCCTGGTGAAACATTAGATGTGTTAGAAGAAAATAGGTGGTGGAATGGTCCTGTTCATGAATCGGTGGAATCTTACGGAAGTTCAAAAAAAGCTGGTTATATTTTATCAGAATGTTATAGGAAACAGTATAACATTAAAACAATAAACTTATTAGTACCAAATGCCTACGGACCTTACGATTCAATAGATGAAAATAAAACACACGCTATGAATGGTATTATTATTAGACTAATGAAATCAATTAAAGAAAATAAAAAAGAGTTTACAATATGGGGTAGTGGATCTCCTATCCGCGAATGGGTCTATATGGAAGATGTTGCTAAAATTATTAAAATAATTATAGATGATGAAAGAGATGGATTACCAAACCCAATAAATATAGGTCAAAATTATGGTTTTTCTATAAAAGAATCAGTAAATATGATACAAAAAATATTAAATACTGATTTTAAATTAAATTACGACTTAACCAAAAAAGAGGGTGCCCCTAAAAAAGTTATGTCAGATAAATTATTTAGAAAATATTTTCCAAACTTTAAATATATTAAACCTGAAGAGGGTATTAAAAACACAATAAAATATTATAATAAATTTTATAGGTAACAAAAATATTAACATGGAAATAATTAAACAATATGGTTTAGAAAGAACAGGGACTAACTATATAAAGGCCCTATTAGAATATAATTTAGAGGATAGTAGGGTATTATCTAATATGTTTGGTTTAAAACATGAAAAATATATAAAACCAAATTTAGTTACTTATAATCCTAATACTGATAAAAATGTAATAACTGATATACCTCCCGGTCAAATTGCCGCAATAAAAAACAAATTTATAAATAAAGAAATTTATTATGTGATCATCATAAAAAATCCATATAGTTGGGTTATTAGTTATAATAATTGCCAATGGATAGCCGCGAATAATGGGCCCTTAAATAAGGATAAAATTAATAGATATATTAAAAGATGGAATACTGTAAATAAAGATTGGATTGACAATATTCTTAAACCTAATACAGATAAAAGTTTTGGGGTTTTCTATAATGATTTAATATCACAACCAGATGTTATAATCAAAATGATATCAGAAAAATTTAATATACCTATATCACCAGTATTTAAAAATATAAATAATCTTATGGTACCAGGCACAGATGTTTGCAGCTCAAAAAATATTAGTGGTGCTATTTTTAATAAAAAAGATTATTATTTGAATGAGGGGTATATGAAAGAAATCCACCCACAATTTATAGAAATAATAAATAATAGTATTGATAATGATATAATAAAATATTTTAACAAATGGAGTATCATGAGTTTATAGTTGGTGAAAAATTATTTAATGTAGGATATAAATATTTTCCTAATGGAGTCGAGGATTTTAATCCTTTTAAAAGTAATATTCCTACTATTAATTCACCAAATTTAAAAATAGAAGAAAATATAGGACACCCTATTATTATTTATGCTCATATTCACCACGTGGAAAGGTTATTTAAAGAAATGAAAATTGATCATAAAATAATTTTAGTTACCCATAATAGTGATTATTCATTAGATCAAAAATTATTTAATTTAAGACCAAATAATATAATTAAATGGTATTCTCAAAATATTATGTTAGACCACCCAATGGTAAAATCTATTCCTATTGGATTAGAAAATGAAAGATGGTTTGCAGAAATACAAAAGAAAAATAAAATACTAAATAAGATTAAAGAACCTAAAAATTATATAAATTTAATGTATATGAATCATAATGTGGGTACTAATAGAAATGAAAGATTACCACCATACCAATTATTTGGCGGACAACCATGGGTTAGTAGGGCACAACGATTTAACGGACAAAATTTTAATGATTATATTCATAATGTTTATAACCATAAATTTGTATTATGCCCTAATGGAAATGGGGTAGATACTCATAGATTATGGGAAACCCTATATTTAAATTCTATACCAATTGTAAGTGAAAGTATAAACATTAATTTTTATAGAGATTTACCTATTGTAATAGTAAAGGATTGGAAAAGTATAACAAAAACCTTTTTAGAAGAATCTTTTAAAGAAATAACAGATAAAAAACTTAATGGAGAATATAATTTAAGTAAATTAAATATATCGTACTGGATAAATAAAATTAAAGATGAAAGATGAAATAATATTTAGGGTGATAGGGCTTACAGGTATGGCGGATAATTCCCCCCATAATATTTATACGTTTGTTAATGATATATGGAATTCAGAAGGTAAATATAAAATAACCCATACAAATAACTATACTCATTTATTGGTATTTAATAGAGTTAATTTAAAAGACGTAACGGTACCACAAACAAATATATTTGGTTTTCAACAAGAACCTCCATGGTCTAGACACCCTGATAAGACGTTGACTAATAAATGTAAAGTAGTATTTACTCATACCCCCCATATTTATACTAATCCTTCAAAAACAGTAAAAGATAGTACTATATGTGTTCATAATTTATGGCCCAAAAATCCTGATGGTAGATTAATGTATGATAAAGAATTGAATACTAATAAAATAGTTAATAGTAAGTTTATTAAAAAAGAAAAATTATCTATATCCTTTTCTTATTATGATGTTCATAGTATGGGTAAAGGGCCAGGGACACTAATTGAGAGGTGCGGACCAAAATGTTATGAACATAGAAATAATTTAATACGTAAATTATTTAAAAGCGATATAGATTTTAGTTTATATGGTGCCCGATGGAATAATGCATTACGAAAATGGGGAATTAAAAATGATGGTAGATATAAGGGGTTTATTAAACATAAAATAAATACTTTAAAAGATTTTGAATATCATTTATCTATTGAAAATGATATTTTAGAAGGTCAGGTAAGTGAAAAAATTGCCGACCCTATTCTATGTAAAACTATACCTATTTATTTTGGTGCGCCAGATATAGAAAAATATTATAATATAAAGGGTATAGAAATATTAGATGGGTATGATGATAATTGTATAGAAAAAATAAAAGATATCATATCTACCCCATATGAATCTTATAATAAAAATGTGTTAGAGGAAAATATTAAAAATTATAGAGAAACTGCGTTTAATCCATTTAAAAGAGTTATAGATTATTTAAATGAAAGTAACTGAGATATTAAATAAAATTAAAAAAATTAATAAGGAAAATCGTAAAGGATTAGAAACACAATACCATACAGTTTTTTTAGATAAAAAATATAAAGGTAGTAGAGACCCCGCGGATAGACATATATTCCCTTATTGTTTTTATAATAAAAAAGTATTGGATATAGGAACTAATTTAGGGTCTATGTTATTTTATTTAGGTACTAAACCTAAAAAAGGTCTTGGATTAGATAGGCCCTATATTATTGATATAACTAAAGATATTAATAATTACCATGGATATAAAAATTTAGAATTTCGAAGTATGGATTTAATTAATGATCCTACTTTATATACCCTAATAAAAGAGAAGTGGGATATAACATTTTATCTTGCCATGTGTATACATTTAAGTAATAATGAAGAAATAATAAAGCATATTGGGGAAAACTCAAAAAGCCTATTATTTGAAATAAATACTAATGGTAATACAATTACACGAAAAAACCAAATAGAAATAGTTTCTAAATATTATAATTATATAAAATTTTATGGTGAGTTTGATGGTAGGTATTTATATTTTTGTACCAATACTGAGAATATACAAATAGGGGATAAAAAATATGATGCTTTTCTTTATCACACTACCCCACATATCACTACATGGTTATCTACTAACAATGAAATAATTAAAAAATATAATAATGTAGGGGATAAAAATAATGAGTCTTTTTGGTTAAAGAAAAAAATGGCAATATCACCACAACTTATCCAGGAACACAATAATTTTATTGTAGAGTCATGGGAAGGTAATTTATTAACAAAATGGAGTAAACCAGAAAATTTTAATGAGCAATTAAAATTAATAGAAGAAATACTTATTAAAAATAAATGTAATGGTAACGATGTAGAACCAACTATTAAAAATGGAAAAATTAAAATAATAGATTATGGGGGTGTTAGAGTTGGTAACTATAGTTCTTTCCATGTACGAAAAAGAATTAATACCCCAGATAATTTTGCTCACTATAATGGGTGGGTAGATAAATAGTTATAAAAAATATTAAAATTAATCATAATAATATGAAAAAAGTTTTAATTACAGGAATTAATGGTCAAGATGGTTCTTATCTCGCCGAATTTCTATTAGAAAAGGGGTACGAAATATGGGGCACAGTTAAAAGAAATTCTGTTTCCGAAACCCAATCCACACGCATTGAGCATTTACGAGCTAATAGATTAATAAATTTAGAATATGCCGATTTAACAGATATGGCATCTTTAATTAGAGTTTTAAGTAAAATACAACCAGATGAAATATATAATCTTGCTGCACAATCTCATGTAAGAATTAGTTTCGATCAACCCATATACACTTCAAATGTTACTGGTATAGGCACACTTAATTTATTAGAATCTATAAGGATGGTATCACCCCATTCTAAAATATATCAGGCAAGTTCTTCAGAAATGTTTGGTAATAATATTGACGATGACGGATATCAAAGAGAAACTACCCCGATGACTCCAGTATCTCCTTATGGGTGCGCCAAAGTATTTTCTTATAATATATGTAGAAACTATAGAAATTCTTATAATATGTTTATATCTAATGGGATATTATTTAATCATGAATCTCCAAGGAGGGGAACCAATTTTGTAACTAATAAAGTAGTTAAAGCTGCAGTAAGAATTAAACTAGGATTACAAAATAAATTATATCTAGGTAATTTAAATGCAACGAGAGATTGGGGGCATGCAAAAGATTATGTGGAAGCTATGTGGTTAATTTTACAAACTGATATTCCAGATGATTATGTTTGTGCAACAGGAATATCTCATTCTGTGAGAGATTTATGTGAATATACATTTTCTAGTTTAGGGTTAAGTTATAATGATTATATTGAAACTGATGAAAAACATTTTAGGCCAGAAGAACTAAAAGATTTAAAAGGGGATGCCACCAAAATAAAATCAAAATTAGGGTGGTCACCACAATATACTTTTGAGTCAATGTTAGATGAGATGATAGAGTATTGGATTGATTATTATGACCAACTGGGAGTTAAAAAAGAAATTAAAATGGTTAAAATATGAAAAGAATATTAGTAACAGGAGGAAATGGGTTGGTTGGGTCTCAATTTATTGGGGATCAATACGCCTATTTTTCATCTAAAGATTGTGATTTAAGAAATACTATACAAACAGAAAATTTATTTAAAGATGACTGGGATGCAATAATCCATTGTGCCGCTAAAGTAGGTGGGTTAGGGGGAAATATGAATTTTAAAGGAGAATTTTTTTATGATAATATTATGATTAATACTAATGTCATAGAATCTGCTAGAAAATTTGGTGTTAAAAACTTAGTGGCGTTCTTATCTACATGTGTGTTCCCTGACGATGTAGAATATCCACTTACCGAGAAAAAGATTCATTTAGGACCACCCCATACCTCTAATGATGCATATGCATATACCAAACGTATGGCAGATGTACAAATCCGAGCTTATAGAGAACAATATGGATTAAATTATAAATCAGTCATCCCAACTAATATTTATGGACCCCACGATAATTTTGATATTGAAAATGGACATGTGGTACCCTCCTTAATTCATAAATGTTATATTGCAAAAGAAACCAAAACACCTTTAACAATATGGGGAAGTGGTAAACCATTGAGAGAATTTATATTTAGTAAAGATGTTGCTAAATTAACCGAATGGGTATTACATAATTATAATGAAGATGAGCCAATAATTTTATCTACATCAGAAGAAATATCAATTAAAGAAGTTGTTGAAATGATCGTTGAGTTAATGAATTTTAAAGGTAAAGTTATATGGGATAAAGATAAACCTGATGGACAATTTAGAAAGCCTAGTGATAATAGTAAAATTAAACATTATTTACCAGATTTTAAATTTACTTCACTATATACGGGATTAGCCGAAACTATTTCTCATTTTTTAAATAATTATGAAACTTTGAGAAAAGGTAATCCTTTAATTTATGCTCATTCATAGTTATATTCACTTAAATTAATGGCAATTAACAAATATAACAATCTCCCTCACGAAGATCTTCTGGAATTAGAAGAGTATTTAAATAGGAATAATAAGGATGAGACCATATTATTTCAAACCCTTAAAATTAATATAAAATGTAAGAGTGAAAATCAAAAAAAATTAATCAATTCCATAAAACAAAATGAAATAACTATATGTTGTGGATTGCCTGGAACTGGAAAAACATATTTGTCATGTGCCCAATCGTTAAAATTACTTAAAACTAAACATCCAAATAAATACAAAAGAATAGTTCTTATTAAATCAGTAACTACACTAAAAAATGAAGAAATAGGTTTTTTAAAAGGGACTTTAGAAGAAAAAATGGAACCATTTATAGATTCTTTTATGGATAATTTTAGAAAATTAATAGGAAAATCTAGAACTAAAAGATTAAAAGAATTAGGGTTAATAGAAGTATTACCTATTGCCTTTGCGAGAGGAAGAAGTATAGATAATTCTATTATAATAATAGATGAAGCCCAAAATATTTCGTTGGAAAATATACGAACCTTAATGACTAGAATT
>Ga0098061_1000790_pt1 | contig 15591 bp, 9 predicted proteins | sample 22_taG_FD_92579 | JGI IMG/M metagenome (GOLD analysis project Ga0098061, IMG submission 92579) | Marine viral communities from the Subarctic Pacific Ocean - 22_ETSP_OMZ_AT15343 metaG | ecosystem: Environmental > Aquatic > Marine > Oceanic | place: Subarctic Pacific Ocean | collected 2015-01-20 | reverse complement strand
TATTATGTAAATAAATGGTCAGCAGGATGTCAAGTATTTAAAAAAATTGAAGATTATAAAGAATTTATGAAAATTTGTCGTAAAGCTAAAAAGATATGGGGAAATTCGTTTACTTATACATTAATAGAAAGTAAAGATATAGTATAAATGGGACAAACAACTAGTGAACAAATGATAATGGAACAAGAAATAGCCGAAAAAGCTCTTAATAATGCATATAGATTAATAATAGGTAAGATAACTTTAGAAGGATTATTTGAAGAAGCAGAAGAATCTATAGATGATGAAGATAAAGAAATATATTTACCTTTTGATCCTGAAGAAGGAATTCCAGAAGATTGCATTGAAATTCTTTTAGAACATTTTATTTATCATGAAGAATATGAAAAATGCGCAGAATTAGTAAAAGTACAAAAAAGAATAAAACAAAATAAAAAGAGAGTAGATAATGGCTAAAATAAATATTGCTACCTTTAAACCGACAAGAAGAATCAAAAGAAGAGGTATACATGCCAAAACAAAAACCAGTAAAAATAAACAATCTAAAAATTATTTCAAATCCTATAAAGGACAAGGAAGATAAAATAATAATAGCCAAACCTTGGCATAAGATTGATAAATCTAAACATAATCCTGTTAGACACACAGGACAAAAATATCTAAAGTTTTTAAATACAGAAATTTTCTCTGAATCTTGTAAGATTTATTTAAGACATGGTTATTATACTAATGCTCCAGAAGGTACTTCTGAATATATAGAATTTTGGGACGAGGAAGAAAGAAGATGTAAAGAGGGTTATACTGTTGGAGGTGTACGTATAACTGGTGAGCATTATGCTTATCTTAATTATGGGCGTATATTAGCAACTATTGATGATGGTAAACGTCAAAGAAAAATAGATACTTTTCCTAAGTTTTTAGATATGGATTATTATTGGTATCATGAACTTGAACAAGCAGAGCTTAATGGTGAAGGAATGATAGTTGTAAAAGCTAGGCGGAAAGGATATTCATATAAAAATGCCTTCGGCATGGTTTGGAGATATAATTGGTTTCCATCTTCTGTTGCTATTCTTGCTGCATATGAAAAAACATTTTGGTCAAATACTATGGAGATGGCTAAGAATATGATTAATTTTATAAATGAAAATACTGATTGGGCAAAAGGTTTTTTAATAGATAGACAAGATCATATTAAATCTGGTTATGTAGAAAAAGATCCTATATCTGGTATTAATATTCAAAAAGGTTTTAAAACTGAAATCTTAGCTTTATCTTTTAAAGATGCTCCACAAAAATCTGTTGGTCGTACTGCTGAAAGAATGCTTTTTGAAGAGGCGGGAGATTGGCCTGGTCTTATGCAAGCATATCAGAGATCTTATCCTTTGTTTAAAGATGGTAATATTATGATTGGTATTCCTATTTTATATGGAACAGGTGGTAATAATAAGAATGGGACTAATGCTGATTTTGAAGAAATGTTTTATAATCCTTCTGCGTATGGATTGAGGGCATATGAAAATGTATATGATGAGGCTGCAGTTGGTCAAGCGGGTTGGTTTATAGATGATGCCTGGTATAGAGAACCATTTGTAGATAAACAGGGTAATGCTTTGAGAGAAAAAGCTATTATAGATATAGATCTTGAAAGAGAACAAAAGAAGATAGCAGATCCAAAGGCGTATAATATGATGGTTACTCAGCATCCTCATACACCTAAAGAAGCCTTTTTAAGAAATGAAGGAGCAGTATTTCCTGCAATTGAATTATATAATGTTCTTAATAAATTAAAGTCTAATGATAAATATAGAAAATTAGGTAATGCGGGAACTTTCTATGAAGAGGAAGGAGAGATTCGATTTAAACCAGACTTAGAAAAAAAACTAGCCCCTCTTATGAAATTTCCTACAGATCATCATGATTCAACTGAAGGATGTCCTGTAATCTATCAACATCCTCCTGATGACATACCTCATGGAATGTATAAGATAGGATTAGATCCTGTTGCCTTTGACAGATCTGGAAGTAAATCTTTGAATTGTGCAATAGTTTATAAATCATATCAAAAATTTGATTATGGTTATGATGAAATTGTAGCTGAATATACAGGTAGACCTGAAAATATAGAGATATATAATAGAAATTTAGAGTTATTAGCCGAATATTTTGGAGGAGCAGAGATTATGTTTGAGAATGATAGGGGAGAAGTTTTATCCTATTTTAAACGTAGAGGTAAAATGCATTTATTAGCTAATCAACCTGACAACGTTATTTCAAAAGTTATAAAAGATTCACAAGTGTCAAGAATAAAAGGTTGTCATATGAATGATCGTATGAAGGATGCAGGAGAGAAATTTATATTAAGGTGGTTATGGACAGAACGTGGTAGTAGAGAAGATAATAGTAAAGTATATAATATGGATTTAATACCTTCTGTACCATTGATAGAAGAATTAATTGCATATCATAGAGAAGGAAACTTTGATAGGGTTATGGCTATGATGCAACTTATGTTTATGGTTGAAGAAACCTACGAAAGAGAAGTTTTTGTAGAAAAACCGCAAAATAATGCCGCTAAATTTCTAATTAATCAGTTAGATAAGATGTTTGTAAAAAATAATTAGTATATTAAGAAATAATTTACTATATTTGTAAGTTACGATATTTTAATTCTAAATAAGATGGCATATACTTTTCCACAACAAAGAGTAAGTAAGAAACAAAAGACTAAAAATGATTATGCTTGGGCTAAGAGTGTAATTGATGAAATAGAGAGACAATCAACTGACAATCGGCTTGAGGTCGGTGTATCTTCAAGTACGATAGATAGGAAAAAAATAAATTATGATCTTTTTAATGGTAAGTTAGATAGAGAAGATTTTGAATATGTATGTAAGCCTTATGGTATGGATGTAGGTGAGATGCCTGCTGAATTAAGGCATTATGATATTATGTCTCCCAAACTAAGAGTATTATTTGGTGAAGAAATAAAAAGACCTTTTAATTATAAAGTTGTTTCTACTAATCCTGAAGCTATAACAGATAAAGAAAGAGAGAAGGCTGATTTACTTCGACAATATATTACAGAACAAATCCAAATTAAAGTTCAACAAACTTTAGCTATGCAAGCAGAAGGAGGTATGATGGAAGCCCAAGATCCTCAAATTCAACAACAACAAGCACAACAAGTACAACAAGCAATGACTCCACCAGAAATAGAGGAGTATATGAAAAGAACTTATCAAGATGGTAGAGAGATTCAAGCCCAACAAATTCTTAATTATTTAGAAAAGAAAGAAAGACTTAGAGAAAAATTTAATAAAGGATGGAAACATGCTTTAATATCAGGCGAAGAAGTATATTGGTCTGGTATTGTTAATGGAGAGCCTACTTTAAGAACTGTTAATCCTTTATTTTTTGATTATGATAAAGATCCAGATCTTGATTATATTCAAGATGCTCAATGGGCAAAATATACTATGAGAATGACTCCGTCTTCTGTAGTAGATAATTTTGGAGAACATATGAGTGAACAAGAAATTAAAGATTTATATGCTGATAATTATGCTTCTGAAACTGGTGGTCATGCATTAGGTAGTAAAACTTTTAGTTATGATGATGGAACCTTATTTGATCCTTATATTAATTTAGAAGATACTGATGATGCTAAACGAAGTTCATATATAAAAGTAATTCATACTGAATGGAAGTCCTTAAGAAAAATTGGTTTTCTTACTTATATGGATGAATCAGGAACTCCTCAAGATATTGTTGTCGATGAAAAATATAAATTAAATAAAGAAGCTGGTGATCTAGAACTTAAGTGGGAATGGATTCCAGAAGTATGGGAAGGTACTAAAATAGGTAAAGATTTATATATTAATATGCGTCCTAAACCAAATCAACATAAAGATCTAGATAATCTTTATAGTTGTAAATTAGGATATGTAGGTACTACATATAATAATCTTAATTCTGCATCTGTGTCTTTAATTGATAGAATGAAACCTTATCAGTATTTATATAATATTATTATGTATAGGTTAGAACTTGATCTAGCTTCTGATAAAGGTAAAAAATTCTTAGCAGATATAAATCAAATTCCTTCTTCTATGGGAATGGATATGGATAAATGGTTATATTATTTTGATGCTTTAGGGATTGCTTGGGTTAATCCACAGGAAGAAGGTAAAAGAAACCAACAAAGTAATTTTAATCAGTGGAATGCTATTGATCTTACAATGTCACAAACAATTAATCAAAAAGTACAATTGCTTGAATATTTAGAAACTCAAATTGGAGAAGTAGCAGGAGTTAGTAAACAAAGAGAAGGACAAATTGGTCCTAATGAACTTGTAGGAAATACTCAACAAGCTGTAGTTCAATCTAGTCATATTACAGAAGAATGGTTTAGTGTTCATTCTTCAGTTAAAAAAGAGGTTATGTCTCTGTTAATTGATACTGCAAAAGTCGCTTGGGGAGATGGTGAAAAAGAAAAACTTCAATATATAGGGGATGATATGACAGTTGCTATGTTTACTATAGATCCAGAGCAATTCTCGAATACTTCTTATGGTGTATTTGTATCAGATTCTGCTAGAGATCAAGAACTCTTTATGATTTTACGCCAACTTACACAAGCTGCTTTACAAAATCAAATGACAGAATTATCAGATGTAATTAAAATGTTCTCTACTAATTCTACTGCTGAACTTAGGACTATGCTTGAGACTGCAGAAGATAAGCGAAGAACTAGAGAACAAGAAATGCAACAAGCTCAAGCACAATCTCAAGAAAAAATTGCTCAGGCCCAGTTACAAACAGAACAGAAAAAATTAGAATTGGAGAAATATAAGACAGATGCTAATAATGAAACTAAGATTGAAGTAGCTGAAATTAATTCTTTCCGTAATCAAATGGATCAAGATTCAAATGATAATGGAGTACCAGATCAATTAGAAATTGAGAAATTAAAAGCCCAAATTCATAATAATGAGAAAAAGATCAGTCTTGAAAATCGAAAACTTGATATTAAAGAAAAAGAAATAGAAAGGAGTTCAGATGAAAAAGATAAAGATCGTAAATCTAAAGAAAAAGATAAAGATAAAGATAGAAAAGCTAATAAAGCTAAGGCTAAATCTAAAAAATAATGCCTAATCCTAAGTCAGTAAATCCATATGCTCTTCAAAATAACGGAGAAGTTGATGCTACAGCATATACTACTACTCCCCCAGATATAGAAATTGATGAAACTGATGATGGAAGTTTCTTCACGCATGAAGGAGAATTAGTAGGAGGCGAACATGCTGCTAGAGGATCTGCAGAACCTACATTAGCTCCTTGGGAAATGTTAATTGCTGCTGGCAGGATGCCTGCTTATAAGGTATTTAGTTGGGCAGGACTTGGAGATTTGTTAGTAAATCCTTTTATAGGGACTAAAACTGCAGGCACTAAAAAACTTGTAGGAAAAGCTATTGATCCTCCTATGCCTGGATTTAAATTTAAAAGTAGATTTTATGCCCCAAAAGGAAAAGAAGGTACGATAATTCATAGTTATGATGATGCTGTTACTTACTATGGGGGTAAAACAGAAGCTGATAAATGGTTAAAATCTATATATGATAAAAAGGCAGAAAAAGAATTGTTTGATAAAGGATTATTACCTTTAAAGGATCGTTTGAAAGGAGATTGGTTACATAGAATGACTAAAGCCGAGAAATTAAAATATGGTAAAGACGGAAAATTCTTAGAAAAAGGTGTAACGAAGTGGAAAGACGATCAATTTAGACTTGCCCGAGAACTTGAAGATGTAGCTAGAAATATGCAAGAGCTATTAATAAATCCACAAACAGGTAAAACATTTAGTCGTAATGCAGATCCAGAGGAAGTAATGAGAATATTAGGAGAAGAAAAGTATAAACGATTATTTAAAGACGCCCAAAAGAAACAAATTTTAGGTATTGTTGATCCAGATCTTAAGACAAAAATTGCTTCAAAAAATATTGATCAAAACATTGATAGATTAATGTTACATCTACAACAGAATGTTTTAAAGGGTAATCCTATGAAACAATTTCCATATAATATTGAAACTGTAACAACATCTAAAGCTCCATATATAGATAATATGACATTTTTTCTTAAACATCAAAAACCATCAACATTACCAACTGATAAAATGGGTGTTCCTTTCGGAGCTAAAAAAGTTATAAAAACAGGTCCTTGGAAAAATCAGACTAGAGGAGAAGTAAAGAATTATACTGATCAAACTCTCGACTCTCTTAAAAAATTACAAAATTTAGAGTATAATAATATTAAATATCAAGAAGGTAGTGAAGTTAAATATCCAAGTGTATCTGGTCATTATGTATTTGATACAGATGAAAGTAGAAATATAGGTTTAGAGGGCGCTCCTATGGGATCATCAGGAACTTTTAATTGGGATTATAAAGATGCTAGAGTACTAGAAGGAAGACAATCATATCCTGTAGCAGTTTATGCAGATGGTATATATCAGGGAATATTAAAGCCAGGAGATAGATTAGTTACTAATCCTGCTTTTAGAGTAGATGAAATACCTATAGGATACCAACCTCCACAAAGTACTATGCAGTATTTAGCTTCTAAGGCTCCAAAACAAAAAACAGATATGACTGGTAAATATAATACTGGGTTATCAGAAGACGACCAAAAATTATATAATATATTTGAACAATCTTTTGGTGTTACTGAAGAGGATAAAAAAGATTATGATGTTCAAGGATTATTTGCAAGTGGAGATTATAAAGATCCTTCAGCTTGGGAATCAGATAAATTTAAAAAACCTAATCATCCTACATTTTCTGTTGAGTCTATCTATAATGAGATAGATGGTAATCAAGGTGGGGAATATACTTCTGATGGAGAGTTTGAACCTGGTTCTGCTAATATGAAATATAATAGAGTAGATGATTTAATAAATCATTTAAGTACTTCAGGTATGAGATTAAAACTTGCGCCTTACTCTCAAAAAGCTGCGAATATTGAACCTGATAGAAATAAACAATATTCTGATAATGCAGATCGTATTGGTTATTTAAGAACGTTAAGACAAAGTGCGCAATATGGTGGTGATGTATATAATAAATCAGATAAAGAATTACGTGAAATAATAATTAACAATAGAGATATAAGAACTGGACTTGAATCTGATAATCGGTATGAAAATAAAATGAAATCTTTAGGGGTTAAAAAATATCAGTTTGAAGGAAGGGTAGATCAGACACAGTTTAATATGCCTCTTCAAAATCTAGAAATAGAATCAGATGATCCTTCTTTTTCTGGTCATGATAAGACTTATATAGGTCCTTCAACAGAAACAGGATTAAGCCCAGAAGCCTGGGAAAATATGCAACAAGAGAGTAGAAGTGAGTATTTAAGAACCCGTCCTAGCGAATTTCAACCAGGTTCAGAGAATTGGAAAACTTTAGATGTTTATGAAAAAGTTGCTAATTTAGGTAATATTATTGGAACTGATCTTTTACATATACCTGAGTTTGCATTTACTTTACAATTACCTAAACCAGAAGATTATAATGAAAATGTTGATTGGGATGGAAGAATTAAGAGTGCTTTAGAAGCTGCTAATTACTCGATGGCTGGGGAACTTTTTGGAGCAGGTATGGGATGGGCTGCAAAAAAACTTACTCCAGGAATAGCTGCAGCAGAATCTAAAATTAGTTCTGTATTTAAACCAGCAGCAGAACAAGCTGAAATAGCAGCAACGTCTAAAGTTTCTAAAGGATGGAAAGAGTCTTATGTAACAAATCCTACTGCTCCTAAAAGTAAACAAATTATGTCTACTAGAGAAGTATTTCCACCAAATTATGATGCTAAATTTGCAGGAAATATAATAGATAAGCATACAAAATATATAAATTCTGATGAATTTTTTCAAGCAGCTATGAATTCTAGATATAAACATCTATTTTATGATGAACAGGGTCTTGCTAAATTTGCAGATCAGAATTTAGTAAAGAATGCCAAAAAAATATTAAAAGAAGATATTAAAGCAATAACTAATAGAGTAAATGATACGAAAATATCTTATATAGATCCATCTATGAGACAAGAGATTTTGGGAGAAGCCACATATGGTACTTATGCTACAGCTGCAAATACGATAAAGATTAGCGGAGGTAAAGATTGGGCAGAACATTTAAGACATGAATTAAATCATTCTTTTGGTTGGGAATCTTTAGGAGGTACTATGCCCCCAATGTCACTTACGCCTATGAAAATGTCTGGGAAAGCTATATCAGGATCACGCCTTATAGGAAAAAATTCACTTCATTCTCAATTTTCTCGAAAATATTTAAATTCTAGTACAACTGCAAAGGATCTTGGATATATACCTATAGGAAGATATGAGGGTTATCCTATGCTTGAAGTACATCCTTCTTTAAGAGGAACATATTATGAATCTGGTGTACCAACTCTAAACCAAAAAACTATAAGAATTAAAGGTAAAGATGTACTAGTACCCGAAGGAACAACTACCCAAACTTATAAAGAGTGGATGAAAGACTGGAAGAGTCAGGGAGGATCTGAAGAGATGGGAAATCTATATTGGGAAGCAGAAATATTGGGGGGTTCGGGAATAGGTAAGAATCTTTCTGCTGCTCAGAAATCAGAAGTAGCAATTACTTTTCCAAAACAAACTAACAAAGATAAATGGGAATATTTAATGTTGCCACAAGAACAAAGAGTTAGAGCGATGACTTCAAGAGATTTAATAGATAAAGAATTTGGTAATATAAAATTAGGAAACTATACAAAGGATCATGCTAAATATTTACGTGATCGGCTGTTTAAATTTAAAAAAGATGGAATTGAAATGTATAGATCAGGAGAAAATCGTGATTTATCTGATCTTTACTACAATATAAAAGGAAAGAGTGGCGAAAAAGTTTTGCCTAGTAGTGATGAATGGCTACAAATAATGAAAAAACATTTAAATAAAGCTTATGGGGTAAGTGTAGTAGCTGGAGGAGCTGCTGCAAGTGATTAAAATATGTGTTCGGCTATAACTATGACTAAAAACTTTAAAATTATAACAAAACTTGTTATGATGTTTAACTAAATTGAATTATATTTGTAAATATTAAATTATGACAGAAAACAAAGATGAAATCTTGGATGCCTTGAATGAAGAGGTAACAAGTGGATCTCAAGATACTTTAGATAGTATGTGGGATATCGATGAAACAGGCTTAAATGAAGCTTTAGGTTTAGAAACGGCTCAAGCAGATCCTATTTTGGATATGGATGAGAAGAAACCAGAGGTTAAAAACGAGTCTAAAAAAGAGGTTACAGAAGAAGTAACTGAAAAAACAGAGGAAAAAATAGAAGAACCTGAGTTTGATGAGGATTCTACTGGAGAAAAAGAGGAAGTTAAGGAAGAAAAAGAGGAAAAAGAGCTCGAAAAAGAAACTCCAGAAGAAGTAGATGAGAATGAATTCTCTCTTTTTGCTAAAATGTTAGCAGAAAAAGAGATTTTAGACCTAGATGAAGAGTTTGAATCAACAGAACAAGGGTTAATTGATGCATTTGAGAAGAGTATTACATCACGAGTTGGTGAGGAGATACGTTCTTTTCAACAATCTTTACCTCAAGAAGGTAAAGAATTGCTTGCACATTTGATGAATGGTGGTAGAGTTAATGATTTTACTGATACTTATGCTGGTACAGACATTGTAAATGTAGATATAAGCGGTAATAAGGAACAAAATCAAAGAATTGTTTTAAAAGAATTCTTGAGACTTAGAGGTGATAGTGCCGAAGAGGCTGAAGAAACTGTGAGCGATTATAAAGATTTGGGTAAATTAGAAAAACAAGCTGAGAAAGCTAAAGAAAAATTAGTCCATTTTTATAATACACAAAAACAAAATCTAGCACAAAAGCAAAAAGAAGCTAAACAAATGCAAGAGCAAAAAAGGACTGAAGTAATATCTACAATTCAAGATACAATTAAAGATTCTTCAGAAATTAAAGGATTTCCTCTGTCTCGTAAGCATAAAAAAGATTTAGTAACATATATGACCATGGCTGATAGAAAGATTACTGGAGCTGATGGTGAACCATCATATGTGACTAAATTTCAAGCTGACGAAATGGAAGCGTCTCAAGATATTAATGATTTTATATTAAGAGCTTATTTACGAATGACTGGTTTTGATTTGTCTAATGCAAATAAAAAAGCAGTTAGTAATTATAGTAGTAAACTAAAATCGGCTTTACAGAATAAAAAGTCTATGACTGATACTAAAGCTAAATTTGGTGGAAATACTGGAGCAAAAAATAAAGGATCTGGTAATATGTCTTGGGATATTTAAAATGATTTTATAATTTAAAAAATAAAAAAATGGCGAGAGCACAAAGTAAACTTACGGTTTTAACTAGACCATGGCACGCCAATTTCACTGAAACGAACCACTTAGGAGCTGCTTTTATGGCGGAGCCACATAAGTTCGACAAAGTGTTAACTCGTGTATTTACAGCGTCTAGAGTAGCGGATAATCCATTAACCGCTATGACTAAAGGTATGGGAAGAACTTCAGAAATTTCTTCATTCGATTGGGAATGGGAATTAATGGGAGCTTCTTCAAGACCTTTAATTGCAATTGAAGATATGGAAACAGGAACTACTCCAGGCAAATATGGTGTAGAATTCAAAATTAAATTAGATGAAGATTGGTTTAAACCTGGTGATGTACTTACTCCAGGAGATAAAAACTATCTTTGTAGAGTACAAAGAGAATCTATTGCTGATGGCGATGGTTTTATCTATTATGTACTATTGATGGGAGATGATAATGCAGCTTTTTTAGATCCTGATTATACAAAAGTTGGTGTACAATGGAGTAAATTATTCTCTGTTTATGAAGAAGGTGGCGATCAAAGTGGTTCTACTACTTACGCAATGCCAATGAAGTTACGTTCTAATCTATCTACGTATAGAAAAGAATATTCTGTAACTGGTGATGCAGCTAACCAAGCTTTAGTAACTGCACTTATGGATGCAAATGGTAAAGTATATAAAGACTATAAATGGTTAAAATATGCTGAAGCTGAGTATTGGATTCAGTGGTATAAAGAAAAAGAAAGAGGTTTGTGGTATGGTAAAACTAATAATACTGTAACAGGAGCTAATGGTAGAGTAGCAAGAACAGGTCCTGGAGTTCAGGAATTGTTAGCTGATTCGCATGTTCATCATTATTCACAATTAACTGAAAAGTTAATTAGAGAATATTTATTAGATATTTTCTTTGGAAGAGTTGATATGTCGAACAGAAATATTGTAGCTTATACAGGTGAGTATGGCATGTTAGCATTCCATCAAGCTATGATGAATGCTTCTTCTCCTTTCTTAACTACAGATACTAAATTTATCCAAGGTAGTGGTAGTAATTTATCATTCGGTGGTCAATTTGTGAAATATAATGGTCCTAATGGAATTACTCTTACACTTCGTCACAATCCTGTGTACGATGATAGAGAGATTAATTTCAAACAACATTCTTCACTTCTTGTACCTATGGAATCAATGAGATTTACTTTCCTTGATTTTGGTGGAAAAGCTGGAATGAGTAATATTAAATATGTTCATAAGAAAGGTGGTTATAAACTCGGTTACGTTTCTGGGTTACAAACTCCTTATGGAGCAAATAAAGGTGGATTAATGAGTAATGCTAAAGATGCTTATACAATGATAGTTCACGATCAGTGTGGTGTTCAAATTGATGATGTTACACGCTGTGGTGAATTAATATTGACTGAGAACTAATAGCAATTGAATATTAATTTAAAACTTAAAGAATGGCAAACATTTTTTTAAAACCTATTATGACTGAAAAATGGCACGGCTTACATAAGGTAGGTCGTACCAAATTTCAGGATACACAGGATGTAATTCAGGTATTATATGATCGAAAACAAGGCGCTTTGGCTACTGGTTTAGATTCTGATACCGAAACTAGATTAGCTTCTTCTATGGGAGTTAGTTTAGCTAATAATTCAGCTAATGAATATTGGCATGATTTTAAAATTAAGCTCTTAGATCAAACAATGATTTTTGATACTAGTGTTCCTTTACAGGAACTTCAGATACATGTTTTGAAAGCTTCAAAATTTGTAGCTAACTCTCAAAAAGAATTGGACCAAGGTCTTTGGCCTAGTGCAAAATATGTTATTTATGATGAAAAAACTGAATTAGAAAAGCAAGCTGCAGAAGTAGAAATTAAAGCTAGTGCTATAGATATTTTTAATAATCTTTCTCCTGAGAAGAAGTCAGATATGTTAAAAATTTATGGTAAGGCTGTACAAAATTCTTCTAATGAGTTTGTGTATACAAAATTATATGAAATTGTTGAAGATAATCCTTCAGATTTCATTAGACAAGCAAAAATGAAACCAGAGGAAATTAAAGTAAGAGCTTTGGTATTTGACTTAGAAAAGACTGGCATTTTGAGACGTAAAGGTACTGCGTATCTTTATAATGATCAACAAGTTGGTTTTGACTATGATGATACTGTGAGTTACTTGCTTTCTCCTACTAATCAAGAATTGCTTGTTAAACTTAAGAGTAGTTTAGAAATAAGAACTCCTGGTTATTCTCCTCAAGAAGAAGTTATAGAAGAAACTATAGAAGAAATTGCTATAGAAAAACCTAAAACTTCAACTAAGAAGAAAAAAACTGCCAAAAAGTAAATAGATGGATGTAGGAGAAATGCATTATGAGTTTAAGTTAAAACTTAATAAAGTTGATAGCATGGACTATAATAATTTTCTTGCTCCTGAAATTGACTGGTATCTTAATGAATCTCAAGAAGTTTTCATTAAACAAAGATACGGCAATAAAAATAACCATGGAACTGGTTTTGAGGTTACTCAAAAAAGAACTGATGATTTGCGGAATTTAGTTGTTAAGGATTTAATCCTTGCAGCTAATCCGTCCTCATCGGATCCGTCTGTATATGAATGTGTTTTACCTAACGACTATATGTTCTCAGTGAGAAATGTAGCTAACGGAGTTAAAGGCGTTTGTGAGGGAAAACTTAATTGTATTCAGACACAGCATGATGACTTAAATGATACATTGAAAAACCCATTTTATGCACCCTCTTTTGAGTGGAGGGAGGTGCCAATAGTTTTTGGTACTTCGGGCGCAGGTTCGGCTGATGCCGATAAAATCTTCGTCTATTCAGATGGTAGTTTTTCGATAACGTCAATTAACATTGATTATTTAAGACGTCCTGCTAGAATAGCGTATCCTTCTGGGATTGCTGGTGGTCAATATATGTTACCTGATAGTGCTGGTACTATTATCAATACTGATCAGAATTGTGAATTAGCTAGACATACACATAAAGAGATTGTGGATTTGGCTGTTCAAATAGTTGCGGGAGATATTGATCATCCAGGAATTCAAAGTAAAGTGATAAAAGCTAGTATAAACGAATAATTAATTTAAAAAAACAAAACGAAAATGGAAAAGAAAAATTTAACCGTTTTAGTAGGTGCTAATGATACTATCGCTGGTGATGGTGAAGCTATAAGTGCTGGAGTTACTGATGAAGTAGCTCTATATAGTTTAGGTGATATGTCTACTATGAATAGTGGAGCTGTTACTACTGCTGCTGGAGGCCAAGGAATCTTCTTTGGTGTTACAATGGCAGATGGTAAGTTCTATAAAACAGATGTTATTATGCCTGCTAATATAACGCAAATTACTGAACAAGCTGATATTGATGGAGTTGGTCAAAGAACTACAATTGATGCTCTTGAAAATATTGATTGCGAAACTGAATATTGTGTAAAAGTAAGATATGATTCTCCTGAGATAGCTAAAAATTATGGATATCAAGCAATGATAAAAACATATAGTTATGTAACTAGATGTTGTGGTACTGCTTGTGGATGTCCTGATGGAGCTGCTTGGGATGTTTCAATGGGTCTTGCTGAGCAATTAAATGCTGATGGAGAGTCAGGAATGAACTTAAATGGAGCTGCTAATGCAAGAACTGTTCTTGCTGCTTCAGTATTAAATAGTACTTCACCTACTGCTTCTAATGATCCAGATGAAATTTGGACATTAACTCAAGGTTCTAATATTATTACTTGTGCAACTGATATCGATTATGCTTCGGGTACTGATGTTGCTGCTGGTGACTTTATTAGAATTATGAATGGTGGTGGAACCGTTACTACTGCTGCTGGTGATACATTTAGAGTAGAAGCTGCTGATGCATCTGCATTAACAATTACTTTAGATAGACCGTGGCCTCATGTTACACAAGCCTTAGATACTACAGGTGATGCTGAAGTAATTCCTAAAGCAACTGGTGAAGCTTTAGCTGATTCAACTTGGAGTGTAATAATTGATTTTGGTGATGGTGCTGCTTCTACAGGTATTGTTACTAATTCAGGTGCAGGCGCTACAAATTGGGTTCGTCCTTATGTTGTAGAAGCAGAAGTTGGCTTAGCATGTAACTTAAATTGTAATGCAACTGTTACAGAAACAACTGCAGCAGTACAACCTACAGGATTAGGATATTCTATTATCCAAAAAGAACTTTGGGCTAATAAAGGAGCTGGTAAAAAATATGGTCCTTATTCAGGGACTACATTATATAGTCGTCCAGTAGTTGATGAGGACTATTTTGCTGTACCTGCTACTGCATATACTCAATATATTATTGATTGGAATGATACTTCTCCTAGCGCATCAACTGATTCTTGGATGCCTAGACCAAAGAGACTTATTATAGCTGTTCCAACTGCTAGTACAACTGTTACTGCAGAATTGAATGCTATAGGTGATACATTGAATGCTGACTTTAATGTACCATTTCATTCTTTAGGAAGCTAATAGTTAAACTTTTTAGTTTAGATTACAGATTTTGGAGGGACTTAGTTCCCTCCATCTTCTGAATAAAATTATAATACATTACTAATAATGGCAGATACTTTTCTTGACGGGTGGCGACCATATGAACCACCATTAATATCTTCTGGTAAAACAGCTACGGCACCCGATCCTAGATTTTCACATCTTGGAAATATATCTTCTTCAGCTAATCCAAATGTAGGTATGGAAAATATTAGTAGGATGTTTACCCAACCTTGTCAAACTTGTTGTTTTTCTTTCTCAGAAACATGTTTTAATGGTCATAATGAATTAATTTGGTCTTTTACTAATGATATTAGTTATATATCTTATAATATACAACCAGCTAATACGACTTTTTCTAATATTTGGACTGATTTATCTTGTGCTCAAATATCTGCATTATATGGAACCCCTTTAGTTAATAGTGGATTACATCAAGGAGATATGATACATGTTAAAGGTATTTGTGGTGTTCAGATTATTCCTACACAAGATCCATGTGGTTTTGTATCGTTTCCAGCTTGTACAAATATATATTGTTTTTATGATGTAACATCTATGGAGTATTCGGATGCGAAAGTTTTTAGAGATGCAATAGAGAATTGGGCATCTAGTGCTAACGGTCCTGGTGGTGGTGCTGGAGGATATCAAGGTAATATATA
>Ga0098061_1000788_pt1 | contig 15593 bp, 15 predicted proteins | sample 22_taG_FD_92579 | JGI IMG/M metagenome (GOLD analysis project Ga0098061, IMG submission 92579) | Marine viral communities from the Subarctic Pacific Ocean - 22_ETSP_OMZ_AT15343 metaG | ecosystem: Environmental > Aquatic > Marine > Oceanic | place: Subarctic Pacific Ocean | collected 2015-01-20 | reverse complement strand
TTTTGCAGGTAGGCTTTAAAACTGATTCCGAACTTGACGCAAGGGTTCGTGAGTCACTCACTACAGCACGAATTGGGTTGTTGCTCAAAGAGCCGTTTTTCGGTAATTTGGCTACACGCCTGACACTCGTAAATGCTGATGATTGGTTGCCTACTGCCGCTACTGATGGTCGTCGTTTCTACTACAATACAAAATTCGTAGAGCAGTTATCCCCCAAACAAATTGAGTTTTTGTTTGGGCACGAAGTTCTTCATATCGTATACGATCACATTGGACGTCGCGGTGATCGTGATCCTAAACTGTCTAACATCGCCGCTGACTATTGTGTCAACGGTGACTTGATTGCTAATCGCATTGGCGAGGCTATTGATCAAGTGGCTATTATACACGACAGAAAGTATTACGACATGTCGTTTGAAGAGGTGTATGACGATCTCTACGAGAACGCAGAGAAAATTGACATCGACGAACTACTTAATGGGGTGCTCGATGATCACTTAGATAACGATGAAAGTGGCGAAGGTGAAGGCGAGGGAGAAGGAAAAGGTAAAGAAGGCGGTAAAGGCGGCCGCCCTAAACTATCCGAAGAAGAGCGTAAAGAAATTCGCGATGAGATGAAGGAAGCGATTATGTCAGCGGCGCAGAATGCTGGTGCTGGTAATGTACCCGCTGGTGTGAAACGTATGCTTAAAGAACTTACTGAGCCTAAAATGAACTGGCGTGAGTTGCTTGATGTACAAATCAAAAGCCTTGTAAAGAGTGATTACTCTTTTATGCGTCCTAGCCGTAAGGCGTGGCACACTGGCGTGATGTTGCCTGGTATGGTCGCTGATGATACAATCGACTTGGTTGTTGCTATTGATGTCAGTGGCAGTATCAGCGAAGATATGGTGCGCGACTTTCTTAGCGAAATTAAGGGTATTATGGACGCCTACACTACGTTCAACATCAAGGTGTTTTGCTTTGATACTGACGTATACAGCGTCAAAGACTTTACTGCTGACAACCTCTACGAGATTAATGAATATGATATTGTAGGAGGCGGTGGTACTAGTTTTGAGGCGGTATACGAGTATATGAAACAGAATGCCATCGAACCTAAAAAACTTCTAGTATTTACAGATGGCTATCCGTGGGGTTCATGGGGAGATGAGAATTACTGTGATGTGTGTTGGGTCATACATACTCACAGAATTGAAGGTGCGCCTAAACCACCGTTTGGTGCTTATGCATATTACGAAACAATATAGTTAAGGAGAATGTCGAGATGAATAGATTAACATCGTTAGCAGTGGCGGCTATCGCATTTGGGTACAGTGTTTCAGCATACGCATTGGACAGTACCTATAACTTTATACAAGGGCACGGATCGGTTGGATGGGTAGAGCACTTTGCTGACAACGGTAACGCTGTAGCAAGAGACTGGAATGGTGATGGTAATACTGATGTTATGGTTTTTGCAGCCGCTCATGGAGTTTATTGTCAAAATGGATGCCCAATGGGATGGGATGTGAAAATCCAACCTTATGTATTTCTTAGTAATCCAGATGGCTCTTATAGTCCTATACGCGCAGGTGGTGTTGCCGCTAGTGAAACAGTAAATGAATGGACTGGTAACTACTTTGCACAAGGTCCAATTGCATTAGGTAATGGTGGCGGTGGAGCAACGAATCCTGCTCTTATTTACAACGGAATAAATGCGGCGCCTGGGCCTGTTTTCAACTGGCACGGATCGGCGGTAGGTGACGTCAATAAAGACGGGCGTTTGGATATTGTTGGCTTCTCTGGTGGTACGGTGGTTTATCTTGGCTTCAATCCTGGTGCACGAGGACAAAACGTAAACGGAGAAGTCAGTGACCTTGGGCAGATTCGTATGCAAAATAGTGCCTTCGCAGGAACACTTATGGATCTGGACGGTGACGGGTATCCCGAACTTATTTCTGGAGATATGGATGTTAGATCAGGAGGAGGGTTTGCGGGTAGCAATTCCGCAGTTGCTTTAGATGGAGTGTCTGCAAGACGTGGCGCCATTAATGTGTATAAAAACAACGGAGGAACATCGTTCTCTTTAATGCAGATACACCCAGATACGATTCCAGGAGTAGCAGGACTGAGAGCGGTTTATAACAATGGACGTGACATCATCGTGTATGACGAATGTGGTGACGTTTGTGCTACCAATAGTTGGATTCGTGTTTTTGCTACTGGTGCAGGTGGTGTAAGTTTGAAACAGCAATTTGGAATAAGTGGAACTGTTCCGCACTCTAAAGGACAAGCACCAATGCTCGTTGACTTAAACGGTGATGGCAAAAACGATCTCTATGTCAATCATTATCAAAACTATGCTGGCAGTGTTGGATCACAACATGGCGGTATTTGGTTGAACAACGGTAACGGAACGTTTAGCCAACTCGGTAGTGCAATTTTTGCTAACGTGCCTAATGCAGGATCAAAGGGAGCCTTGTTTCCAACCCACGCCAACAATGACGGGCGCATGGATTGGATTATTGTTTATGAAGACGGTTCCTTTGGAACACTGCTCTCTCCAATGGCTACTGTTTCTGTACCAGGCGAAGAAAAGGAAGAAGAGGAAGAGCAAATTGGAAATTTATCAAGCAGATTCGCAATGCATGATGTTATCAAAGGACGTGACCCTCGCTTTTGGCAGTTAAGTTTTGTAAAAGACCAGATACTTAACATGCAGGGACACTTTATAGATAACAGCAAATTAATGTCTTTTAGCGACATTAATATGGTTCCCGTATTTAACTTTGATGCTAATACTGCCTTGACGTTTGGTGCTACTAAAGCAGACGAGTACGGGGAAATCGATAACGCCGTTGTAGGTTTGCGATACGGAGAAGTTGATGTGGCGGTTGGCATTGATAACAGCCTTATGGGTTGGGCGCCTGGACAAAGCCTGATGCATGTCGATAATCCCACTACTCGTTACATTAATGTCAGTCGCAATAAAGGCATTGGTAACTGGAAATTTAGTGCTAATGCTACCTACGCATTTGGTACAGCGGACGGTAGTTATGGGTATGTCCGGGACGTAGAGGACTTCCACGCAATGGGCTTTGGTGTAAATGCAAATTACGGCAGATTAAACTTTGGTATCACCCAACCGCTACGCATTGAACAGGGCGGGATGATGTTTGCGGACTTTATTGCAGATATGGAGCCTGACGGACGACATATTGACTACACTTTACAGTATGACATGGGCATCAATAAGCATAACAATATTGAGTTTAGCGTTAGTTATATGAATGACGTGGATCATTTACGAGGTAACGATGATATTCGCGCTATAGTAAAGTATAAGGCTTTATGGTAAACAAAATACTTAAAGTATTAGAAAAGCAGGCAAGTCCTAGTGGTTTGCCTGTTTTTCCCGCGGATGAATGGCAAGAGTTCAAAGAGCAATACGAAAAGAAAGAAGCAATAGAAGTACTCGCGCATTACATTGTTAGCAACAATATTCCGTTTCCATTTCAAAATATTACTGAAAATGATGTAGTAGATAAGTTTAAAAAACTTAAAGGAATGGACCATAACAAACTTTTATATGGTTATACTACAGACATTACAGACAAGTTTAACGACTACGAATACTCTGTTCAAAAATACTGTAAAGACGTTATAGATATTAATCACTACTATAACGACATTAGCAATTACTTTCAGCAACAGAACAGACTTAAATGTAGTGGTTGGTCACATAAAAGTCCATTAGATATATGGAGCAGTGAAGAAGCATTAAAGAAACTTAACTGGACATTTTGGCGCGACGGCGTTGTAAAGTATGTAGACGAAGCCAAGTATAGAGAGGCATTTAGACTAGGTGCGTATGTAGCGACACAGTTTAAACCCACAGTTGCCAAGTATGTTTATAACAGGTTTAACGCTAAAACAGTATTAGATACTAGTTGTGGTTGGGGAGATAGATTAGCAGGCTTTTGGGCAAGTAACGCAGAAACTTATGTAGGGTGTGATCCAAATCCAAACGTTTATAAAGCATACATGAAACAATGTGAGTTTTATGACAAGCATATTTTTAACAACGACGGACTGTTAGCGGAGTTTAATGCTTGCAATGGTTTAGAATGGTTTGTATATGAAGGTGCTAAAACAGTAACTATTTTTAACGCACCTGCTGAGGATATTAAAGACTTTCCTGAACTAAACTATGATCTAGCATTTACTAGTCCACCGTATTATAATACAGAACGCTATGCAGAAGGTATAAAAGAGGAAACGCAAAGTTGGTTTAAGTACAAAGAGTTTGATAGTTGGTTAAATGATTTTTTGTTTGTAACACTAGAGAAAACTAAAAGTCTAATTAATTCCGAAACTGGCGTTATAGCAGTAAATATTATTGATGCTAATATTAAAAACAAAAGGCATTATGTATGTGACCCTATGACAAACTTTATGGATAGTATTGGTATGCCGCTACAAGAAGTTATTGGTATGCGTATGAAGCAAAGACCAAAGAACGAAGAAGGCGGTGACAAAGAACATATGCAGGACTGTTTTGTAGAGCCTATATGGGTTTATAGTTCTTCTAATGAAAATACTTTAACACAATTTGAGAGGTTATTCGAATGAGTCCATGCGCTTTTCAGACTGGAGCGACACTTGGAAAAGATTAACCTATGGAAAATAAAAAACCTTATCAAAAACTTGCTTGGACAAGCACCACATTATTAATACTTGCGGCTACATTAGCGGCATTTAATGTACATCCTCAGTATGTCTGGATGTTTATTATCGCTAATAGTATGTGGACACTGACAGGCATACTATGGAAAGAAACTAGCCTTATTGTACTCAACGCTGGTTTAACAGTAATATATATTGTAGGACTGTTGTGGTAGATAAAAACTTTACAGGTGTTGCGGCTACGTTTAACAAAGACGATTCTGATGGAATAAAAACTAAATAACTAAGTTATGAAAGACTACATCAAATTAAGAGCGACTTGGCGGTTGTTTAACGGCATTGAAAAGTTCCTTTTTTCGCTTTCTATGGCGATATCATTAGGTATTATAATATTTTTGCTATATATGATATATGGGACTTCATAATACAAGAACAGTAAATCCTCACAATGTCTTAAATAGTAGACGATGTAAGATTACTCCTCCGTATTTTACCACCATTACTATCCCTATTCGTTCTCACAAAATAGAGGCGAGTAAGCAACAAATAATTGATGATTTAGACAAGTGGATCTATCTTTCATTAAATGGAAGATATAGCATTGCTAAAAAAATAATGGTTGGTTTTGATACCAAAATATCCATTAATAAAACAGTAGATCCAACACACCCAATTATTGGGCACACAAATACATTTGATTTTCTTTGGTCTTTAGAATGGGTTGTTGGTTTTGAGGAGCCTAGCGAGGCAAGTTATTTTGTATTATCTTGTCCTATACTAAAAGATCTCAAATAGTAGATCATTTTCCAGTCTGCTCTTTAGCCCACGCTCTGCACTTTTTAACATATGCAAAAGTTTTTATAATAACATCGGTTATTGTTGCTGGATCTTTTACTGCCCTGCGCTGTGCTATCTTAGCAGTTGTGGCTAATCTTTGCTCAGTTACTATCTTCACTAGTGTATCTTCTGGTATTCCGGATTGCTCTAGAAGCCCAAGTGATCCAAAAATTATACTATCAAATAGTTCTCTGTTATTTACTAATCTTGCATCTACTAGACCGTATGAGTTACTAGTGACCTCTATTTGGAATATTTCATTCATAGCATAATGAGCCGCCATTAAACGTTTTAATTCTTCATTAGCCAGTGCACACTCTATACCTTCTCGAGCGATCCGAATCAGTGCAGTATTTCTTCTATCATTTTGTTCGCTTTGTTCGCTTTGTTCGCTTTGTTCGGAATTTTCCTGCGCATAACCTGTGAAACTAAATAGTATAGTAAGGATTGTAGTTAATATAATTCTTTTCATACAAGTAATTATCAGGAGAACAAACAATGTCAGAAGATACTGAAAATGCTGAAGAGACTCCAGTAGAAGTACCTGGTGAGGCGTCTGAAGCATTACCAGAAGCAGGAGAAGCGCCAGAATTTAATTTAAAAGATTTATTGGCTGTTAAGCAGATTGTCGAAGTTGGTGCACGAAGAGGTGCATGGAACGCGGCAGAAATGTCTGCTGTAGGCATTACTTATGACAGGCTAATGAGATTTTTAAGACATCACCTGCCTGCCACTGAACCAGCACAACAAGAAGTACAAGCAGATGTACCAGAAGCACCTGCTGAATAATCAATATTAAACGGAGAAATATATGAAACACGTTGGCAAGCAAATATCAACTAAAGACAAACTTATTTTACTTTTTAGGGAAGTTCCTGGCGAGCCAGATAACTGTTTAGTAGCAAGAACAGCATCTTTATCACAAGATGATCATGATTCACTAATTACAGTTTTAGAGAGTGCCGAAGGCCAACAAGCCAGCACACTAGCAGAAATTTTACATGTTAAAATGAACGGGGCAGGGCGACCCATTTTAGAAAGTTTACACATTAATAAAAAGATTCTAAAATTACCTTCTAGTGATGTTGCTCTTACACCGGATACAAATACTGCTATTCCGCTATCTGAGATTAATGCCGCCATTCGTGGCGAAGAAGTATCAGCACCAGAAAGTGACGACAGTGGTGTATTAACTGATTCAAAAATTGCAGAAGGCTTGCGTAGTCAGGCAGCTATTATGCAAAAAGAAGCAAAACGTTTACTTGCTGAAGCAAAAGAGTTGTCACCAACTAAGAAAGCAACAGCGAAGAAGACTACTAAGAAGAAGGCTTCAAAAGCCCGTGCCTCAGCATAAAGAAGTTTACTTAACCGAGTCTTTTAAGAATCGATGGTTGGACATTATTGAAGATGTTGATATCACTAATGTCCCCGTCGAATATATAGACCACCTCGTACTACGCAACGAGCATGACAATGAAGTTGTCATAAGTGTCATCGATCTCTTAGAGGAAGGCGTAGATCCAAGAGACTTAGAAGAAGAACTAACATATCGCATAGATTCTTATGGCGGTGTACTTTCAATTGACTATGTTTTAAACGTTGAAAAGGTTAAAGCAGACGTTCAATTATCAACAAATATTGCATTAAAAAATCTTTAATTTTTATTGACAAAAAGTAGTTACAATTATATAATGTAAATATGACTAAAGTTTCAGACATAAATTTTAACACAGACGAAAACTATGTAAAGTATTTGGATCATGGCTTTGTCGGTCTCGTTGATACAATGGGATCTGACAATGCGATAGTCCAAGCTGCGAGAGTGTCATATGGTGACGGCACCAAAGGCACTAGTAATGATAGGGCATTAATACGCTATCTAGTTAAGCACCGACACACATCACCGCTCGAGATGTGCGAGGTAAAATTCCATTTAAAGATGCCCATCTTTGTTATGAGGCAACACGTTAGACATAGAACAGCAAACTTGAACGAATATTCTGGCAGATATAGTATTATGTCGGATGAGTTTTATGTTCCTGATAAAGAAAACCTTAAACCACAAAGTTCAATCAACAAACAAGGAAGAGATGGTAAATTAATTCCAGTTGAAGAAACGATGTGCCATAATACTATTAAACGAATTGGTAGAGAAAACTACAATGATTATTTAAGTTTATTGGGAGAACATCCAAATGACAATTATAACATTGAAGAAGACCAACGTCAAGGTTTGTCAAGGGAGTTGGCCCGTGCCGTGTTGCCTCTTAATAACTATACAGAACTATATTGGAAAATAGATTTAAACAACTTTTTCCACTACGTTAAATTAAGAGCAAATTATCACGCACAATGGGAAATACAAGAATTAGCAAGATCAATGTATAGTTTAATTCAAGATAAGTTTCCGTTGTCGTGTGAAGCATATGAAGATTTCATTGAAAATGCTCATACTGCTAGTCGCATGGAAGTTGATCTAATAAACAGATTAATTGATAAAAAGCGATGGAATGAACTAGTAGAAGATTGGAGAACTGAAGAAGCAGTGGCAGAGCAGTACGGCATGTCCAAACGCGATCTTAACGAGTTTAAACAAAAATGGAGTCTTTAAAAAATGAAGGGAAATCTATTCTAGCACTTAGTCCACATCCGGACGACGCAGAGTTAGGTGCAGGCGGATTTATTTTAAATGAACTTTCCAAGCAAGGCTTTGTTAAAATTGTCTACTTTTATAAAGAAAAAGTAACAAGTGTAATTGAAAACTCTTCTAAATTAAATTACTCGTACGAATTCTTCTCAAACTCTCAAAGCCGCCCCGTATTAAATAATCACAGTGTGTCTCAATTAGATGATATTATCTATAGTAAAGAACAATATGATTATATATTAATACCACACTACGGTGACAGTCACCAAGACCATAAAATTGTAAACGAACTAGCAATTGCAAGTAGTCGTAAGTTTACAGGCACTATATTGCAATATGAGGTCAGTGCTTATATAAACAATAACAAATCTTATAATCCAAATATATTCTTTGGAATGGATAATATCCAAGACAAATTGGATTGGTGCAACTCATACTGGGATGTTGACAACAATATATTAGAATCAACTCGCGCACTTGCTATATTACGTAGTGCTAATACAAATTACCCTTATGCAGAAAGTTTTGAATTATTAAGATGCACATTGTAAAAGTAAATAATCTTAACAGGTTATGGAATGAAATAAGATATGAAGTTCAAAGAACTTCTGATATATCATTGTCTAACGGCATATGCCAAGGTGGTGCAATAACCAAAATAGCTGAGGCAAGATTAGAAGTAGTAACTAATAGTAAATTAAACAGTGCGGTAATCTTCCATAGCTGTACAGATGCACTAACGCAAGGCTTACGCAATTTAAATTTGCCGGCCGGCAGTGAGGTTCTTGTACCTGCTTATACATTTATCGCAACCGCAACAAGTATTTTACTTGCTGGATTAAAACCGGTATTTGTTGACGTTGGCGATGATTATTGCATTGATTTATCTGACGCCAAAGAAAAAATTACAAACAATACAAGAGTAATGTTATATGTTACCTTGTTGGGTAATTCAATAAACAAATACGCTAAAACTTTTTGTGATGAGAATAACCTGTTGTTGGTGGAAGATGCGGCGCAAAGTCTCGGTGCACCATTAAGTGATGCTGAATTTACTGTTTTAAGTTTTAGTCCTTCAAAACCCTGTACTACAATGGGAAGTGGTGGTGCATTAATTTCAAAGAATAAAGATGCAGTTGAATTGGCCAAGTTGGGAAGATTACACGGTAAATCCAATAACTCAACACCTAGTATAGGATTAGGCATAAACAGTATGATTAGTAGTGCTGAAGCGGCTACATTATATATTACATTGGGACTAATGAGAGAACACCTATCTAAACGACAGAAAATTGCTAATATATATAAACAAGAAATTAGAGACTTATATGATTTCCCAGACTATACACAAGATTGTACATATAGTAAGTTTGTAATTAAGTGCGACAAGAGAGACCAACTAGCAGAGCATCTCAGATCTAATAATATTCAAACGCAAATCCACTACAGTATTTTGCCTATTCAAGAAAAAATATTTGATGTAAATTATAGTGATTTTAAGAATAGTTTAACGTTGCAAGAAAAAAGTTTAACAATACCAAACTGTCCGTATATGACAGATGATGAAATAGAAAGAGTTTTAGAATGTCTAAAAAAATTTTAATATTAGGAGGCCATGGCTTTATTGGCTCACATACCAGTAACATACTTCGCAAACAAGGCCATATTATGGGCGTAGTAGATTGTTATCATCAGTATTATATTTTTCCTGATGATGAATATCAATGTATACTGAATCAGAGACAAGAACATGCAAATGCAGATCATGTATTTGTTGGAAAGATTGAAAATGTTAATTTCATGGCATCCGTTTTTGCAGAATTTCAACCAGATGTGGTTATTCACTTAGCAACTTATCCTAATGCGTATATGGTGAAACGTAATGTAGTTGATGCTACTAATAATATGATTACAGCGACAGCAACAACATTGGACTTATGCGCAGAACACAATGTAGGAAAGATTGTATTTTCTAGCAGTAGTATGGTATATGGTAACTTCGAAAGTGATGCCCCTGATGAAAACAGTAAAACGGATCCTAGAACTTTGTACGGAAGTTATAAACTACAAGGCGAACGCATGTGTCAAATTTGGCGCAGGGAAAAAGAATTAAATTATACAATACTTCGCCCTAGTGCTTTATACGGAACTAGAGATATGATTGTTAGAGTAATTAGTAAGATGGCAGAAAGTTCATTAACTAATGGTAATATTCGTGTTCAAGGTCCTGACAATAAGTTAGATTTTAGTTGGGTTACTGATGTTGCTGATGCGTTTGCTGTATGTGCCACTAACGAGACTACCACTAACGAAATTTTTAATTGTACGCGAGGCAATGGAAGAACTATCTTAGAAGCAGCCACTATGATCCAGCAAAGACTGGGTGGTGATATAGAAATTCATCCGCACGACAGTTTTTATCCTAACAGAGATACATTAAACAGTAATAAGTTAAAAGAGTTTACTGGTTGGAACCCTACTGAAGATATTGATGCTGGAATTCCAAATTATTTAGATTGGCTCTTAGAGCAACCTTTTATTAAAACGCTTCCTCGGTATCAAGAGGTAATGGATCAGTAATACTACTGTAGCGTTCTTCAAAGTAAGACTTTAACCACGGCCAGTCATAACTATTTAATAAAGCACTATACTGGCCTTCTTCTTGAGCGTAGTATTCCAAGGCATCGTTTGCTCCTGCTAAACACCATTCAGCATTTAATCCTTCTGCAACAGTACACCATGTTTTAAGCCGGAAGGCAATTTCTGGTCTAGGATCACCTAGATCAACTTCACGTTTAAGTTTTAAAACTTCACGGAAAGCACTTCTCCATGTTACCCACGGATCTTCATTAAATCTACTAATACTAGCAACAACTGGTATAGTGTCATGATTACTACTAAGAGTGAAGTCTAATCCAGGTTTAGTGTCTAACGTTAATTGTTTATGGTACATGTTAATATTCATTGCCCCGTATTCTAATCCGTTTAACGGATTTCGACTATGTAACATGTAATGTTTGGTTTCCTCAAGATAATTAGGATTTAAATCAAATTTAAAATCCGGCAATACTTCTGTTTTTGCAAAAACAGCATAGAACCAATCTGTTTCACTTAACCGTGCGGCGGCTTGATAGGCTTGCGTTCTACCATCTACACCATCACTACGTAATAAACGGTTTTCACACCCGTTTTGCTTATGTATATTTACAAGGTGTTTCCAGTTTTCGTTGGCGTTTTTTTCGCCATTCGAAATAAACACTATATCTAGTGGTTTATCCTCACATTTAAAGCCATTATGGCGCAAGATGTATGGGTAGTCATATAACTGAGTACGAAATTCACTTTTACAGTCCCGCGGCACCAAGGATACACTGCCGCTCGTGTTAAAAACGTGAAGTTCTGGCTTTTTCCAGAACGGAGGGTCATATGTTACTGGACATTGGTTATTGTGTAGTATCCATCCATACATAGTATCTAGATCTTGTAAACTTTCAATTGTTGGCCAACTACATCGAGGAACACTGATATCCTTAATATAGTTTACAGTGTCGAACCATCCTAGCACTTTTAAACTTTCTGATTGTTCTTTGAATAGTTTTACTGGAACGAGGAAAGTATCTCCTTCAACTTGTCCGTTGCTCGGAAATACATGTAACATATTCTGTTGCCACGGCTCTGGTTCCCATCCAAAATCAAAACTAGTATAATCACAAATACTACCACATACCCATATATATTCCTCATCTGTTCGTTCAACGATCCGTTTAAGAGTATCTAACCATGTTCCAAAGAATCTTGCTTTCTTATAATTTAAATTGGGTGAAAATTCTTCGTTATTTCCAAAGTCAACGTACCATATTTCTCGATTATCATCAAATAATTCTACTTGTTGATCCTCGACAAAATTTAGATTATAAACATCTTCGATATTCTCTGCCCATTCAAACGTGCGAATAAAGTCGTCTGCATTTACTAAAAATGTGTTGCTCCACTTGTTCCATTTACTGCCAAATACGTGTAGCATGCCATTCTGCCATGGTTCGCAATGCCAATCAAAGTTAAAATTTGAGTAATCGTTTTCGCTTGATGCCGCCCAGAATCGCCCTGTCTTGCATTTCTTAGCACATCGCAGTAGTGTATCGCGGGTATTCCCAAAGAAGCGCGTCTTGAGCGTCTGAGAGTGTTTCGTCACCAGTGAATCATAGCGTTTTGTACTAGCCGGGCCTCCCTTGTCAATATAGAAGATATCCAATGTGCTATTCGCTACTACTTTCTGATCCCCCACAAAGTTTAAGTGGTTATTGCCTTTTAAATAGGCAGGAGCATTTACATAAAATGTTTGACTATGCTTTTGCCACTGAGATCCAAACACATGAACATAATCCATTTGGCTTGCATCGGGATGCCAACTAAAATCAAACTCTTTATAGTCCATCTCAGGATTCAATGCCCAAAAGCGTTCAGTAGGGTATTTGTTTATTAAATCCTCTAATGTTGTTTCAATATTGTAACGTGGCAATGTATCGCTTTTGCTTGTTACACGTTGGTCCGTTACGTAGTTTACTTTTGGATTAGCATCATTACCATTGTAATAAAATGTTTTACTGGTCTTTTGCCACTGTGATCCATATACGTGCTTAAAGTCTTTTTGTGATTCTTCCGGATGCCAACTAAAGTCAAACGTGCTATAGTCTGTTTCGCTATCTATATGCCAATGCTCTGTAGTGGGTAATGCTTTTGCTTGTGGGGTGTCTATATAACTTGTTTCAGTCGCACCTTCTACTTTATATACTGGGCCTCCGTCTTTCTGCCATTGTGTGCCAAATACATATATGTACGGTGGATCATCTGGATCTGGCAACCAACTAAAATCAAAACTATCTTCGTCTATATTCTCAGGAATAAGCCAATCTTCTTTATTAGGCAACGGGCTAGTAACTTGGTCATTTACATATTTTTTAGGTGCGCCAGGTTCTGTAATATAGTGTGTTCCACTATCGCGTTGCCATTGTGAAGGGAAAACATATGTATAAGGTTTTTCAGCAGGATCTGGATGCCAACTTAGATCAAAGTTACTGTAGTCTGTGTCTTCTTGTAGTTTCCAACCGTATTTAATATCGCTAGTATGTTTAACATTATCTGCAGACACAACACTAGTATCTGTATGCCAATGTTCTGTAGTAGGTAACGCTTTTGCTCGTGGTACATCTAAATATTTTGTCTTTGTAGCACCTTCTACTTTGTATACAGCACCGCCGTCTTTTTGCCACTGTGTTCCAAATTTATAAATGTAAGGAGAATCTGTTGGACTAGGATGCCAACTAAAGTCAAATGTTGATTCATCTACATTTCTAGATAACGTCCAGTTTTCTTTATCGGAACTAACAGGAACATCATCGCTAACAAGTATTACGTCACTGTCTACTAATATATTAGTAGAGTTAACTCTTATTGTTGCTTGGTCATTAACATACTTACGCGGTGCATCGGGACTTGTAACATAGTATGTACCGCCATCTCTTTGCCACTGTGAAGGAAATACATATATAAACTCTCCATCTAGGCTATCAGGATGCCAACTGAAGTCGAAGTTACTGTAATCAGTACTGTCGTCGAGAATCCAATTTCTTTTCGTAGATTCTCGTGGAACAACATTACTGTTATGTAATTTTATTTGTTCTTCGGGATGTTGCTTATTGACTAATCTTATTCCGCCGTCGCGTTGCCACTTACTTGGGAAGATATGTACGAACTGGGACTCCCATGGTACAGGAACCCAATTGAAATCAAACCCAGTACAATCAACGCCATGATCAACGTACCAAAAATATCTCGTTTTGCATTTGGCGGCCGCCTCGTGAATGTCATCAATGTCATCCCTGCTTATAATATCATACATTTAGTTTGCTAATTTAGGATAAAAAACTTTCTGCTGTAAATTAAATACTCTCCAAATATTCAAACAATAACTTTCTAAATCTGTGTTGTCTAGCATTTCTGTGATATGGGAATAGTTACTAATTGTTTTTTTATAATATTCGGAACCTCGTATTACGTAATTAGTATTTAACTCTTTCTTTACCATGGTATCATATAATATGAACTGAAACGGGTACTTTGCCGCTAGCGGTATCATGTCATCTGTAAAGGATTTTAAATATTGGCACGCTCTTGCTATATGATCTGCGGCAATTTCGTGAGGTTCGTGTACCTCAAGTGGTCTATTTACGTGCTCAACATCATATCCGTTTCTCCATACATTTTGCATAGAGTACATATTTGAGATAAGTTGATCACGCGGAGAGCGTACTAATATTATTAAATGTTTGCCCTTTTCGTCATATAGTTCTTTTGCTGTGGATGCTTTATGCCTAAACTCACACTCTTCTCCTTTACTATTTAAATAACTTTGGAGTAAGTGATTACCGCTTCGCTTTGCACCGTATATTACTACTGTATTCTTTTCCATGATCAAGCGAAGTCATTGCCAAAAATATTATCTACGACCCATCCGTAGAGTGGCGTTTCAAACTTAAACTTCCATATACCGTTTAGATTTAAACAAGAACTATTTGGCACATGGTGCATTAATTTATTATCGTATACGTACAAGTAGTCGTTATTGGAATGTTCTTTAATAAAGTTTATATCAGCGGTTGCATCATAATACATTTTGTTTCCTTTAATAACATAGCCAGAGTCAGTAACAAAGACACCACTATATTCAATAAATTCGTTATTTGTATGGTCAAACACTTTTGGTTTATTATACTTTACGTGATTGTGTCTATAGTTTAATAGTTTATAATCATCAACAATAAAGTTATTATTATTCATTTGCTCTAAAACATAGTAAGAATTATTAGTGCAATCCATATAACAATGACCGCGTCTGTGAATTAAATCATTTAAATCAACACCGTTGATATGCAGACTTTTTATGTCTATACCAAAATCACCGTTTAAATAGTCTTGTGGGTAAACTGCGTTAGTGTGCTCTAGTACTAGAGCATAAGAGTTGGGTTCATAGTCATGAATATCTACTGAGTATGAGATGTCGTCTAACTTTGTTATAGGTAATTGATTATCATTACTGTTAGTAACCGAAACATTTAAATCAGGTTTCTTATCTAAATTACAACTATAATCCACACCTATCTTAAATTCAATAGACATTCGCTTCCCGCTCGTTGAATTAAGTAAGAAATTCCACTAACCTACTTAATTTTATTATATGCTATTATATTTAAAATATGTATTACATATTAAATAGTAGCATATTATAACTATGCGGTGCGTTATTTTTTTGCCGTTTCAGCCATTGTTGCTTTAATGCGTTTTATATTCTATTGTATATTACTCGGTACGCAAATATTGAAATTTTTACATTTCTCTATATTATTAATTGCTACTACTTTAGCACGTTCGAGCATATCATTAA
>Ga0098061_1000787_pt1 | contig 15597 bp, 13 predicted proteins | sample 22_taG_FD_92579 | JGI IMG/M metagenome (GOLD analysis project Ga0098061, IMG submission 92579) | Marine viral communities from the Subarctic Pacific Ocean - 22_ETSP_OMZ_AT15343 metaG | ecosystem: Environmental > Aquatic > Marine > Oceanic | place: Subarctic Pacific Ocean | collected 2015-01-20 | reverse complement strand
GTAGAACAATGCCGGCTAATTCAAGAGATATGTAAGTATCCTCGTTACGGAGGCAAGCGCGGTCTCGGCCTTGTCCGACAAAATCGATGGGGAAAGGGCGCCCTGCTTAGTCACCCCCCGCGCATCATAGCGCAGATAGAGACTGAAGAAGGCATCGAGAACATAGAAGCAATTGCTGAATATGCCTTTGACTTTTACATGATTGGGCCGTATGACCTGTCGGCTAGTTTAGGAGACCCCGGGAATTTTGATAATCCTGAATACTTGGAATCTCTTCAAAAGGTGCGCACGGTCGTGCCATTGCATGAAATGGCGGTCCATATTCCTACAGATGTGCAAAATCAATTACAAAAATATCAAGGATATGGTATTATAGCTGTAGGAATGGATACTACTGGTTTGCTACAATTTTATAAGGAGATAGTGTAGATGAAGATAGTGATTACCACACATCCTTTTAACTATGAGGATCCTGCCGTCGCACCTTTATTGCAACAATTAAGAGATGCTTGCGGCGCAGAAATTAAGTTCAATAATAAGCTGCGAAAATTTTCATCGCAAGAGCTTTTAGAAACACTATCATTCGAAGAGCCTGATATTATAATCGCTGGTACCGAGCGCTATGGCGCTAAAGAGTTAGATCTATGCAAAAATCTCAAGATGATTTCGCGAGTAGGCATAGGTCTCGATTCACTCGATCTGAGGGAGTGCCAGCGCCGAAAGATTGTCGTGGCGTATACACCAGATGCTCCGAGCAATGCTGTCGCTGAATTGACGATTTCTCAGATTCTTTCGCTATTGCGCTCTACTCACAAGGTCGACGCCGAAATGAGAGCGGGAAATTGGTCTCGAATCATCGGCCGCGAATTAAGAAACTGTTGTGTAGGGGTTATCGGGAATGGTAGGATCGGTTCATTGGTTATTGAAAAGCTTGAAAGTTTTCGACCAAAAAAGCTTTTATATACCGATACAGATTTATCTCGAAAATGTTATCCGAACCATTTTTGGTCAACTAAAGAGCAAATTTTAAAGGAATGTGATGTTATTTCTGTTCATATTCCTCTAAACGAGAAGAATTTAAATTATTTGAAGGAGAAGGAATTATCACAGCTTAAACAAGACGTTGTTCTAATCAACACTTCTCGCGGTGGTATCGTTAATGAAGACGCATTATTTTATTGGCTCAAGAAGAACCCGCATGCTAGCGCAGCTATAGACGTATTTGAAGATGAACCCTACAATGGTCGGCTATTAGGGTTATCCAATGTTCTGCTATCACCACACCTCGGATCTTGTTCCCGAGATAGTCGACTCTCAATGGAGATGGGCGCTACAATGGAGGTGCTAAACTTTATTAATAAGCACCCACTGCATAACGAGGTGTTGGTTTGAAAAAGAAAGCAGTTGTTTTTGGCGGCAGTGGGTTTCTCGGTTCTCACATGATAGACTATCTTTTAGAGGAAGAATATGAGGTAACCTCATTTGATCTCGCTGCACATCCATCGTTGGATAAAAATAATAATATTATAGGCGATATCCTAGATACTGCTTTGGTGGGTGAGGCTGTCCGAGGCGCCAATGTTGTGTTTAATTATGCAGCAATTGCCGACATAGAGGAATGTATTAAAGATCCAGTTAAAGCTGTGAAGACAAATATTATGGGGAATGTTATAGTTTTGGATGCATGCGCTAAACATAAGGTTGGGCGATATATGTTTGCAAGTTCAGTTTATACAGAGTCTTTGCTGGGAGGGATCTACAGCTCTACTAAAGTGGCATCTGAATCATTAATCAAGGATTATAATAAATATCATGGAGTAAATTACTCTATTTTGAGATACGGAACCGTTTACGGGCCCGGAAGTAACTGCAATAATAGCGTGTATCGATTTTTAGAGGGCGCCCTTCAAAATAAAAAGATTGTTTATCAGGGCACTGGCGACGAGCGCCGCGAATATATTCATGTGATGGATGCGGCGCGCCTATCATTTTTATCGCTGAAAGAAGAACATAAAAACTCTACTCTGATCCTAACGGGACATAAGTCCTTAAAGGTTAAAGATTTGTTTGCTATAATAAGAGAAATCTTAGGTGATGACATCCGTGTTGAATTTGGTTCTCAAGAAAATGAACAATTACTTAAATCTCACTATAAAACAACCCCTTATTCATACAGTCGAGATCTACCTGTCAAATTGGTAGGCGCCCAACACATTGACATTGGCGCCGGATTATTACAATGTATCAAAGAGCAAGATAATGAAAGAAATAAATGATATTTTGAGCTACACTATTTCTCAGTATAAGAGGATCCTCTCTTTACCGGAATGGAATGCTCTAGAAAGCTTATTTAAAGAAAGCAAAAGCATATTGATTTGTACGCATGGCGGCAACATAGCCATCGCCCGACATCTGTCTTCTAATTTATCTCGACATCTCGGCTGGCAAAAGAACATACAAACGCCAGATAGCGACATAGTTGCCATTTGGCACGGAGACTATGAATACGATTCTTGGCTCACAAGCTGGTTAGAATCCAAGCTATCATGCCATGAGGATACGAGCAAGGTTCTTGTTCTTGGACTTTCTTCTTCTGGCGCCTCCCCCGATGTTGATAGAGCCGTAGGCTGGGCCCACAAGCGCGGGATCCCGAATGCCTACATCTCTGCTCGTCCTATTGATCCAGAGATTTCCGCTATAAATGTTGTCACCAACATGCGCCACTATTATGCCTCCGAAGTAATGTTCATGTCTCTATGTTATCGTTTGTTAAATTGTTGCGGAGTAGAAACTCAACAGATCAAGACCCTCACCGATGATGCACCTCAGAAGATTAGAGAAAATAGTTATTCTGATGAACTTGACAATGTGGGGATCGACTTCGACGGCGTAATTCACAGGAATTCCAAAGGCTTTTATGATGGCACCGTCTATGACGTTGCGATTGAGGGCTCTAGAGCAGCCCTAGAAAGATTAAGCAAGAAGTACAGAGTTGTTATTTATAGCGCGAAGGCTCGATTTGATAGAATGATAGTCAACGGAAAAACGGGTGTCGATCTTATCTGGGAGTGGCTCCGAGAGAACGACATGTCTCAGTATGTAGCAGAAGTAACTGCTGAAAAGCCCAGAGCGCGCTTTTATGTTGACGATAAAGCTATTCGATTTACGGATTGGGAATCCACATTTGAACAAATTGGTGAGATTGATGGCTAAGTGTTTGGTAACAGGGCACAAAGGCTATATTGGCTCTAAGTTGTTTGATAAATTATCACAGCTTGGCCATGAGGTTCATGGAATAGATATTCGCTCCATGGAACCTTCGGAAAGTTTAGATATTCGTTCTCATCTTTTTTATAATCGCCAACCTTGGGCTAAGTTTGAACCAGAATATGTTTTTCATCTCGCTGCGCGCCCAAGTGTTTCGTGGAGTGTCGAGAACCCCTCCGAAGCGCTGTCTCACAACGTCCTAGGCTCCTCTATGGTCTTAGATTTTGCTAGGCATGTGAAGGCTCGGAGAGTAATTTTTGCTAGCTCTGCGGCCGTCTACGGCGCCAGCAGCCCCTATGGAGTACACAAGCAGATGACCGAAATGGAATGTAAACTTTATTCAGAACTATATAATCTGGATACCGTTAGTCTCCGTTATTTTAATGTATACTCCGAAGATCAGCCGTATGGAGGCTCTTATTCTACCGTGATTTCTGCTTGGATGGAAATGCTTCGACGGCGCGCCCCTCTGAGGCTTGATGGAGATGGACACCAGACGCGAGACTTTATTTATATTGATGATGTAATAGACGCAAACATCTTTTGTATGAATTATGATAACAAATTTGGAGGCGCCTCCTATGACGTTGGGACGGGTGTCGAAACTGAGTTGAATTATGTGCGTGATTATGTTGATAAAAGGGGAAGAATAGAATGGCTCCGATTACCACACCGAGAAGGCGACATTCGCTCCTCTCGCGCAGATACAAAAGAATTAAAGAATTTGGGTTGGACCGCCCAAGTAGAAATATCAGAAGGTCTAAAAAAATGTTTTGGAGGTTAACATGGAAAACAACAATGAACAAAATACTTTAAAGTTATCTAATCAGGCGCTAGGTGCCATTATGATGGCTCTTCAGGAATCGCTCTTAAATCAATTGGATATTGTACCAATTCTTAAGAACTTTAATTTATCCGAAGGTGCTGATGGTTTGACGGTTTTGAATCCGCCAACTGTTCGTTTCTCTAGCGATAGTGAAATTACTGAAGAAGATTTGTTGAAAATGGTGAAGTAAATGCCTAGATATCGTTATTTATGCAATGCGTGCGGTAACGAACAAATGGCTTTTCATTTATACAACGAACAGCCGGATTTAAAATGCAACAATTGTGTGTCTATCAATTCATTAGAAAAAATGCTCACATCTCCCATGTATTTTAAAACACGAACCGAGACCGAAAACAAAGAGGTCGGTGAAGTCACAAGAGAATATATCGAAAAAAACCGAGAGGTTTTGGAAGAAGAAAAACTAAAAGCAAAGGAACAAATATATGAGTCGTCTTGAAATAATTTTATCTGCAATATTGACTTTATCGGTATTGCTGAATGTGGGAGTGTTTGTATACGCCCGCGCCGCCATTGGTCGTTTGCTTTTTGTGTCTGAAGAGTTGGGAGATCTTCAAAGTATGATAAATGCTTTTGCAAAGCATGTAAAATCTGTTTATGAATTGGAGATGTTTTATGGCGATCAAACACTGGAACATCTTTTAAATCATGCAGTTTCTTTTAATGAGCAATTAGAAACGTTTGAGTTTATCTATGCCCTTACAGAAGAACAGAGTGAAGCTGAAGAAAACCAAGAGGATGAAGAACTTAGTGACAATACCAACGAAGCCGAAACCCCGGCGCCGCCGCAGGGCTAAAAAGAAAAATTATTATTTTACACAAGTGCATGAAGATGCAATAGTAAAATATGCCAATACTAACTGTATAAAAGTTAGAACCGAATTGTATGTTACATATATTCAACCGGCTCTTAATGAGATGGTTGATAAAATTGTGTTTACATATAAATTTACCAATTTACCAAATTGTGATTCATTAAGAGATGAATGTAAAATATGGCTTGTAACCATTCTGGATAAGTATGATCCCAACAAAGGATCTAAAGCTTTTTCATATTTCTCTGTGATTACAAAGAATTGGTTTATTCACAAAGTAAAACAACAACAGAAGCGAAATCGTCGCGAGATTGATTTAGACAACATTTCCAAAAGATATGAAGAAGAGTTTTTATCGACTGACGATTCTTACGTTACTCATCGAGAAGAGCAAGAATTTTGGAATTCCTTTTATGAAGAAATAAAATCTTGGGATGCTACCCAGATGAAAGAGAACGATCTAAAAGTTTATAAAGCAATTATTATCCTTTTTGAATCTAAAGAGGATATTGAAATTTTTAATAAAAAAGCTATTTACTTATATCTGCGCGAGATCACCGATCTCAATACTAAGCAGATTGTAAATTCGCTTAAGAAATTTCGAAAGAGATATTATAACTTTAGACAAGATTGGGAAAATGGACTATTATGAGCAACAAAGATTTGGACACTCTGATTGATGAAGCCCTAGACAACATTCGTAATGATCGAAAAGTTGCTAGGGAGTTTTTAAATGAGATTGCAACACAAATCGCCAATGACGCAGAGCAGAATAAATATCTTAGTCCTGTCGCCGCGAAGCATATTGAAACAATGCAGCGCTCTAATGAGCAGCTTGTAAAACTGATCGGTCTTAGACAAAAGGGTCGTGTTGAGACTATTGATTTGTCTGAAGATGACAAAAACAATCTTTTTGATATTATTCAAGGTGGGATAGAAAATGAGTAGTGCTGTAGCTATGAGAGAGGGACTATAAAATGGGCTTTTTTAATGCCACCCTTCGTCAATTGGTCGAAGCTGCGGACCACATGGCGTCTACTGCCAACATCTTTCAAAACAAATCATCTTTTCTCGTCAAGGTGTTAACAGTGCCAGAACACTATTCTGGCCCGCTCCTAGATGAAACAAAAACTGCGGATGCTAACGACGAGATGGATACCAAATATTGGTTCATAGGAAGAATATTGGATCCAAAAATGGCCCATCGGAAATTTTTACCCGATCCCTGCGATTTATCAATAGCTTCAGACATATCCCAGGTTCGCAAATTGGCTTGCTTACACACTCGGGTTATCTTGTCCACTCGCAACCAAGAGCCAGATTTTAGTGTTAATGATTATATTATTGCAACGGCTGAACCCGGGACAAATGGTTGCATTTATGATTTGCAATATATGAGCTATGAGCGCACTGAAGATAAATTTGCCGCAGATTTAAATGCGGAAGAAGCTGGCAGCTGTACGTCGTTGGCTTCACTGGACTGGACAACCGCTACGGGTGGAACGGGAGATCCCGGCACTTGTAATTGGTCAAATGGAGCCAAACAGTATACGACCACATGGCAATCGAACATAGAAGAATATAAAGAATGGAATGGGACTGTTTTAAAAAATGGCCAGCTTGATGAGGGCGGCTTTCTAGAAAAAGACACCGCGTCTGGTGCGGAACTAATCCCGCCGGCAATGGCTGATTTTAAGAATTTACAAGCAGCCTACCAAGCTAAATTTCCTGGTAAAACTATTAAATGTGCAGGATATAGAACATATGACAGCCAGGTTTCAGTTCGTATGCTGAGATATGTATCTGCTGGCATTTTTCACTGTGGGGAAGGAGACAAAAACTCTAAAGGAGAGTTTAATGGAATGGCTGCTACCCCGGGCCGCTCAAATCATGGATGGGGCGCCGCTTTTGATATAGACCGACCCGCCTCCGGATGGACCAATGGTCAAGAAGGAGAATCGCCCGAATTTATGTGGCTAAATAAAAATGGCCCAACCTATAATTTTGTTTTTGGTGTGCGCGATGAACATTGGCACATGGATTGGATGCCATTTAGCTCTCAAACTACAGGGGGTATTGCCCCGACTGCTCAAAGTTCGTGGGTGTCGCCAACCACTGCAGATTATGCTAATGTTTAAAAAGGAGAAAGAACGTGGCTGAGAAAGACGAAAAAGTATACGGAGATCTTGTCAAAGGAGACGACAACGGCTGTACTCCGCTACAGGACTTTATCGATGCTAAGATTAAACTTAACAGCATTCCTAAAAATAAGGGAATTTATAATACACCTCTTTGTCGCACACCCTTTTCTTATAATAGCCCCGCCGGAAGCTGGCTAAAGGAGAACCAAGGCGCATATATTGTTTTGGGCCAGATCCCTCCTTCTTCCCTGGCCAGCGGCTATGGTGCTAAAGGTATCCCAGCAGAATCAATTGATTTAGTAGTTGGAAGAAACTCATCTGCTAATCGGGGAGATGGTCCCGCAAAAGGCTCGGTGGTTGATAATAACTTTGGGACGGATGCTGCCAGAATTTATATTTCTCGTTTGTGTGATGTCGATACCATTTTTGGGCTAGCAAGCGCCGGCGCCCCACAAGCGGCCGGTCTGGTAGGACGCTCGGCAATTGGGATCAAAGCTGATGGAATTAGGATCATCGGCCGCCAGGGTGTAAAAATAACAACCGGTGGAATGCTCGGCGCGAAGGGATATGGATTTGCCGGCGAAAGTAATTCTCTAGGGGGCTTTATAGATCCAACAGTTCCAAAAATTGATTTAATAGCTGGAAACAACGTCAAACTTCACGCCTGGAAGCCCGGCTCACATAACCAGCTTCAGGGTGTTGCCCTAGGCGAAAGAACTCAAATGTGCATATCTGAATTATCAGATATCGTCGGAGAGATTTGGACTGCTATATTTAACATGACTTTAACACAGATCCCCACCAATGCTTCTTTGATCGTTACTCCGTGGGCCGGCGCAGCGGTCGCGACAGCGACTTCACAGCAGCTTACCGGTGTTGCCTCTCTCCTATGTCAAAGTAGAGCTAATGCAATGCTGTGGAAAAATAGATACATAGGCCCACAAGCCCCAATATATATTGTCAGCAAAAATGTTCGAACAAACTAAATATTTGAAGGTAAAACATGTCTAACTCAAAATTCCTCCCGTTTCAAGATGTTAATGGTGATGGGCTTAATGATGCTTGTAAAGATCAAGTAAGAATTGAAGAGCCTAAATATTGTCCAGACTGCATTCCGAATCCAAATGCGCTTGTTTCGAATTGGCGCACTTTGACGAAGTACGAGCCGTTTTTAAATGAAAAGAACTGCATGTATCAGATTGCTATTACAGCACGCGACTATGACACGACCGGTGCCCCCGATGGCGCAACCGAAGAAGAAGCTGCAGCGGCTTTAAAAGAAATTTATGAAGAATACGAAGATAGAGTTATTGAAGCGCTTTTGGAGGTTTATGGAAAGGATAACTCTGATGCTTCGATTGAGCTTATCAAAGATGTTATTGAATACACCGATTATTGGTTAGAGATCCGCCATAAGTCTCGTTTAAGGTTGCTTTATTCGGTTCCTTATGAAACACTAAATGCTTTAGATGAAGCTGACGAAGAAGACGACGAAGAAAGTGAAAGTGGCGACGTTGAAGTAACCTATACCGCCCTTGACATGGATCCCAAGATGATGAAGATCCGCAAAGGCTTAGCCCTTTATAATCGATACCTCAAAGTTTATCGCGCCGTTCAGAGCGGAAATATCTTTTTTTCAGAGGATGATCGTCTTTTTAACTTAGAAAACTATGGGGATTGGGGATTTGGCGCCTCCGTTATGTCCAATGTGCTTCCCCAATTAGAAGGCTTTTTAAACAAGCACGGATATAATATCCCTGGTGTTGGGGGAATCGGCCTTTTTAGTGGTACAGATGCGATCACTGAGATTACTTTTACATTCACCAATGAATATGTTCTTAAAAAACTTGTATTTTACACGGAAGGATGTGGAAGTAAGCCGACTATTTTCTTGAAGAAATGTGATGATTTAAATGCACAGTCGGCGTGGAAAGATCCTACGGCCATGGCCTACTTTGCTAACATGGTAAACATGGAGACAGACTTAACTGCGCGTGTTCCCAAACCATGGACAGAATTTTTAGAAGAATATACATACCCGTCAGTTTACGCTAGCGGTGCCTCATTAGAAGCGGATGCATCGGCCGGCAGTTGTGTTGCTGATGCCCTGGCGGAAGAAGCCAAACAACTAGGACAGGACATTTTAGACGATGTTTTCAGCCTTGGTGACGCAATTGCTTATATGTTTCATACTAATTTGTGCAAGGAGTCTTTAGGCGATGCTACTTGTGAAAAAGTTAATTTTGGAATTTATCCCGTTAAAGGATCCTTTCATGGCCATGCTAATGTAGGGCAAGATTGTGACGCTTCCGACGCGGAAGGCAACATGTATGGTATGGCCATCGAGCAAGCTTTCCAAACATTAGAAAAACAGGACAATCCTTTTAATTCGTTTTGTGCTCGTTTGTTGCCACAAGGAACCGGTGGCGGCAGTGGAATGGCCAGTTGTATTGCTGGCGGCGGCGCTCCCGGCGGCGCTATTCAGCGACAGCTTGATATGATATGGAAAGCAGGGTGGGATGAAATTAAACTTTGTGGCTTGTTTAATATTTTAATGGAAGCAATTCAATGTTTGTTCGGCGGCCTTACTTTAGAAGAGGCGCTGGGTTCGATGATCCAGTCGGCTTTGCAAGCCATGTCAATTAATAATTTTGGTGATTTATTTATAGGATTGCCTGCGGACAAACAAGCGGAATTAGACGCCTTAGTTAAAGAAAAGCTTGAAAGTGGCGACATTTTCAAAGAAGATTCTTCAAATCAAGAATTGTCTGACGTAATTGCTGGCGAAGTAGAATATACAAAGCCGTGGGAAGACGAAAGCTTGTCTGAAGAAGAAAAGTCCTCCAGCCCATCTACGACAGGCATGACAGCCGAAGAGATGCAATCGTCTCCTTCCTCGGAAAATCGAACTTTGGCCCAACAGTTGGACATTGGTGGAGAAGACAGTCGCAATCAGCTTAGCTCTAGTGTGGTGTTAGAAGCATATGTTAAAGCGTTGTTAGAGGTCTACCAAGAGAACCTCTTAGAGTTAGCAGATGAACTTAATAAATTCCCGGGCGCCCAATTAATTTCGAGTATTTTAGTGGCTCTGGACTGCCCTAGACCACCAATTTTCAATCCTGGCCTGATGGACTGGATCCACGACATTGAGCTTCCGTTCTGTCGTAACATTCAAGATATTTCATGGCCCGATTTACAGAATCCGTTTGGGTGGCTTCCTAAAGTAAAAGACCTTCTTCGTCTCTTGTTTGAAGCCATTAAGTGTGCCATTCAAATGTTGCTCATAAAAATCATGGTTAAATTAATTATTAAATTGTGTGAGCTTATTGGAAATGCGATTTGTAATGCTTTGGAGGCCGTTGGAGACATAGCCGCATCGTTGCCTGACTTGCTTACAGGCAGAGATAACTTGCGCAACGTGATTAAAGAATCGATATGCGGCGAAGACGCAGATGATGACATGATTGACGATACAATCCTCGATATGATTTCATCTTTAGGCGTTGGTGGTGCCGCCTTGGCGAATGAAGAACAAGCGCTGGCTTTTGCAGAAGATTTGTCAGCTTCTTTGACACAACTTGAATTGACACAGGCTCTTCTTGGAAATGCGACCGATGGCACCTTGACAATTCTTGACAGCCTTATCGAATACGAATATCCAGATTATCGTTCCGCTATCCCCAATAAGAATGCTATCGGAAGTTTACTTGGCAACATGGGTAACCTTATGCCGGCAGCTTTTAAAGACACTATGAGAGACTTTGCAGACCAGATCCCGGCGAATGATGCTACGCCTGCTAATCCTACAATTTGTTTGGATCCTGAAAAGCTAGATAACTTTAAAGAAATGCGCTGCCAAATTTTAGATGGTAGAGCGACACCAGAACAGTGTACCGAAATGTTTGATAACATGAGAGGACAAATGATAGACGATCTAGACGATCTAGGCAGCGTACTGCAGGCGCTTAGTTCTCCTGAAGGCTTTGCTGGGTATCTGGAAGACAATCTACCCCCTATGGTTTCTGACCCGGGCTGTGATAATGGTATTTTGCCTTTTGAGCCAGAAGTAATAGCCTCTACAGCAACTAGCGCGCTCGGCGGCGATTTTGAACAATTGATGATAGATTATTCTAGCGATATGTTAGGCAATGGCCCGGGCGAAGATAATTGGGGCATGATTAATATGATGTTGTCAGATACGATGGGCAACCCGTTGACGGCACACATGAGAAAAGCGCAAATGAACCCGATGTACGTTGATTTTTATGGCGACTTTGCGCCAGACGATAAAATCATGCTTGGGCTGTTTTTGTGGAACCCTCTTTTGGCATTAGCCTTGGTACCCTTTATGGTAAATTTCCAGAAAGGCGCTTTCCCGACTAAAGTCGCTGCTTACTTACAAGAAACTATGGATTCGGTATCTGATTCAATCACAGTTGATATAAACAATGAATGGGAGCCCGACGACCCCTGGAAGAGCACCATGGAGGAACTAGGGTTTGATGGTCTTTTTGGCCAATTAGACTTGCTAGCGCTCCCCGATTATGGTTATAAGACAGAAATGGAACCATTTCTTGAGAACGATGAAATCGCGGGAATTAAATTTACAACCTTGGGCCGCAAGGCTGATCCGGATTTAACATTCTCTTTTGACGATAACGCCAAGGGCTTAAAGGCTACTGCTGAATCAGAATATTCATGGGGCTTTGATGTTAAAGCGTTTATAGGAGACCTTGAAGAAAACGAAGATGGGGATATTGTCAATATCATGAGCGATAACATGCGCATTCTTATCGAAGAAAGAGTTAATTTGGCCGCCAATACAAATGTGGCGGCTGCAGCCATGGGCGGAAGCGCGCTCAATAGTAGCTTCGACGGCGAGTCGGACATGACTTCGGATGATATGGAGGAAGGCGCCGGCGCCAAGCTGCAGAATGGTGGCCTATCGGTGTTAACAACGACTAAGTATGAATTTATGTCTGTTGATAATACTTTGCAAGGTATCGCTAAGGATGGCACGGCCATGTCTTCTTTCTTGGATGACTATCCCAAATTCTTAGGAACATTTCAAACAAAACAGCAATACACACCTCAATCCGTTTTATTAAAAGAGATCTTAAAAGGCAAAAATAGTGATATCTCTATCACGACTTCTGAGATAGAAACACTCCGAGGCGAGATTATGAAAGAATTCTCATCGACCGTGTTCGCAGACATTGCCGACATGGAAGCCGAAGCGGAAGATTCGTCGTGGAATTTCGGGGCCCAATTTGAAGACCTATCCACAGAAGACATTGCCTATGGCATTAATGATGATGGCGAATGGATAGCATACCCAGATGCCGATTATACAAATAAAGATATGGTCCTGGGCATAAGCTATGACCAATACAAGAACGAAGAGGCCGGCACTCCGGAAGAAACCCGCGTATTTTATCTAGATCCGGGGAAGTTTGGAGGCAGCTATGTGCGCCCACCCATTTACATTAAACCGCTTAAGCCAGAGGGCTGGATGGGCATTGTAGATGTTTTCTTTCCTGAGTTGAGCCCGTGTAAACCCAACAATACTGATTTAGTAGATTTCGACTCAATCCAAGACATGATTGATGATATCTACCCCACAATTCCAGAAGACGAAAGACTTAAGTCCGACCCTGATTGTATTGTTGAATTGCCGTATAATCGAATTATGGAACGTCCAGCCAAAGCTGGCATGATTGGATTGATTATAGCATCAATTAGAATTTTTGCGAGCGTACATTTTATCAAAGCAATCCCAACCTTTACTAAATTTGCTCCGAAGTTCCCCGAAGTCTTTAGCTCTGCGTATGCATCTTTTATTGTAGAAGACATGGAACAAACCTTTAAAGACGTTAGATCTCCTTGGTGGGAATTGTTTAATGTGTTTAAGGGCGATGAATTTTGGTATGGCTTCTTAGAGCAGTGTGTCCAGTCTTACGCATATTTGGTGGACGCTGGGAAAATAGAAGCGCCGGCTCTTGTTTTGGAGGCCCTCTTTAGATTAAACGACATACAGGAAGAGTATGAATATCCTTTTAAACCTGAGCTAAAAGAAGCCAGAGATACTGGGGATGCCGGCAGATTCCAACTCTTAAAAAGCTACAGGTTGGACAAGGCCCTAGAGGCCGTCCGTGCGACTGAAGAAGACGCCAAACTTATCATGAAAGAGTTTGTAGTTCAACAGCTGAACTTCATGGCAAAACAATTTATGGGGAACTTAAAGCGCGTGGGGATGGCGCCCGAAATACATGATTTAGAATATTATCTCATGGAAAATATGACCCAAGGAAGCTCTTTGACCATGAATAGCGCCTTGAACCATGATGGGTCTTTTAAGGCAACCTACGGAGACTTACCAGAAGTTCCATTTGAGGAGAACGAAGATGTGTCTGAGCCGTATTACACCACCGGCGGCGAATTGGTAGTGGCCGAAGACCTTGATGAAACTGGCTTAGGTGTCGGTGAAGAATACATTGGCTATTATCATGTTCAACTCGATGAAGAAACTGGCATGCCCATTTATATGGCCGGCGAATATCATCTTGAAGAGGAAGCCCACGACACTCTTAAGCCGTTTGCAAATATTATTTCTGTTGAAATAGGAGATGTTGATGATATCGACACCGTGACGCCGGCTAATGATCCTGCGCAGCCATTCATTATAGAAAAATATATTTCCGTTAACGGCGAGAAAATGGCGCCCGATGATGCAGTAGACGAGATAAAAAGTAATTCGGACTTAACACAGCTTATTTCCGAAGTATATCCCGGCACTATGACACTCGTAGAAGATGAAGATGGCAATCCTACCGGGATTGAGGGAGAACTCGGAGTTCGTTACGGATTAAAGTTCTCTTTGGATGTCGAAGGCACCGCCTATGAGCTTACCACAGTCGAAATTGATGCTTTGGATTTGCCATTAAGCAGATTTAAGTCGCTCACAAGCAACAGTATGTTGTTATTGTGTCTCGTCAATCATTTGAAAGATGATCAAATCTTTACATTAAGCGGGCAATATATCTTCCCTCTTAATAAGTTGGTCTCGTTAGCAGCTATTTATAATGATATAGGCATGCTTCCGTCAATTGGCGAGCTAACGGTGGCTGATGGTGAGACAACCATGAAAGGACTATCCTTTGACAACATAACAAAGCCTGGATTGCAGGCAGTTCCCCAGAAGACAACCGAAGAGGACGAATCCGGAGAAGAAATTACTGTGGTTGAAAGTGTAAAACTAGGCGCCATGTCTCAACTTAATACTATTTTAGATTCTGAAGAGTCTATCAGTTCGTCAGCACCAGATGGAGCGTGGGCTTCGGCAAAAGATCGCTCTCCTGGCTTCTTAGGCGGCATTGGCGTGCTGGAGTGGGACAATTGGGATCAAGAGTTGCTAAGAAATTCAACATATCGAATTAAAAAACTGTTCAAAGTATATTATAATTCTAGAGATTTTGATCCCGGTAAGATTTCCAAAGCTGGCTCTCCAGGCAAGCTTACGATGAAAAAACTACGTGGCGCTCTCAAGCCCGCCCCTGGAAAACAACTTCTTCCATGGTGGAAGCGTAGAAAGCTGAGAACAAATCCATTTAACGCTAATGACGAACTTTGTGATTGAAAAACGAGATTGATGATAATTATAAGCAACGAGGTAAAATGATAAATGGCAGGATTAGCACCAGCATTACCGCTATCTAGAGATTCTGGCGATGGGTTTAGGTTATTAAAAAACTTTGAGAACATGGTTAAACAAAATCTTAAGATGTTGATTTTGACAGTCCCGGGCGAAAGAGTAATGGCCCCCTTGTATGGGGTAGGCATGAAAAAATTCTTATTTGAACAAGCTACACATGAAACTTATAGCGAGATAGATAATAAAATTAGAGAGCAAGTAAAGGCTTATATGCCCTATGTGGCCATACAAAAAATATCTTTTGGTACTGGAGGAATTGATGGAAATCAATTGGCCATAGCGATCAAGTTTGCTATTCCAAGAATTGGCGTAACAGAATTGTTACAATTTACTATTTAAAATTGAGGGTTTTTTATGTCCGATGATCAAAAAAAGATACTTCCCATTGACTACACACATCGTGAGTTTGGAAGTATTCGGCAAGATTTATTAGAAATTGCTGAAAGACTGTATCCCGATTCTTTCCAAGATTTTAGCGAAGGATCGTTTGGAGCCATGATGGTTGACGCGGTTGCGTATGTGGGCGATCAACTTTCGTTTTATATGGACTATAATGTCAATGAAACCTTTTTGGACACGGCATATCAGTTTGATAATGTGCTGCGCCATGGTAGAATTATGGGCTATAAATATACGGGCCGGCCATCTACATTCGGCAAGGTGGCTCTTTATGTTTTGGTTCCTGCGTCCACAACTGGCATAGGCCCCGACGCTCGATATATTCCTATTTTAAAAAGAGGCTCTCGGTTTAATTCCGAAACAGGATTAAATTTTGTTTTGACTGAAAATGTTGATTTTAGTGAACCAAAAAACCCT
>Ga0098061_1000786_pt1 | contig 15601 bp, 24 predicted proteins | sample 22_taG_FD_92579 | JGI IMG/M metagenome (GOLD analysis project Ga0098061, IMG submission 92579) | Marine viral communities from the Subarctic Pacific Ocean - 22_ETSP_OMZ_AT15343 metaG | ecosystem: Environmental > Aquatic > Marine > Oceanic | place: Subarctic Pacific Ocean | collected 2015-01-20 | reverse complement strand
CACTTTATAAACATTAAGCACCTGTAGCTCAGTTGGATAGAGCATCGGCCTTCTAAGCCGAGGGTCATAGGTTCGAATCCTATCAGGTGTGCCATTTTAATCTGGGGCCAGAGATTCATGTCCTCTGGAGAAGCAAGAAGGAAAACAAAGAACCTATGCGCTCGTCAGCTGTCGGAGAGTGAGCATAGGGTCTGAGAGTAATCTCATAACCACTGCGACAGTCAGAGTATTACTCGAAACCTAACTTGTCCCCTTAACTTCTAAGGAATATACAATGAGAAAAGATATGGACAAACTTCTTGTTACTACGCCTCGCGTTGGAAGCGGCTGGAAGAATGGCGAAGTAAAAGAGCACAGAAGGAAGTCAAGAGAGGGTGATTATGATAATCTTCCTAGCTACTCCTCTATGAAGCCGAAGTCTCGTCATTGGGATGCGAGAAAGCAGCTCAATGAATATCTAAACCCGCTTGTTCGTTATCTTGCAAAAAACTGTGGTCGCCCTTGGGATAAGGTTTATTCTGAAATTTGTGAAAATATGGACCGCAGGGGTATTGTGCAGGATCATATCTTCCAGCACTTGTTCGATTATGTTGAGTGTAACCCCATCTTTAGGGACGGAAAGCCTCACAGCACTGGCTACGGCGGTTTGCACCCCCTTTACAGGAGCGGTTGGACCTTCTATGTGGATCGGAAGGGAACCCTTAGAGAGCCGAAGCATAGGCGTCCTCCTTACGAAAAGAGGGTGCCCCCAAATCTTGTTAAGACAGATGATGATTCTGTGTTTTATCTGAAGAGAGAGGACGGAACTTGGTTCATGGTTTCTCTTGAAGATTGGCCTTCCGATGATATATTCGCGCCGCCTCTTTATTATAAGGCTCCAAAGTGGATTGTCGATTCATTGGGCAAGCATAATATTTCTAATAAAAAGGTTGTGCTCAAGACTCTTTCCAAGAAGAAAAAGTCGTCAGTCGGACTAGAATAAATTTTAGTGAATCATTATATTTTTTAATACTAGGAGTATAATTTTATTGTTAAAGGTTGCTACTGATTTAATCAGTAAATTTTATTGACATTTTCGTTGAGGTGATTATAATGAATGATGTAGGAGTTAGATTGGTGCGAGCAAAAGGCAGACCATTTGATAAACATAGGTGTTTCTTTATTAAAGACTTTAGTGCTGGTGACTCAATTAGAGTCTATTCAGACGATGGGGAAATAGTAAGGGGTGTCGTTCAATCTGTTGATATGGACTCGCTAGAGGTAGTATACAGAACCTCTGTCTCGCCTGATAATAGAGCTTTCATGGCCGATATTGTATCGCTGGATTATAGGCGGCAAGATTGGCTGGAGGAATAGTGAGCGATCAAACAGATAACTTTGAGAATGTCATAGAGCAAATGCTCGCCATTCTTGATGATAATAATGTTTCCCTTGAAGATGGTGTGGCCATTACTGCCAACTTATTTATGATGTCATTGACTCATATGGGTGAGGTCAGTGGCAAAGAATCTTTAGAGTCGATATTTGAGCTGCTGAATATCGCGCCGCCCCACTTTGATAAATCTATTATACCACATAACAGAATCGGAATTGGAAGAGGTTGGGGAATGGACCCCTCCCTTCTTACCGAAGATAATTAATACTTGCAACATATTGTTGCGGGATATTATACAACAACAGCGGAGAACTGTATATGAGTGCATTTGAAAAGTCGAGTGACATACAAAGTGATGTTACTATCAACCATAAACCGAAACCTTCTGAGAAGAAGCAGAAGCCTCCAAAGAAGGCAATTAAAATCAAAATTTTTGATAACAAAGGAAAGGAGTAAATTATGTCCGTAATTAATCGTAAGCACAGAACAAAGAATCTAGCCCTCTCTCTGAGGAATAGAGACGCCAGAAAGCAAGCTGGAAGTAATCGTCTTGCTATCACAGTTAACTCTGATGATTGGCGCATTCCAGACCAGACAGTCCGAATGACTATTCGGGACGCTAGGGCTCTTCGTAGTTTCTTAAACGACTACCTCGGAGACTAAACTCAATAGCCGCGATGCTTTTTTTGGCATCGCGGCTATTTTTTTGTCTTTTTGACTTGAAAAAAAAAAGTTCATCGGTATATTTTCTTTACAAGTAAGCAATATACTTAAGTATGTAATTGCTGTATATGGAGTAGGTAAAATGAAAAGAATGGTTCATTGGGTATCAAGAAGTTCTGATGTAAAAACCGGCAAGGTTGTTGCGTCATATTCTCCGTTAGAGACTTGTCCAGATAGTTGTGAGTTTAAAGAAGGCGGCTGCTATGCTTGGGGTCTTTTTTATTTGAGAATCTTAGGAGATAAAATTAAGGATGGTCGAATAAAAATTAGGACTATCAAGGAGGCTCTATCCGAGCGTCATAAGGATTGTAAGATAGTAAGACATAGGATTGCTGGTGACGTAGTTGATGATGTTTCATACACTATGGAAGAGTGTAAGGTGATCGAAGAAGAGGGTCTGATAAACATTGGCTATACGCATGACTGGAAAAATCCAGAAGCCGCGCCTTTGAAGAAATGGTTTAGAGCATCGTGCAATAATATGATGGAAGTTATGACTGCGCGATCAATGGGGTGGTCTGCAACGCTTGTTGTTCCGCAGGATACTTCTAAGAGTATCACTCTTCCTAATGGCGAAAGAGGAATATTATGCCCCGCCCGTCACAGTGTAGAGGGAAAGATGGATATAACATGCAACTCCTGCACCTTATGTAAGGTTACGGACAAGACTGAGGATAAGTTGATTATGTTCGCTGTGCATGGTACAAAGGATACGATATCAAAAGCATCTGCAAAGATAGGTGATAGCCTTACGGTTGCAAAGTGAGGAGTTCATATGAATAATATATTGATTATAGACGGATATAACATGATGCATCGCTGTAGATTTAGTTGGGGAGGTGGATTAGCAGATGGTGACTATCAGATAGTATATAACTTTTTTAAAATTTTGAAGCCCTTAGTAGAAGAGTTTTCTCCAGATAAAGTGTATTTCGTCTTAGACGGAAGGCCGACAAAGAGACTGGACAGCTTTAGCGAGTACAAGGCAAATAGAGTTGTAGAGACAGATGATCCAGAAGTTATAGAATATTGGAATTCTTTTCATAGGCAAAAGAGAATAATAATCAATATGGTTTCTGAAAGTTTCCCGATTACATCTGCATATCATCCAGACTATGAGGCTGATGATTTAATTTACCATCTTATAAAGACCTATCATCATGATGATAATGTAGTTATATCTTCATCTGATACTGATTTCATTCAGATACTAAATGAGTTCCCTGAGTCTGTTAAGTTGTGGAATCCCATAGCGAAAGCATACAGGAGCAACACAGAATATGATTATGTTGCATGGAAGGCTATGGTCGGAGATAGGTCCGACAATATACCCGGAGTAAGAGGCATAGGTAAAAAGACAGCTACCAAGATACTATCTGCGGATAATGGACTTGAAGATAGGTTGAGTAATCCATCTTTCAAAGTTGCTTTTGATAAAAGCTATGAGCTTATAAAGCTATCGGATATGGCCGATGAAATAGATACAATAAAATATTCTGGCGGTAGTTATAATAAAGAAAATATCGTATCATCTTTCAATGATATGGGGTTCAAGTCAATGTTGGATGAGCCATACAGGCAAAGGTTCTTGGATACCTTTGTGTCATTAGAATATTGATGGAATAACTTAATAAGGAATATAGGAGAAGATATGGCGGTTCGTACATTTAGATGTGAATATATATGGTTAGACGGAGGGGCTAAGACCCAATCGTTAAGATCTAAGACAATGGTATTGCACATGAACAAAGAAGAGAATGAGGCAATTAACTTATCAGACTTCCCGGTATGGGGCTTTGATGGGTCTAGCACCATGCAAGCAACAACGGTTGAATCGGATTGTGTCTTGAAGCCTGTATTCGCTTGTGCTGATCCCAATAGGGGATCGGCCATTCTGGTGCTGTGCGAGGTTTTGAATACTGACTTTAGCCCGCATAGTTCTAACACTAGAGCTAAGTTGATTACAGCTTTAAGGCCATACGTTGAGCAAGAGCCAGTTGTAGGTTTTGAGCAGGAATACTTTATGACAAAGAATGGGAAACCGCTTGGCTGGCCAGAGGATAATGCACCTGGAGAGCAAGGTCCGTATTATTGTGCTGTTGGTGATGGTAATGTCGCCGGAAGAGACTTGGTTGAAAGCCATCTTGGTTCATGTATAACTGCCGGATTATCTGTTACCGGAGTTAATGCGGAAGTTGCACTGGGACAGTGGGAATATCAAATAGGTGGACCCGGTGTTAATGCTTTGGTTGCTTGCGATCACTTATGGATTGCAAGGTACTTGATAGAAAGACTGGGAGAGAAGGAGGGTATATCCATAGAGTTAGATCCCAAGCCTGTCGATGGTGATTGGAACGGAAGCGGTATGCACACTAACTTTTCAACAAAGACTATGCGCTCAGAGAATGGACTTGCAGCAATAAACGATGCTTGTGAGACTTTGGGGCTTCAATCTAATGTTGATGAAGCGCTAAATGTATATGGAGAAGGCCTGGAGAGAAGGCTTACTGGAGAGCATGAAACATGCAGCATTAAGGATTTTAGATATGGAGTATCAGACAGAGGGGCTTCAATAAGAATACCCTGGCATGTAGGAAAGAGTGGCCGTGGCTATATGGAAGATAGAAGGCCTAATAGTAATGCCGACCCTTACCTTGTTACGGCATTTCTTGTTTCCGCTATATGTCAAACAGTTGTTGTCGAGAAAACCGACGATAAAGAATAGATATGACCTTAGAAGATTTCCTAAAAGCAGAAAAGATAAGCAGCATATATTCATACCTTGAAACAAGAAGCTCCAATAGCAGGGTTGAGTTTGGGTGGGTTATTGCGAAGGCAATTGACATAAATGAACCAATTGTTGTATCTTATCCTTCTAGGTCAAAATACATAAATGATATTGATAAAGAGTGGTCCAAGGAAGAGGGAAAGAACGCAACAAGTTTATCTGATAATGAAAGATATTTTAATGCCCTAACTGGATATTCTGCTTCTCAGTTTATTGATATATGGTCTGACAATATAGATTCATTTTCAGATATTTGGAGAGAGAAGAATCCAAATGCTAGAGACGAAGAGGAAGAGTTTTTGCTAGATCTTGCTAGGCTAATTGTAAATGGCAAGAGGTTTACAAAGTTTGGGCGAGTATTCAAGATTATAAATGCAGACCTTGAAAAATAAACAATCTTCGGTAGAGAACTTTATGTTTGTTGGCGCAGATATACATAACAAAATCTAAATTATAGTTTTACCAAAAAAAATCTCAGTCTCATATATGTCTATGGGATAGGTGTAATATGGCTATAAGACCTTTGTTTAAAAAGAGAGCGAATAAAGGCTCTAGAGTTATTGATTGCTCTTCTGCTGTATTGTTTTGGTCCCCCAATAATTGTTGGATTATACTTGTTAATCCTAAAGAGAACCTTTGAAGAGGGATATAATGACAAAAAGACTAAAGACTAAAGAGCTAATTGATAACTATTTCAATGACCTAGAGAGCGCAAGGCTAAAGACTAACACTAATAGTTGGTGGCATAGAAATTACGATAGTGATTCTTTGATTGCTGCTTTCTCAAAGTTAGATTCTTCTTCCTTTAAAAGGTTAGTTTCAAGCCCTGTGTGGAATAAGTATCCATCTTATACATATAATAAGAGAAATACAATCTATGCTCATGGTCATGGCATATCAAGAGCAGTAAATATTATCTGCAAGACTATCCCTAATATGAAGAATGTTTTGATTTCTCATTCCGAGGGTCTATTACTGTGTCTTACTATGGATAATACTTATGGGTCAGATAGATTGAAGGCAGCAAGAAGGGCTGTAAAGTCAAAAGATACAAGAGCAAGACTAAGGGCCGCAAAGATTTTGCCAGTTACTTATGCCAAAAGGATGCTTAACGATAGCTCCGCTTCGGTAAGAAACAATGTTATTAAAAGAATTGGAATTGATAATTGTGCGGCAGACTTAGTTGATGATTCGAGTCATTGGATTAGATATGCTGCTTTAATGCATTGTCCTTCAACAGTAGAAGAGAGTAAGGAAAGGTTTGAGGAATGTGTTGAGGAAATGAGGGCCGCAAGTGCTACTGGAAAGTGGGTTCCGTGGACGTTGAAGTTAGCACTAAGAGAGCTTGCTGGAAGAATTCCTAATGAAGATATTTTATATTATTTGAACGAAGCAGATCTTGATAGCGAAGTGAGAGAGATTATCAGTTCTAAAATGCAAAATCATGACTGGAGCTAGAATGAAAACTATTATTCATGTTAATCAACATATTATTAAAGCGAATACAAAGAACGGAACAGACGATCCGTGTCTTACCGTAAAGACGTACAAGACAAACGAATACGGAAAGGAGGTTATTATACGGGATGATGAAGGCCGCGAAGTGGCTAAGATTGTTTACAGACCGCATAACCCCTTATCTTGTGGTGCTAGATGTTGGATTGAGACACAGAAAAGTGTTGAGGTTGTAGTATAATAATAGGCAGTAAGGAGAATTGCATGGCTAAAAGAAAAGACTTTTATTATTTTATCCGTAAAAACGGAAGGTCAATACAGGTATCAAAAGAGGAGTGGGAGAAAAGCTGGCTCGATTGGTATATGAGGACCAAGAAGAATTCAGATAGATAGCTCTATCTAGTAGACTGTTGCGGCCTTTAGAACTGGGGCAATAACTTTTGTTATAGTAGGTACAATGTTTACATCAGGAGCGTCACCAGTTGGGGCTTCTATGTTGGTAATTTGTTCTGCTGCTTGTTCTGCTTCTGCTGCTGCTGCTGCTGCTTGTTCTGCTTGCCAATCTTCTTGTTGTTGTATAGACCCTGCCATGGCTAATGCTGTTAGCCTTTGCATGTTTTCTATTGCAATACCTATAATGTTGTTGCGGTTTTGAGTAAAGTCTCTTCTTAGTGCTTTGCGCCTTGCCCAGCTGCCAATCATTAGAGCGGCACTAACAACTGCATCTATGGCTGCTATCACTCCAGTCGCTAAACCGAATGTTGCCAGCCCTAATACCTCTCCTATTGCCGCCCATAGACTTGTGATTCCAGTAACTATGTTTTCCAACAGGAGGTACGCATTGTCCATTATTGCTTCGCAGGATATGTTTAGTGCAGCTATCTCATTATATGTATCAGGATTGCCGGTTTTGTTTCTGTATTGTCTCGGCTCTCCCTCCCAATTTGGTTCGGGAATTGCATCGCCACCAGTAAAGGCTCCCTTCATATCTCCCCATAGATTTGACATAGTTACTTCCTCTGGAACTTCTGGTGTAAAATTCCATGTACCTTCGGGTGGTAACTCACTATTCGATAGTGATATGTTATGGTTATCTCTAACGCCTTTGTCAATTTTTCCAGACAGCCTACCTACAAACCATGTGTCCCAATCATCTATTCCATAGCTTCCAGCGTTTAGGTCTGTGAATATAAAACTTATTTCTTGTCTCCATTTTTTCCAAGCATCAAACGCAAAGTATAATGATGCAGCAACACCGACCCAAGGAAGGAGTTTTCCAAGTGTTTTGAATATTGGCCTTCCAACGGCTTTAATTCCTGACCATGCCCATTCAAAAGGCTTAGACCACCATGCGGCAGTCTTATATATTTCTGGATTGGAATAATGTTTTCCAGCATTTGTTGATGCTATCTTTATTTCTTCGTTTGTAATTGAATTTGGGGATACTCTTTTATATTCTTCTAGCATGGCTAACGCTGTTATCTCAATTGTTCTCTGCCATGAGGAAGAACCTACTTTTACGCCAGCTGACTTTGTTATTCTGGAGTCTTTATTCATGCGCCTTATACATGCTGCCGTAACATTTGTTAGATCAATTCCTGCTTCTTCGACCTCTGCTACTGCTTCTGCTATTCCTTCTGTGTCTGCATTTTCCATAGACGGAGTGCTATCAATTTTATCAGACGCAGGTTGTAAATATGTTTCTGCTGCTTGGGCTATGGATGATGGAGGATCTTCTCGGACCTTTTCAGAGACTCCTGCCCATTTATCATAGTCATTATGCGCTCCGTCTAAAGCGGAGAACTTTTTAATATCATCAATGTATAGAGAGGAAAGTTTTGATGATGCGCTTTTCATATCTAATCTATTAAACGCAAGGTTTAGATTGAGAATATCTTTCTTGTATTTGTTAGGCAAAATCATATTTATTCCCATAGGAGATTAACAATGGATATCAATAAGTATAAAGATACTAGTTTTAATGATATTATTAGCAGATTTATTCCTGATGATATTATTAACCTCAATCCAATAATAGCAGGAGGGTTTCCGCTATCTATTTATAGGTCGTTAAAAATATATGATGGCAATATGAGGCCGCTTCTTATGCGAGACTTGGATAGAAGGGTGGAGCCTTTCGGAGATATTGATTTGTGGTTCTTGAATAGCTCTGATATTCATAATGAAAAAAGTCATTTTAACAACCTTATAAGACCGGGTCTTAGAATGGGTCAGTTAGCATCTTATAAGTCTTTATCAAGAAGGACGAATGACAGCAAGTTTGCCGTTACCTATATGGCAGATACGGAAGTATCCTCTAGAACAAAAACGGTTCAGATAATCAAAGAACCGCAAGAATCTGCTTGCTCTCTTCTTTCAAAGTTTGATTATGTTAATTGCGCTATTGCTTGGCACGATGGGAATGTTTATTCGGCAAAGGATTTAGATGATTGCTTTGATTCGTTTGAACTTAGACATAATCCGCTGTATGAAAGCAAGGATGATGAAAGCATGGCAACCATGATGTTTAGGTCGCTTAGGGCCTTTAAGTATGCCGATAGGTATAGTTTGGACTTTGATAGAGATATAGCAAAGTATATATTTAAAACTTACTTTAAGATAAAGAATGTAAAGCCAGCAGAAATGCAAACCACTACCTCTATATTGGGGGGTCCGTATGGCGCTATGGAGGTTCAAAATACCGCAACGCACAGTATGGCTATGAATCTTCACAGGAGGTTTACGGATTTTGTTAAGATGAAGTCCTTTAGGAGTGACTACATATTGTATTTGATTGACTCCACATTTCTTCCGGTCAAAGATGCACTGGCTTGTCTTGGGTTAGATGAATTTCGTTCCACAGATTGCAATAATGCAATACCATTTTAGGAGGTAGTAATGCCGAAGTTAGATGATTTTAGAGAAATGATTAATGGAATTGACGACCTGACTCTATTGGAGTCTGGTCAGGTTCTTTTGAGGGAAATGATGGAAGTAAATGCTATCAGACAAAGGCTGGCCTCACTTGAGGATGGTTTGACCGAAGGAGGTAAGGCTATCTTTTATTTCTTCGCGTCTGAATTGAATGAAGATGAATTGGTATTTGCCGCAGAAAGAATAAGCGGAAGAGTTACCAGAATCAATAGAGCAAAGGATATTGAGGAATCTAAAAAAGAAAAAGAAAATACCAATATTTCCGATGAAAATGAGGAATAATACTACATACTAGTATGAAGCGAATAATAATATCTGATACACATATTGGCAGCAAATATTACAAAGGCAAAGAGCTTGCCAGATTTCTTCTTTCAAAAGAATACGACCAGCTTATTTTGGCTGGAGATATTGTTGACTTTATAAAGATACCCTTGTTTACCAATAGGGCGGCAGATATATTTGAAGCTATAGATTTTTCTAAGGATATTATATACATAGTTGGTAATCACGATATATCTTTCAGAGGACTAATAGGTAGAGAAATTTATGGCATTAAATTTGTTGACAAATACGAATTTGAAGAAGAAGGCAGGAAGTTTAGGGTTGAGCATGGCGATAGATATGACGAAGGACTTGTTCATACCAATTTCTTGATTAAGATGATATCACTATTCCATGACTGGATGGAGAGAAAATTCGGTTGGGATTTAACAACATGGTATGTTAACTATAAGATAAAGAAGAGAAAGCTTAGAAGAATATGGGATATATTGAAGTGGAATGAAGATGTTGATGTAATTATCATGGGTCATTCTCATTGTCCCGAAGCTATAATATGGGTTGATGAAACTCAACATATAAAGACATATGTAAACTGTGGAGATTGGGTTTCCCATAATTCATGGGTATCAATAGATAACGGGGTAGTCAGACTTAAGTCTGAGATTGATTAAATATTTTTATTTAGTATAATCTGTTTTCCGTGAAAATTGTTCATGGTTAAAGATAATAGTATTATATAACATAAGGAGCAATGATATGTTAGAGAAATTAAAAAACTTATTAAGTAAGTGGCAAGTGCAAGTTCTTCTTGTTGGTGGAGCAGTAGTTGTTGCAACAACCTTTGGAACGTGTACCTTTGAGCCAGCGGTGTCTGTAGATGATGCTACAGATGCAGAGGAAGCAACCACAGTTGAAGGTGCCGTTAATGCCGAAGGTACGGCTACGACAGAGGAAACAACAACTGGTGAGGCTACTGGCGAAGAAACCACTGTAGAATAGGCTGGAGTTATAGAATGGGCAAGAGTGTAAAGTTAGGCGCAGAAGCTAGAGATAGTATGCAGGTTGGAATGGATATTCTTGCCGATGCTGTCAAAGCCACCTTGGGACCGAAGGGTAGACATGCTGCTATTGAAAGGCAATATGGAATACCCCTTGTTACGAAGGATGGTGTAACCGTTGCTCGTTCTATATCTTTAGATGATAGAATACAGAACATGGGAGCGCAACTTATAAAGTCTGTAGCATCAGCAACAAACGCTGTTGCTGGTGACGGAACAACCACGGCAACCATTTTGGCGCAATCTATTTATTCAGAAGGTGCCAAAATGGTTGTTGCTGGTCATAACCCTGTACTTATAAAGAGGGGGATTGATAAGGCAGTTTCTGCCATTGTATCTAAGCTTGAAGAGATAAGCATAGAGGTATCTGGGTCCGATGTAATAGAGAGTGTTGCAACTATTTCTGCAAATAATGACAGAGAGTTGGGGGCTATGATAGCCGAAGTTGTAACTTCCGTTGGTAACGATGGAATAATATCGGTAGAAGAAGGAACAGGAACAGAGTCAAAGATAACTTATTCAGAAGGACTATCGTTTGATAGAGGATATATTTCCCCTGTGTTTGCGACAAATACAGAAAAGCTTACTGTTGAGTTTGATAACGCATATGTATTGACATACAATGATAAAATATCATTGACTCAAGATTTTCTTCCTATACTAAAGCAGGTGTCCGAAACAGGTAGCCCACTATTGATAGTGGCAAAGGATGTGGACTCGGAGGCTTTACAGACCCTTGTTTTGAATAAGGCGAGAGGGTCCATTTCTGTATGCCCCGTTAAGGCTCCTGGATTTGGAGATATAAGGGCAGATATGCTTGGAGATATAGCGACTATCTGTGGCGGAAAGATTATAACAAATGAAGATGGTAACGCCCTAAGAGGCGTGTCATTGACTGATCTTGGTAAAGCCAGAAGGATTATAGTAACTAGAAACAAGACGACCATAATAGATGGGTCTGGGGGCAAAGACGATATTGACTCCAGAGTATCATCTGTAAAAACACAGCTAGGAAGTGGCGACTTATTTGAGCATCAAGTTGCATCGCTTAGACAGAGGCTTTCTACTTTGTCTGGTGCTGTTGCTGTATTTCGAGTTGGTGGCGTTACTGAATCTGAAATGCGCGAGAAGAAGGATAGAGTCGAAGATTCTATTAACTCTGTTAACGCCGCAATAGAACAGGGAATTGTTCCCGGTGGTGGTGCTGCTTTGTTGCATTGTGTAAAAAGTCTTAATGCCCTATCAAATGATGCCTCTCTATCTACAGAAGAAAGAATAGGTGTTGACATTGTTTCGGCGTCTATTAAGGCTCCGTTTAAGCAGATACTTTATAATGCTGGTGTTGAGCCATACGAATATATGCAGAAGATAATTAACTCAAGATCGACCGTATCTGGATATAATGCTTTGACAAATGAGTCAGTTTCTAACATGATTGAGGCAGGGGTGATAGATCCCGTTAAGGTAGTCAGGTCTGCCCTGGAACACGCGGCATCTGCCAGCGGAACTCTTCTGACTACAGAAGTCGCAATATTTGAATCAGATTCAAAAGAATCATAGAGCTATAAAAAGTTTTCCCAAAAAAAATCTCATGCTACTATAAGTAGCTGAACCTATTGTGTAAGGAGTATAGTATGAGCGAAGAAGTTGTTTCTAATGAAGTAGAACTGGTCCCTGTAACTAGGGAGTACGTTTTAAACTATTTAGTTGGTATGGGCGTTAACTCTGTTATTGGATCTTATAATGAAGATCAGGTGAAAATGGCGGAAGAGTTTGTTTCTCTTTCTCTTTCGGATATATCGCCAGTGTGGTTGCATCTTAGTGATAAAGTAAAGATTAGAGTTCTTGACGTACATCAGGCAGAGCTTTCCGAATGGTTGGAGAGCAGGCGATGAGTGATTTAACTAACCTCTTGTCTAAAGAGGGCTTGAGATTTGTATATGCAAAAAGCTGGCATCCAGAGAATGTTCCCGATAAGATTAGGGTTAGAAAGTTTATAATTAATAATCCAGATCTCATTAGGCCATATATAGAATCCCTTACTCACTCTGAATATAGAGAGTTCTTAAAGTCAGCCGTAGAAGAAGAAGCAGACCTCTATGGTAACAGTGACTTTTGGGCAAAGTTTTTGACTGACTTGGCTGATTTAAGTGACGAAGAAACTTCGCGGAATAAATCTAATGATATTATCAGGGAGGCTGATTGCGAGTATTTGCTTGCGGCAAAGCTTATTCCGAACCATGACTGGAAAGATATGTATGAAAAAGTAGTGATAGGTCTTGCGTCTTATAGGGGATGGTTTCCAAGGCAGCTTTCTTTTATTACAAAGAGCTTGATAGAGCAGGACAGTCAGTATTTTATAGATTCAGTATCAGAAAGGGTTTTTAGCAAGGATGCTTCTCCGAAGCCTAATTGCACCTTTAGGGGCGTAATGTATAAGTTGTATATTGAGGGAGGCTTTCTTGACAAAAAGACGGCAAGAAAGATTCGCTCTGATGGATCAGAGGAAGCATCTGTATATGGCGTAAAGGCTCTAATAGATAATGAGGATCTTTATGATAATTATGCAGAGCTTATTCTAAAGTTTACAGATTCTAAATATAATGGAGTTTTGATGGAGCTTGCTAGGAATCTGCCAGTTCATCTTTTAACATCCATTATGGGGTGTGACGATTACTGGGTAAAGAATACAATTGAAAAAAGATTAGAAGCCCATGAAGCTGAAAAGCTAAATTCTCAAACAGAAGGAGTTGTATAATGGAAGATTTTGTTTGGTTAGAAGAGCCTCTGCATAAGAATGGTATTAAGTTTAATTTTATGGAAGAGCCTGCCATAGTTGAGAATCTAAAGATTAGCTTTGATGGAGCAATCATGGCGGTTAGGCGTAATGCTATTGAGAAACATTATGAAGAGCAAGAAGTAAAAATGATTCGTTTGGGATACAAGAAACCACCATCTAAAATGAAGGTGGAAGATTCGGACACTCTATACAAGCTTCTGTCCTATTATGTTGACTTAGAATAAAGTTTACATAGTCCCAAGTGTAATGCCTCGGTTAATTAATTTTAGCCGAGGCATTTTTTTATGCTAATTATCATGTCATAAAATGAGGTATTATCACAATATGTCTTATAATGAGTTAATAAAGAACGCCGCTATGGAGCCTGGAGGTCTTAACGATCCCCGCACAGGTCGCCAAATTAATATATCAACGACCGTTAGGTGCAGGTATAGATTATATTATGGTGGCAAAAGATGCCGTAGTGATGAGGGTAAGACACAGAGGCAGGTTGAGAGAGAAGACTGGCAAACTCTATCTAACAAAGAGTTAAATGAAATGATAGCGCAAGACTTCGCGGCAAGTGAGAGTGGTGCTTATCATATGTTTTTAGCTAAGTCTTCTGATATGTCGACAAAGAAGAGGGAGTGGATAGAGATTAGGCTGGTTAAGCCGTCAAGACCTTTTAATGTATTCTTTTCTGTAATAAGGCCGAGTAGTATTGATATTATTGCTGTAAATACAAGATATAAAAGACCTCAAACTCCAAGATTATTTAAGCCAGAATTAAGTTCTTCTTATAAGTAATCATCTATTAATGTTTTGCCTTGGTTTAAGTTTGGAGAATTGTAAATGATTATCAAAGAATCTCAAAGCCTTGAACAAATTATGCCAGCTGTGTATAATAAGTTAAAGAGCTTGGGTGAGATAAATAATGTTGTTCCACTAGATAAAATAATCAAGGGTCTTCAGTCTGGATCTGCCAGAGCGTTTGTTTCTAATAAAGATAGAAACCAAGATGGTATACCGGATAATATTAATATTGTATATCCTACAGTTGATATTGACTTAAGTCAGAGCTTAAGTGGGCTTACTTCTGCTGACGTTACTGCGTTTCCAAATGTTGATTCGCAAAAGGCTTATCATGTTCTAAATGTTTTAGCTGCTACTTTAGAAGTATTACAGCATGAACAAGATCATTTGAGTGGATTTAAGAGTACCGAAAGTGAATCGGGCATTAGTGAGGAGTTTGGGTCTGAAAGTTCTGCCCATCAAGCTGGTCATACAGCTGCTCAAAATTTTTTAAACAAGTGGAAGAATACTATTGATTCTACTATTAATAAAGGTTCTTCTAGAAAGACAATTCATATTAACTTTGAAGGAGATTATGAAATGAGAAAAGAATTAGTTAAATTAGCAAATCATTTGGATAGGCTCGGTCATAGAGACTTGTCCGATAGAATAGACAGTGTGTTGACGAAGTCTGGACAAGAGGTTAACGTACACGCACCCTACCCCGCAGGCACACAGTTTACAAGTGTGTACTACCCAAGCTCAGTGTTTGAAAAGGTTGATAATGATTCGGCCAAAGTAATTGAGCCAGGGCAGAAGATAAATGAAGCTTGGAGAGACAAGCAGTTTGGCCCTACTGCTCAGAATCTTTGGCGGGCATATTCTGGAGGAAGTGTGCTTAAACGGACAGAAGATGATAGCGCAGTTGCATCAGGTCCAGTCTCAACAGAGCCGGCTGCAGAGATAGGTGAGGCAAATGATCAGCTATCTACAGAGGCTTCCAGTAACAGCTTAGATGGAATGTTTTCCGTTAACCCTATCGGCTTAGTAAGTAGGTAATACAATGATAAAAGAATTAGTTAAAATGGCAAACCACTTGGATGATTTAGGTCATAGAGACTTAGCTGATTCTATTGATGGAATAATATCCAAGGTTTCGTTTAAGGAATCCTCTGAAGAGACGGGTGAAGAACCTGCGGAAGAGACGGGTAAAGGCCGACCTATTTGGGGCTCTACCGATGATTTTGACGAAGAAATGGCAGATCTTACTCAGGCTATTGAGGAGGGGCTTACCTCCCAGGCATGTGCTCCTGTTGTAAAGATGGCATACTCTGAGGAAGCATTAGCGGATCTAACCAGCGATGAAAGAATCGCAAATCAGCTTTTCTACGCCGCTTTTCAACAGTGGGGAT